>PDWI01001158.1_pt1 | contig 42735 bp, 42 predicted proteins | sample 1430891 | NCBI WGS metagenome assembly PDWI01 (sample SAMN01162508, study PRJNA174530) | Oral metagenome, whole genome shotgun sequencing project. | biome: Marine environment; feature: Marine mammal; material: Swab sample of the gingival sulcus; isolation source: swab sample of gingival sulcus... | reverse complement strand
GTTTTCAAAGGCATTTTGCTTGAAGTTCGGTAAAGTTATTACTTCATCTTGTGCCTTTTTTGGCTCGTAAAAATATAAAGCTTTAGTCGGGCAAACTCCTACACAAGCAGGTCCGTCAGCTCTACCTTTACACAAATCACATTTTACTGCTACACTTTTTGCACCTTGCTCACTTTCGATACCGAGATTATATTTTGGCTCGAGTGCGTAGTTGATTGAAGGCATACTTTCAGCCTCTGCTCTTATGGCCCCAAAAGGACAAACTAAGGTGCATAATTTACAACCAATGCAAAGCTCTTCAAAAACTTCTATATTATCATCGCCAAATCTTAATGCTCCTACAGGACAGACATTTGCACAAGGTCCGTCATCGCATTGGCGACATTGATTTGGCATGGTGCCACTTTGAGTTCTTGTGACTACTAGCCTTGTGACTGCGAGTTTGCCTCTCTCATAAGAAGATTCAAAACAAGCAGCCATGCAAGTCGCACAACCTATGCAAACTTTTGGGTCTGCCATTACAAATTTATTTTGTCGCATATTCTCTCCTTATAGCACGATAATCAGCTCCTGGGTGCATAGAGTTATCGGTTTGTTTTCTGATCTCAATAAACTCTTCTTCTGTGATTTTTCTCACATTTGCAATGGTCATCTTAAGCGGAGAAATGCCAGAAAGCGGATCGTAATCTTCTGGATTTGCTAACTCATTTCCATCAGCTTCAGCGTAGTGAAAAGTTGTAAATATCGTTCCGTGTCGCAAGTCTGGATTTATATGAATTTTTGCTGCTATTTGACCTCTTTTGTTTTTAACAAGTCCATAGCAACCCTCTTCAAGTTCCCTTTCTCTTGCTATATCTTCACTAACCTCAATGACAGCACCCATGATGTCAGCTCCCATTTCGAGTTTTTTACACTCTCTTGTCATGGTTCCTGTGTGGTAGTGATAGACTTTTCTTCCAGTAGTAAAAAGGCAAGGATACTCTTCATTTGGCTTTTCGCTTAGAGTTCCTGAGCCACTTGGATAATCATCTGGCATTTTTAAATCCGCTCTCATTTTTTTCTCTTTTGCTAAGCGGTTTTCTTTTTCGTCAGCATAACAAACTGGAATGAGTTTAAATTTGCCATCACTTGTCATGGCTTTTTTGTCGGTGTAAAGTACTGGAGTTCCGGGGTGATCTTCATCAGGGCATGGCCAGCTGATGCCGTTTAGTTTATTGATACGATAATAAGAAATACCACCGAAAAATCGCGGATTTACCTTTCTTACTTCGTCCCAAATCTCTTCAGCTTTATAATAATCAAATCCATGTAATCCCATTTTTTTAGCGATATTGCAAATCACTTGCCAATCAGGCTCGATGCCTTGTATAGGTTCGACTGCTTTTCTAACGAGCTGAACTCTTCTTGAAGTATTCATAAAAGTGCCATCTTTTTCTCCCCAAGCAGCTGCGGGAAGAACAACATCAGCTTTTTGTGCTGTTTCTGTCAAGAAAAGATCTTGTACTATCAAAGTATCAAGATGAGCAATGGCTTCAACGAAGTGTTCTGTCCAAGGGTCACTCATGACGGGATTTTCTCCCATGACATAAAGGCATTTTATCTTGCCGTGTTCTATCTCATGAGGTACTTTTGTAAGTTGAAGTCCAACTTTAGGACTTATATCATAACCCCAAATTTTCTTTATATGCTCTCGCACTTTTGGATCTTCTACACTACCATTTGAAACTACATTTGGTAATGCTCCCATGTCGCAGGCACCTTGTACATTGTTTTGACCTCTTAAAGGATTTACTCCAGCACCTTTTTTGCCTAAGTTTCCAGTTAAAATAGCTAGATTTGAAAGGCTAAATATGTTTGATGTGCCATCGGTAAATTGGGTCATGCCCATCGTATAACAAATCGCAGACGCTTTACTTTTCGCATAAAGTGTAGCCGCTTCTTTGATGAGCTTTGCACTAACTCCTGTCTCTTTTTCGACTTTTTCGGGAGTAAATTCTTTTACAGCTTCTTTTACATACTCAAATCCATGAGAATATTTTTTGACAAACTCCTTATCGTAAAGGTTGTTTGAGATGATATAATTTATAAAAGTATTTAGCAGTGGAATATTGTATCCTACTGGAATTTGGATGTAGATGTCGGCTTTTTTTGCCATATCGGTTCTTTTTGGGTCGATGACGATCATCTTTGCCCCACGCTCTAAACCTCTTAGCATTTGCATGGCGATGATTGGGTGGCATTCACTTGTGTTTGTACCAACGAGCATCAAAACTTCACTATCTGTTGAAAACTCGACTAAGTCGTTTGTCATGGTGCCGTTTCCTAATGATTTAACCAGACCGGCTACTGTTGGACCATGTCAAAGACGAGCGCAGTGATCGATATTGTTCGTTCCTAAAACTCGTAAAAATTTTTGAAAAATATAATTGTCTTCATTGTTTGCTCTTGCTGATGAAAATCCCATCAAGCTATCGGCTCCGTAATTATCTTTTGCGTGTTGTATCCTTGAGGCTACAAACTCGTAAGCTTCTTCGTTTGAAACTTCTTGCAAAACTCCATCTTTGCAAAATTTTCCATCTTTTTTTCTAATCATGGGCTTTGTGATTCTTTTTGGAGAATGCACATATTCCCAGCCAAACATACCTTTTAAGCAAAGTTCGCCATCATTTATATGATGATTAGCGGTCGGTTTTGCTTCGATGATTTTGTTATTTTCAACAAAAAGGTCGATGTTACAGCCCGTTCCACAATATGGACAGGTAGTCTGAAACTTTTCCACTTTTGACTCCTTTATTATCAAATTGTAATGAAATTATATAGCAATCTTAGATACTATTCTGTCAAAAATATGACACAATTGATAATGTAAAAATATTCTTTTTTAGCCTATTTGTGCTTAAAATTATACATATTAATATTTACTATCATGATACATTAGATAAGACAAAGTAATTATATTAAATATGTCAAAAAAGTATATTTTTTCATTAGTGGTATTTTGGGTTTTTGGTTTGTAATATTTTTTTTTACACTCATGAAATAAAAAAAATTAAAATTAGCTTAAAAAATATTTTTAAATTTCTTAGATATTTGTATAAAAAATAAATCTAATACGATTTTGTGCGTTAATTTAGCTTGTAAAATCTAGAATTTGCTACTTTGTAGATGTCGGTATTGTACATGATTTGATTTCCATCTATTTGTTCTTGAAATTCTCGTGGATAACTTGGAAATAATTGGGTATATATAAAATCCAAACCGACATTTGTAGCATAATTTACCCAGTCATAAACTATGCTGTGATTAAATAAAGCATTATTTATCTGTATATGCAGAGGTGATTTACCTATGGAGTTTGCCAAAAGTAAAGACTTTGTATCGGCACTTTGAGCAATACTTAATAGCATAGGGTGATAATTTATCTGTGTGGATAATAGTTTGTAAGCTTTGATATTATAAACTCTTAATTGTGAGCTTAAAAGTGTTGCTTTAACTAAAGGCATGTTTAAAAAGATAGATGCATTTTGCAAAATACGATTTCCTTTTAATGTCTGTTTAAAATTGGTATTTTGATCTATGATTTGTTGTTCGTACAATACATTGCTATATTGTCTAACCCACGAATTTAACTGCTCACTTAAATTGCTACCATCTGAAAATATAGCAATTTTGGGATTTGTATATTTTAATAATTTTTGAATCTGCTCTGCATAATCTATGCCTCCAAATAGAATATTTTCTGGTGGATAATTGACCTGTTTATAGTTTATTGTTGGGATAAAAATAGTTAAACCACCCGAATTTTTGGCTACATAATTAGCTCCTTTTGGAGTGAGAGCTGCTATTATGAACGTGTATTGCCTGTTTTTTATCTCGTTTAAAGAGTTTTGTAATGATATATCATTTTCATCATTGCAATTAAACACTTCTATGTCAAAATCAATATTTTTACTTAAAAGGTATGCTGTTACACTATTTGTAATGCTTATGGCATATCTTTGTATGATTTTTTGAGGTAGCAAAAGAGCTATTTGAATTTTTGCATTGTTTTGATTTTGAGTTGTAAATTGTTGACTTGCGATTGAAAACATAGCATTTAATTTTTGATATTCTTGATCTAATTTTTCATCATTTTGTTGCCTATGTTTGCTTAAAAAACTAAAATATTTTTTCTCTTTTAAAAGATATTTCAAACACTCCTTATCGCATTCTTGGGCATCAAGATTTAAAAAAGTATTTTTTGGAATTGGTATAGAAGATGTTTTGTCGCTTTGTGCATTTAAACAAAGGCAGAAGGCTAATAATAGTAAAATTTTTCTCATGAAAGTATCCTTTTTGCTCTTAACATATCGTTAAAAACGAGTTTTTTTGCTGATGGATTTCTTAATAAAAAGCTTGGGTGAAATGTAGGAATGAGTTTTGTATCTTCAAAATCAAATACCTCACCTCTTACTTGTGATATTTTTGTATCATATTTTTTTGTTAAATGGTGATAGCTAGTTGAACCTAAAGCTATGATGAGTTTTGGTTTTATGGTTTTGATTTGTTGCAATATATATGGTCTGCAAAAAGCGACTTCATCTAAGCTTGGCACTCTGTTGTTTGGAGGTCGACATTTGACGATATTTGCTATATAAACTTGACTTCGTTTTGCATTGAAAACATTGTTTATAATCTTGTCTAAAAGTTGCCCCGAAAGTCCTACAAATGGTCGAGCTTGTTCATCTTCATGGACTCCTGGACCTTCTCCTATAAACATCAAATCAGCATTTTCATCTCCCTCTCCAAACACTACATTTTTTCTCGTTTTAGCTAGAGGACATAGATAGCACGAACTAGCTATTTTTTTCATTTCGTTTAAGTCATTTGGCAGAGAAATTGTATCATTTTTATGTGATAAATTTATATCATGAATATACTTATACCCTAAAGCTTGGTATTGATATAGTGTGTATAATAATTTAGCGTTTAATAATTTACTCATGAAATGAAGCTGATTTTTGTTTTATGTAAGGCTGAAAAATCATCTTTTAAACCATAAGCAAGACATAAAATTTCTGTTAAAAATAAAATATTTAAGCCATATTCTCCTAAAACTCTTTTTGCTGTTTTTGCTAAGTTGTTTTGAAAATTATCAAAAATATAAAAAGCTCTAATGTCATCCACTATGAGCATATCGCTACCTTTATCAAAAGTATCATATACGATTTCGCTTGCCATCTTAAAGGCTATATCTTTGTCTGTGTTTAGCAAAAAATATCCATCATTTTGATATGTGGTATCTAATGTTACGAGGCTTAGTTTTGTATGTTTTAATATCTCTTTTACAAAGGGTTGTGCTTGATAAATACTAGCTTTAAATCCATTAAAATCATGTTTAAAGTCTGGTTTTAAATATTGTAAAACAATCTCATTTACGCTTTTTATCTCAATATTTAAGTTAAAAAAATCATTAGCCTTTTTAAGTCCTAAATAAGAGCTAAGCTCAAGTGCTAAAATCGTTTTATGTTCTTGTTGTGCTTTTATAAGTACAGGCTTAAAAATATCACAATATCCATCTAAAAAATCAAGCTCAAAGCCTAAATCTTTTGAATTACTACTATAATTTGTATAAGGAATTTGTAAAAATGAAAGAAGCGTTTTTGCTGCATTGATTGGTGCTTGATTTAGATTTATAATATCACAAAATAAGATGTATTCATTCATGACTAATCCCTTTTTGAGTGTAATATTTTGTATGTTTATTTAAATTTTGAAATGAGGCTAAAATCTTTTTTTTAAGCTCACAAATCACATCTTCAATCTCTGTTTCATTAGGATAAATTTTATATTGTAAGTTGTCATGATACCAAATGCCGTGTTGTTCATGAGAGATAATCTTTAAAATCTGTTCTTCTAAATGGGGATATTTTGCTATGAGCTTATAAGCATATAAAAACAATGAAGTACCATAAAAATCTTTATCGTATTTTAAATGGGTTGATGCGTAAAAATATTTTTTATACTTTTCATAATCATCACTTATATTTTGATCAAAAATTTCTTGTAAATCATTTATGGAAGCTTTAAAATCATTATCGTTTATAATTAGGTCTTTATACGATCTTTTGGTACTAAGTGGCTTTATTTGTAACTCATTTCCAAAATGATTATAAATTTCTTTCAAGGAAGTGTCAAGACAAAGTGCATATTTGTTTAAAAACACGCAAGAATTTGGCTCAAATTCAAAAAATTCATCTTGTTTTTTGACCTCTTGAAGCAGGTGATTTAAGTCTAAGCTTTGATCTAATTTTACCTTATATTTTTTAAAATATGGTAGATAGTCTGTTTTTGCATCAAATCTAAATATGCTTAATTTAAACTCCATAAATAATCCTTTTACACATTAAATCTAAAGTGCATGACATCTCCGTCTTTAACTTCATACTCTTTACCTTCAAGTCTCATTTTGCCAGCTTCTTTAGCTCCATGCTCTCCTTTGTAGGAGATAAAATCCTCATAACTAATCACTTCAGCACGGATAAAACCTTTCTCAAAATCATTATGAATTACAGAAGCTGATTTTGGTGCTAACCAACCTTTTTTTATCGTCCATGACCTAACTTCCTTAACTCCTGCTGTAAAATAACTTATGAGATTTAGCTTTGAAAATGCTGTTTGGATGATCTTTTCAAGTCCGCTTTGTTGTATGTTCAATTCATCTAAAAACTCTTTAACTTCTTCATCACTAAGACCGACCATTTCTTCTTCAAATTTAGCACACAAAACGATCACATCAGCTCCCACTTTAGCGGCGTGTTCTTTTAGGGCTTTAACATAATCATTATCTTTACTAAGTCCATCTTCATCGACATTTGCCCCATAAATAATGGGTTTGTTAGATAGAAACCTTAGCTCTTTATTCAAGGATATAAAATGCGGATTTTCTTTATCTTCATAGGTGCTAACTGGTTTTAATTCGTCAAGATGAGTGGCTAACTTGTTTGCAACTTCTAGCATAGCTTTTGCTTCTTTTTCAGCCTTTGCTTGACGGGTAAGTTTTTCTATTTTTTTATTTAACTGCTCTACATCTGCTAAAATTAGCTCACTTTCTATGATTTCAATATCTCTAATACTATCAATTTTTCCTTCAACATGAGTGATATTTTCATCTTCAAAGCATCTTACCATATGAAGTATCACTTCAACATCACGAATATTTGATAGGAATTGATTTCCTAATCCCTCGCCTTTACTTGCTCCTTTGACAAGTCCTGCTATATCTACAAAATCAACTGTGGAGTGTTGAATTCTTTGTGGATTAACAATTTTTGCTAATTCATTAAGTCTTGCATCAGGAACAGGAACTATAGCTTTATTTGGTTCTATGGTACAAAATGGATAGTTTTGTGCTTCGGCATTTTGTGCTTTTGTTAGGGCGTTAAATGTGGTTGATTTTCCTACATTTGGAAGTCCTACTATACCAACTCCTAAACCCATTATTTAGCCTTTGCCAAGTGTAAAAGATAATGTAAATTTAATCTTACCCCAGCTCCACTTGCACCATATTGATTGTATCCCCAAGCTCTCTCGACAAAAGCAGGTCCAGCGATATCGAGATGAAGCCATTTATTTTTATATTCATCTCGTATGAAATGACTTAAAAATACTCCAGCGGTAATAGCACCTCCATATCTAGTATTTGAAATATTGCAAATGTCAGCAATTTCACTTTTAATTGTTTCGTCTAAATATCTATTTGAGTAAAGTGGAGTTGTTAATTCGCCACTTTTTTTGGAAATTTGAAAAAAATCTTGTTGCAACTCTTCGTTTATTCCTAATATACCATTTGTGTATTCTCCTAATGCAACTACACAAGCACCAGTTAAAGTAGCCATGTCGATGAGTAAATCGGGCTTAAAATCTTGTGCATAATCCAGACAATCACAAAGAACCAATCTTCCTTCAGCATCTGTGTTTTGGACTTCAATACTAGTTTTATTTCTAGCTATCAATACATCATCAGGCTTATAAGCATTGCCACCTATCATGTTTTCAGTAGCACCTATGATGCCATGAATTTCAAACGGAAGATTTAACTCACTTGCACCTTTTATGATGCCAAGTACTGCAGCAGCCCCGCTTTTATCCGCTTTCATTGTAGTCATAGAAGAGCTAGGTTTTAAACTAAGTCCACCACTATCGTAAGTTAAGCCTTTACCCACAAAGATGATTGTTTTTTTAGGATTTTTTGGCTTATATGTTAAATGGACCAATCTAGGCGGAAAGACACTTGCACGATTGACGGCTAAAAAGGCTTCCATTTTCTCTTTTTTTAGAAACTCTTCATCAAAAACTTTGCAAGATACATTTTTTAATTTTGCTAATTTTTTTGCCTCTTTTTCCATTTGTAACGGCGTAAAGTCTTGTGGTGGAGTATTTACGATATCTTTTGCATAATTTGTGCTGTTTGACATAGCTAAACCTGTATCAATAGCCTCTTGTAAATCTTTTAACTCAATCTGCTTTTCGTTATAGCTTTGTGTTGAAATTTTGACTATTTTTAAAGCACTAGTATCTTTATTTTTCTTATATCTATCGTATGTATAGCTTCCAAGCTCAAAACCTTCCACTATAGCTTTCATACTTAAAAATTTGCATTTGCCTAAGTATGAACCTATTTTTACACTCTTTGCTTTTGTTGTTTTTAAAAGCGAATATGCTTTTGCACTTGCAAGTCTTAACTCTTCGTCTTCTATGCTTTTGCAAGCTACGAAAATTTGTAAATTTTCATTGATTAAAACCGCACTTTTGTCGTTAAAATTTAAATTTTTAAATAGTTTTTTATCAATCCATTTATGGTTTAAATTTTTATTGATAACAAAAGTTACACTCGCGTCTGCTTTTATCTTGTTTAAATCTTTTTGTATGATTTCGTATTTCATCTATTTCTCCGTTTCATTAAAATTTTATTTTCTACTTGTTTAAAAAACATAAAGATAAAGGTTAAAAATCCGCCTGCAAGAGGTAGTGCTAAATACCAAAACTCTTTGGCTTTTTTTAATATTGTTAAAATCTCTTCACCTAGATACCAAGCTGGAATGATAGTGATGCCAGCCCAAACCCATGCACTAAACAAGTTAATAATAGCAAATTTTTTTCCGCTATATCTTGTAAGTCCTATGGACATTGGGATTATCGTGCGAAGTCCGTACATATATCGCTGCATGAAGATGATTGGCCAGCCGTGATTTTTTAGTAATATGTGAGCTATGGCAAATTTTCGCCTCTGTTTTTTAAGTTTTGTATAGATATATTTTTTATTGTGCCTTCCTATGTAAAAATATATTTGATCTCCTGCAAAGCCTCCAAGCCCTGCTATGAAGATGGCTAATGGCAACATCATATCTCCTGTGTGTGATAAGATTCCAGCCATAATAAGAGCCATTTCTCCTTCCATGATGCACCAAAAAAACAAAATGATATATCCGTATTGTTCTAAAAGATAGATAAATTTATTTTCCAAACCACTAACTGGTGCGTGATATAGCTGAACGCCTATATATGAAAAAACTATAATAGTAATACATAGTATTATTTTGCCACTATTGGCTTTTAGATTATTTAAAAAAGACTTTTCGTTCAATTTCTAGCCTCAATCTAACTCTAAAACTGAATATATTTTAGTTTTATCATCAATATCTTTTGTGCCATTTAAAAAAGTAAGATTTATCACAAAACATGCAAAAGCACAATTGCCACCAGCTTTTTGTATGAGAGTAGTGGCAGCTTTTGCGGTTCCTCCTGTGGCTATTAGATCGTCAATTAAAAGCACATTTTTTCGTTTTTTAGGTACAAAAGCATCTTTGTGAATTTGCACTTCATCGCTACCATATTCGAGTTCATATTTTTCACTAATGACTTCATGAGGAAGTTTATTTGGTTTTCTAATAGGAACAAAAGGAAGTTTTAATCTTGTGGCAAGTGCTGAGCCAAAGATAAATCCTCTACTTTCAATACCTGCTATAAAATCTATAGGTTCATTCGCATAATAATCGCTTAAATGCTGCATTAAAAGTTCAAACACTTCTTCATTATTTAAAAGTGTAGTAATATCTTTAAAAACAATTCCTTTTTTTGGATAATCATTAATATCTCGTATTGAGTTTAGTATTGTTTGCCTATCTTTAGGTGATAAAGTTTTCATTGTTTTCCTTAGTTAAAAATTTTATATTTCATGTAAATTAGTGCTAACAATAAAACACCAAACATGATATAACTTACCATCATAATAATGCCTCGATTTTGCTCTCTAATTCTTTAATTCTCTGTCTTAATTTATCGTTTTCTAGTCTGTATTGGCTATTTCTAGCTCTTAAAGATTTTGTATCATTTTTGATTTTATTTAATTCTTCACTTAAAATATCAATATTTCCTAGCGATCTTTGGAGTTGGACTTGATATTTTCTTATGATAACTTCAGCATCTCCTAATGTATTTTTGATCACTAAGTTTGCACCTTTTTCTTTTTTAAGAAGAGTTCGATAGTAAAAAACCATAACCAAAAGATAGATGGAGACTGAAATTAAAATGGTAGCTAAAATCCAATCATTTAACATCTGTTTTTGCCTCTATTTTGGATATTCTATGTTCGTGTCTGCCACCTTCATATGGTGTATTTAAAAAAGCATTTAGCATGTCTTCAATCACGCCAAGCCCTACAACTCGTTGTCCAAAAGCCAATATATTTGCATTATTATGAGCTCTTGCCATTGAAGCAGTAAAGCTATCATGACATAAAGCCGCTCTTATGCCTTTATGTTTGTTTGCTGCTATACTAATGCCAATGCCTGTGCCACAAATGAGTACTCCAAAACTATCTTTGTTGGCCAAAACCTGCTTTGCTACTTCATGAGCAAAATCAGGATAATCAACACTGCTATCATCAAAACACCCTATGTCAATAGTTTCGCAGTTAAGATTTTTTAAAATATTTATCACTTCTTGTTTGATGCTAAATCCAGCGTGGTCTGTACCTATAAAAATTTTCATTATATCCTCTAGTAAAAGGCTTATTATATCATATTGAGTTTAAATTTAAGCAATGTTTGTATAAACAAATTGCACATCATCATCATCTTCTAGTCTATCGATCAGTTTTTCTATATCGACCATTTGTTCTTCACTAAATTCGGTTGGATTTGTTGGAATGCGTTGTAAAGAGGATTTTAAGATTTCTATCTTTAAATCTTCCAATGCTTTATTTAGCGAACCAAATGCAGTATAGTCTCCATATACAAATATTTTATTTTCCTCAACTTCCATCTCTTCAAGACCTGCGTCTATCAAGTGTAGCTCTAGCTCTTCTAAGTCCAAATCATTTTTCTCAAACTCAAAAACTGCTTTTCTTGAAAACATAAACTCCAAGCTTCCATTTTGCAACATTTGACCTCCGCATTTGCCAAAACTTGCTTTTACATTTGCTACTGTTCTTGTTGGATTGTCTGTTGCACACTCTACAAAAATTAAAGCTCCATGAGGTGCTTTGCCTTCATAATTTACCTCTTTTATATCATCGCCATCTTTTCCACTTGCTCTTTTTATAGCGGCATCAATGTTATCTTTTGGCATATTTTCAGCCTTTGCAGCAAGTATTGCGGAGCGAAGTTTTGGGTTCATGTCAGGATCTTCTCCGCCCTCTTTAGCTGCAACAGTTATGCTTTTTGCTAATTTTGGAAAAATTTTTGACATTTTATCCCATCGTTTTTCTTTAGCTGCTCTTCTATATTCAAAAGCTCTTCCCATATCTTATGTATCCTTGATAAATTTTTTTATTCATTATAGCAATTTGGTGGTAAAAAATAGTTTAATGTTTATTCATGATAAAATATATTTTTACTTATAATAATAATTGGCTTATTTTAAATCCAGCTCCTGCACATAAAATCGTACCAATAGTATTTAGACATATGTTTGTTAGTGCTAGAAAAAAACTTCCACTTTCAAGCAAGTAAAAACTTTCAATAGCAAAGGTTGAATATGTGGTCAATGCTCCTAAAAAACCTGTGGTTAGAAAAGATTTTATATGTGGCGATAAGGTCATTGTTTGATTAAAATAGCAAAACAAAACGCCCATGATAAAACTTCCTAATAAATTTACACCTAAAGTTCCAAAGGGCAGGGCGTTTGGAATGAGTTTGTTGAAAACTCCGCTAAGATAAGCTCTGCTAACAGCCCCTAAAAATCCACCACTACCTATGGCTAAAAGTGTTTGATAATTCATAATTTAGTGTTTCACTCATATGTTGTTGTGTCTTTTCGTACCAATCTTCAGCATCGCTAGAATTTATACTCGGTAAAAAAGTTACGCTTATTTCACCTTTTTTTGCTCTCATGGTTTTAGAATCTAATATATTGATGGCATTTGCTATTACAACAGGTTGGACTTTGAGATTGTATTTTTTTGCGATTAGTTTAGCTCCGCCTTTAAATTTTAAAATATGTTGCCCATTGCCTCTAGTACCTTCTGGAAAAATAGCTAGCACTCTGCCATTGTCTAGTCTATCTTTGACATCTTTTAGCATTTTAATTAGTGAGCGTTTATCACTTCGTTGGATTGCTATCATGCGTGGTGCATTTACTATGTGACCAAAAATTGGAATCTTTTTAATCTCTTCTTTTGTGATCCAGCATATGTCTTTTGTATGCAACTCTTCAAGTATTACAATATCAAGTAGGCTTTGGTGATTGATAAGAAGCATGTTTGCGTTTTCATCTATTTCGCCTTTTACGATAAGTTTATATCCTATCATGTATTTTTGAAGTTTTGCCCATGATTGTCTTATGGTGCGGTTTGTTTTTCTAAATATATACATCAAAGGAATGACTGCTATTATGACTGAAAATACGAGCCAAAGCATGGCATAAATAGCTTTAATTTTTGATAATATCACTTTTTTGTATCCATCCTATTTTTCCACTTGGCAACAATACTTTGATATAGTTACCATGAGTGTTTAATTTTTCAACTTTTGTATCTTGTTTTATGCTAGAAAATATGGTCGAATTTTTTGTAGGTAGTATTTTGACTTTTGCACCTTGTTTTGCAACAATGTCTTTCATGCTAAATTTATGATAAGCTAAATATGTTCCTAAAACAATAGCAATTAAACCATAAAATAGTTTTTTTCTTATAAGTGATAGGATTAAAAATAATATACTCAAAGCCCCCAATCCAAGCTCTTTGTAAAATTCAAATTTGCTTTTTTTGGGATTTAGTCCAATTTGTGTGCTTAGATCGTTTTGATCTAAAATGATAGGTATATCTATTTGTTTAAATATATTTTGTGTAGTATTAAAATAGCTAAAACTAATCTTATCCATGCCCTCTTTGAAAATAATATAATAAAATGCAGAATTGTTTGGAAATTCCCCACTTTTGGAGTCTATGCCTTGTTTTTTATAGTTTGCAAAATGTATGTCATCTATGTTTGCGTATTTGCTCATGATCTCTAAAACTAAAATTAAATTATCTTTATCGAAACGATTTGTTTTAAATTTTCTTACTTGTAAATCTTTTGCAAAGACATTTATAAATCTACCCTCATCATTATTTAATTTGATTATGTTTATATCAAAAGAAGGTAGGGTTTCTTGTTTGATTTCTCCATTTTTTTGTACAAGTTTTACTTGAAAATTTGGCAATTTTTCAAGAGGTCTTTTGGCTTGAAAATAGATCGTTTTTGTATAAATATTTTCGCCAATATTGTCCCATTTTGGACTTAAATCTTTGATTTCTCCTAAGCTAGTATTTGTATCTAATATATCTAATCGTTCAAATTTTAAAGGTGTGATGGCTTTTATGTTTAAGCCTATCAATTCTCCTACATATCCATTTTTAGGCAATTGTTCATAAGAAATATATAGAAGTTTTGCATTTTTAGGCTTAAAAGAGCTATGTTTGTTTGGAATAAATAGCTCTTCAGTATTTTGGGGATATGCGATATTGAAAAAAAGACTTAGTATAAAAAATATATTAAATATATGTCTCATGATAGATAAAACTTCTATTTTTTCATGATGATTAAAGTTTTTAATATATCAATGGCTGATTTTAATTGTGCATCTTTATAGATCATCTTTGTCTCAATCAAATCTTTATTAATCTCTTTTTTCTTTTCTTTTGTCTGTTTATTGTCTTTTTTGATTTTCTCAAGTTCGGTGGTTAAGTGCTTTTTTAAATCGTTTTCTTTGATAGAAAAATCATTATCATCTACTTCAACTTCGCCTGCATAAACTAAAACATCTGGTTTTATGCCAACTGCTTGTATGGTTCTTCCGCTTGGAAGGTAGTATCTTGCAATGGTAAGTCTTAGTGCTTCATCTTTATTTACAGGAAGTATCACTTGCACACTTCCTTTTCCAAAACTTTTTTCTCCTACTATGATGGCTCTTTTGCTATCTTGCAAGGCACCAGCTACGATCTCGCTTGCACTCGCACTTCCGCTATTGATGAGTACAACCATAGGCTTATTGAAAATTGTATTTTGTTTGTTTGCTTTGTATTCTCTGTTTTCTTCTTTGATTCTGCCTTTTTGAGAGACTATAATACCTTCATTTATAAATAGATCGGAAAGTCCTACTGCTTGACTTAAAAGTCCGCCTGGGTTATTTCTTAGATCGAGAATAAGCCCTTTTGCTTTTGGATATTTTTTGAGTGCTTTTTTGGTCTCTTCGCTTACATGTCTATCAAAACTTGTAACTCTTAAATATATAATATCATCTTCTTTTTCGATTTTTTTAGTATAAACTGAGTCAAGTTTTATGATGTCTCTTGTGATTTTGACATCAAAGGGTTTGCTTTCGCCTTTTCTTACTATAGTAATGGTGACATCGGTTTTTGGTTTTCCTCTCATGAGTGAAACTGCTTCGTCTATGGTCATATTTAGAGTTGATTTTTCTCCAATCCTTAATATGATATCTTTGGCTTTAAGTCCAGCTTTATCGGCAGGAGTTCCTTCTATAGGTGCTATGATGGTCAATGCTCCATCTCTTAAGCCTATAGTTATGCCAAGTCCACCAAACTCTCCATTGGTTTGTACTTTCATATCATCAAACTTTTTTTTGTTCAAAAAGCCAGAGTGAGCATCAAGATTTTCTAAAAGCCCATCAATGGACTTATTTATAATTTCGTTAAATTCGACATCATCTACATAGTATTTTTGCACCGTTCCTAATACTTTTGTAAATTTTGCTAAAGCTTCAAGTCTACTCTCTTCACTTATAGATTTATCTTTTTTCGTATGTTGTTTTGCATTTAGATTTGGTGAAAATAAAGTAGTCGCAGAAAATAAAGCTACCGCTAAGCCTGTTGCAATATATTTAATTTTAGTCATGGTGATTTTGCTCCTTGTAAGTATGAGGGTAGATTTTAGTGAAATTTGCCTTAAAAGTTAAGTAAATGTAAAAAAAGTATAAAAAATAATAAATCTAAATATATTTTTTTAAAAAAGTTAATTAATATTATTTAATATACTTGACAATATTAGACTAAAGTTATATAATATGGCAAAAAAATACAAAGGAACAACAATGAAAAATATATTTGATATTTTAACTCATCAAATGACTGCGAATATTGAAAGTGCTGTGAGTTTGGCTTTGCATCAAAAAAATAGTGAAGTTCAAACTTTGCATGTTGTGTGGAATTTATTGATTGATTCAAATTCGATTTTTTCGCAAGTTTTAAATAAGCTAAACATCGATAAAAAGGCACTTGAATTGGAGGTAAAAAGTAAAATTAATTCTTATCCAACAAGTTCTCATGTAAGTAAAGAAAATATAAAAATCAGCAAAGAGCTGATTGAGTCTTTACAAACCGCAGAGGCTCTCATGAGAAGTTTAGGAGACGAATTTATCGCAGTCGATACTTATCTTAGGGCAAATTTAACTAATGAGCCACTAAGATCAATCGTTAGTAAATTTGTCGATATTTTGGAGCTTCAAAAAACTTTGGAGAGTTTAAGGGCTGGTAAAAAAATCGATAAGCAAACTTCGGACGAAACTCTTAAAGCTTTACAAACATACACTATCGACTTGACTTTAAGAGCAAAAAATAACGAGCTTGATCCAGTTATCGGAAGAGATGAGCAAATCCAAAGAATGATGCAAATTTTGATACGAAAAACAAAAAATAATCCTATACTTTTAGGTGAGCCAGGTACTGGAAAAACAGCGATAGTCGAGGGTTTAGCACAATGGATAGAGCAAGGAGATGTGCCTATCAGTTTGCAACACAAAAGGCTTTTAAGTCTCGACATGAGTGCTTTGATAGCGGGTGCTAAATATCGAGGCGAATTTGAAGATAGGTTAAAATCTGTCATAAATGAAGTCAAAAAAGATGGAAATGTTATTTTATTTATCGATGAAATTCATACTATAGTAGGAGCAGGGGCTAGTGAGGGAAGCATGGATGCGGCAAATATCTTAAAGCCCGCATTATCTCGTGGTGAATTGCATACCATAGGGGCTACAACTTTAAAAGAGTATAGAAAATATTTTGAAAAAGATACAGCCCTACAGAGGCGTTTTCAGCCAGTTTTCGTTGGTGAGCCTAGCATTCATGAAGCTTTGCAGATATTAAGAGGCATCAAACAAAGACTTGAAGCTCATCATAATGTCAGTATCAAAGATAGTGCTTTAGTTAGTGCAGCAAAATTATCAAGTAGATACATAAATGATAGATTTTTGCCAGATAAGGCTATTGATTTGATCGATGAAGCAGCAGCAGAACTTAAAATGCAAATCGAAAGTGAGCCTACAAAATTAAGTAGTGTCAAAAGGCAAATTAGTGCTTTAAAGGTTGAAATTGAGGCATTAAAAATGGAAAAAAGTGAGCAAAATAATTTAAGAATTAAAGAAGTTGAAAGGGAAATTGCGGATTTTGAAGAACAAAAGGCTAGTTTAGAGGCACAATTTGAAAATGAAAAAGAAGTTTTTAACTCTATTTCAAGCATAAAAGTACAATTAGATGAGTTAAAAAAACAAGCAAATACGGCAAAAAGAAATAGTGAATTTAATAAAGCCGCTGAAATCGAATACGGCAAAATTCCAGCTTTAATACAAGAAGAAAAAAATCTTCATGAAAAATGGAATGCTATGCAAGAAGAGGGTACTTTGCTCAAAAATAGTGTCGATGAAGCTATGATAGCATCGATTGTGAGTAAATGGACGGGAATTGAAGTAAATAAAATGCTTGAGAGCGAAATAGAGAAATTTTTGCATATCGAAGAGCATTTGAAAAAAAGCGTAGTAGGACAAGATGAGGCAATAAGTACCATCTCGAAAGCTGTCATGAGAAATAAAGCAGGACTTAGTAATATTGATAAGCCGATAGGAAGTTTTTTGTTTTTAGGTTCAACTGGAGTTGGAAAAACACAGAGTGCAAAGGCATTAGCAGAGTTTTTATTTGATGATAAAAAAGCTCTTATACGATTTGATATGAGTGAATATATGGAAAAACATTCAGTTAGCCGCTTGATTGGTGCGGCTCCTGGATATGTAGGATATGAAGAGGGTGGGCAACTTAGTGAAGCTGTAAGAAGAAAGCCTTATAGCGTGTTGCTTTTTGACGAGGTTGAAAAAGCTCATAGCGATGTTTTTAATATCTTACTTCAAGTTCTTGATGATGGGCGTTTGACTGACAATAAAGGCGTAGTAGTTGATTTTAAAAATACCATAATAATACTTACTTCAAATATAGGCAGTTCGCTCATTACGGGGCAAAAAGATGAGGATAAAAAGAGAATTTTTGATGAACTTAAACTTTACTTTAAGCCAGAATTTATTAATAGGCTCGATGATATAGTGGTTTTTAACCCTTTAAAAGAAGATGATTTAATCCAAATTGTTGATATTATATTTGAAGATTTAAAAGCTAGACTTTTTGAAAAAAATATAAAAGCCACTCTAAATGATAGGGCTAAAAAACTCATAGCAAAGGCTGGATTTGACCCAATTTTTGGTGCAAGACCACTAAAAAGAGCTTTGTGTAATTTGGTAGAAGATGAATTGGCAAGAGCTATTTTACAAGGAAGCATCAAAGCAAATAGTAATATTATTATTGATGCCAAAGATGATAAAATTGTGATAATTTAACACTAAAGTAATTGGCTATCAAAAGCCAATTACTTCATTATGTATCTTTAAAGCCTTGATTTTTTATTGAAAAAAATATATAATAATAATTACTAGTTAATCAATATTTCATTTGTAATTACACAAAATATTTTCCACAATTAATTAGAAATTTATCTGAAGGATTTTTGTTATGAAGATGAGTAAGAAACAATTTTTAGTCATTTCGCTTATGCTCTTTTCTATGTTTTTTGGTGCAGGCAACTTTATATTTCCACCTATGGTAGGTAAAGAAGCTGGTTTGCATGTGTATGAGGCTATATTATTTTTTTGTATCACAGCTGTTGGATTGCCAGTTTTAGGTATAGCATCAGTTGCTAAGAGTCACTCTTTGGAGAGACTTGTAAATAGAGTCGATCCTTATTATGGACTCATTTTTACGATTTTGCTTTATGTTACTATTGGCCCATCATTTGGCATACCTCGTGCGGCAAATATGCCTTTTGAAATAACTGTTATGCCACTTTTAGATGATGGTATGAAGTCTTGGGGATTGTTTTTTTATACGGCGGTATATTTTATTATCAATTATATCATTTGTATTAAGCCAAATAGGGTTGTTGAGATTTTAGGAGAATTTTTGACACCTTTATTATTGCTTATGATTTTTGTATTGTTTTTAGTTACGATATTTAATCCGATTGGAGATATAGCAGAAGCTACAGGTAAGTATGCTGCCCATCCAATATCTTCTGGCTTTTTAGATGGTTATCAAACAATGGATGCCTTAGCTTCTTTGGTTTTTGCGACTGTTGTTGTTAATTCTGTAAAGTCTTTAGGTTTTGCTAGTAATAAAGCCGTTGTTATGCCTACTATAAAAGCTGGTGTTTTAGCTGGTGCTATACTCATGAGTATTTATATGATACTTGCATATATTGGAGCTACTACTTCTATCACTTATGTAGAGACAAAAAATGGAGCTGAAATACTTTCACTGATCAGTAATCACCTCTTTGGAAATGCAGGAAGAGTATTTTTAGGGGTAATATTTTTACTTGCTTGCATGACAACAACTGTGGGACTTATCACATCTGCTAGTGAGTTTTTTACCTCTCTTGTTAAAAATTCAAGTTATAAGTTTTGGGTTATTCTTTGGACGGGTTTGAGTTTTGCAATAGCAAATGTGGGATTACAGGCTTTGCTTACCTATAGTGTACCAGTGCTTTATGCTTTGTATCCTATTACTATAGTGCTTATTGTTTTAGGTTTGGCAAATAATTTTATAGAATCATCAAGATTGATTTATCGTTCTTGTGTTTATTTGGTCACTTTTTTGGGTCTCATGAGTGGGCTTGATGCGGCTAAGATATCTATACCTTTTATATCTGAAACCATACATAAGCTTCCGCTTTATGATTCTGGTCTTGGTTGGATTATACCTGAAATAGTCTGTTTTATCGTAACTTACATAATTTTTACTTTGAGAAAAAAAGGCATTTAAACTAAAAATGTTTTTTGTATCTTATCAAATAAGGAGAAAAGATGACAATTTTTGAAAAAATCGTAGCAGGTGAAATTCCTTGTAAAAAAGTTTTGGAAAATGATAACTTTTTAGCTTTTCATGATATTAATCCAAAGGCTAAAATTCATGTGTTGATTATTCCAAAAAAATGTGTTAAAGATTTTGAAGAAGTGAGTGGTGAGGTTATGTTGGGGCTTACAACATTTACTCAAGAAGTTACAAAATTTTTAGGGCTTGATAAAAGTGGATATAGACTTATTACAAACATAGGGGAAGATGGTGGTCAAGAAGTACCGCATTTGCACTTTCATCTTTTAGGTGGCGAAAAGCTTTCTTGGGGTTAAATAAGTAGTAGTAAATTTAAGCCATAGCTTTTAGGCTATGGCTTAATGTTTTAGCCACTATGTGTGGTTTTTAACTTCATGTCTTTTTCCATAGCTATGGATTCGTCTCTACCATAAACAACTATGCCTTTTTCTATTTTTAGCTCTTTTTCGCTGATTTTTCCTTCATATTCTACAAAATTTAAAATATGCCTTATCGTATTTAATCTTGCTTTTTTCTTATCATTGCTTTTGATAATCGTCCAAGGTGCGTGATTTGTGTGAGTTGAGCTAAGCATCATGTATTTTGCAAGGGTGTATTTATCCCATAATTTTTGACTCTCTTTATCTACAGGAGATAGTTTGTATTGTTTTAGCGGGTCTGTCTCTCTTGCCTTAAATCGTTTAGCTTGTTCGTCTTTGGAAACAGAGAAATAAAATTTGAAAATTTGAATACCAGCATCAACTAACATCTCTTCAAATTTTGGTGCATCATGTAAAAAATCATGGTGTTGTCTTTCGGTGCAAAATCCCATGACAGGTTCAACCATGGCTCTATTGTACCAGCTTCTATCAAATAGCACGATTTCACCTGCGCAAGGTAAATGTTCGGTATATCGTTGAAAATACCATTGTGTTCGTTCAGTATCGTCAGGTTTTTCAAGTGCAACTACTCTAGCACCTCTAGGATTTAGATGCTCTATAATCCGTTTGATCGTGCCACCTTTTCCCGCAGCATCACGACCTTCAAAGATCATAAGTACTCTAAGTCCTTTTGCTTTTACATGTTTTTGAAATTTTAAAAGCTCAATTTGTAGTTTCTCAAGCTCTTTTTCATACTCAATAGTTTCTATATTTCGCCAAACTTTAACCTTACCTTCATGCTTTTTTTTAGACATGAGATCTCCTTTAAATTGATAAAATTAACTAAAAAGTTTTTTCATAGCAACAAAAAACATTCTAAATAATCCTCTATTTTGAGTAATGTCGTTTATAAAATCATCATAAGTGGTTTTTTTCTCTGTAAAATATGTTCGTAAAAATCTTTCACTAGCTTCCATGCCACCTTGTTCTTCAAGTTCAATAAGTTTTTTGTATATAGGAGCAATGGTTTCGACAGCTTTTTTAGGAGCCGCTTTTCTAAAAGCAGTATGTGAAATGATCTCATTTGAAATAGGGTCATATTTGGGTTCAAATTCGGTAACTACCCAATAATATCTGCCATCTTTTGCTAGGTTTTTTACAACCGCCATGATATTTTTGCCTTTATTTATCCTATCCCACATCATTTTAAAGACTATTTTTGGCATATCAGGGTGGCGAATTATATTGTGAGGTTTTCCGATGAGTTCTTCTTCTGTATAGCCAGCTATTTGTATAAAATAGTCATTTCCATATTCTATTATTCCCTTAGGATCGGTTTTAGAGACAATGTATCTTTTTGGATCTAGTTCAATTTCAATATCTTTTGGCGTAGGACGAATCATATTTTCTCCTATAATTTTTACTTTTCGTGCATATTATATAATATTTTTATTTAATTTTCGCTATAATTGTAATTAAATTTATTTTTTAAAGTAGTATTATGGATAAACAACAAACATTACTATCATTAGAAAAGTCGAGAAGAAATTTAGAATTTAATCTTCAAACTATAAAAAGTCTTATTGATGGAAAAGAAGTAGCAAATATACCTAGTACTAATAAGCATGAATGTATGTTTGGTGTTTGGTTGTATTCTAAAGATAATAATCTTAAAAATCTTTTAGGTGGTATTTTTTTTAGGGATTTAGATGTTTATTATACGCAGTGGTATGATGAATATACTAAGATTTATATTCTTATGTTTGGAGAAGTTTTTAATACTGATAAAAAAAAGAAGATTACTCAAATGGACATTGATAAAAGTAAATTGTACTTTAGCGAACTATCTCAAACTACTGACAAATTATTAAGAGCCCTTAACTCTTCAAAAAGACGCCTAGAAGCCCTAGCGGAAGAGAAATTTAAATAATTTTACATTGTTTATATTGTTTATAATAGTGTAAAACTTTTTGTTTTATCTCTAAATTCATATTGATTTGTAACTCTAAAATGGAAATAGGTAGGTTAAAATCTTTTATTTTTACCCAATCTTTTCTTGTTACAAGTAAGCTGTCGGCTTCTGTTTTTTCTAAAATTTGTTTTAGTTCATGAAAGTTAAAGCTATAATGGTCTGCAAAAATATACTTATGTTTTACATTTTTTGGCAAGTAAATATCTAACCTTGAGGCTTTTGCTATGCTTGTTAGCAATACCATATTGTTTTGTATATTTGTTATGCTTGTTTGTTTAGTAAAATTTAACCCTTCTTGCAAGATAATATCTGCGTATTTTACGGCATTTTTATGTTCTCTAAAACCGCCAGATGGCAAACAGAAATGATTTGTTGGGTATGGATTTGGCTGTATTAAAATATCAAGTTTTTTAATATGTGCTTTACTAAATCCATCATCTAAAAAAACTATATCAGCCCCCATCTGTTTAGCTTTTTGTATAGCTTTGACCCTATCTTCACTGACGATAACTAAACTATGTTTTAACATTAAAGCATAGAGCATAGCTTCATCTCCACTTTGTGAAATGTTTGTTTTTAGATTACCAAATTCACTCACCACAATAAGTCCGCTAGATTCTCTTTTATATCCTCTTAAAATAATGCATGGCTTTTTAAAATCTTGTGCCAAATGCATAGTTATTGGTGTTTTTCCATTTCCTCCAAGTGTTAAATTGCCTACACTAATGACACTAATACCTAAATCTTTTTCTTTGCTTAATACCCGTTTTAGATAGGTTATTAAGCAGTAGATAAAACTTACAGGCAATAAAATAAAGCTTAAAATTTTTTGAAAAGTATTTGGGCAGTAGAGATAATTTTCTGCCCAAATAACAAACTTAGACATGATGTTTGGCGATTTGCTTTATACATCTACAAACATATCCAACCATATCATCACTTAGTGAAGTATCGATAGGAATAGATAAAATATGTTGATAATTAGATAGTGCTGTAGGAAAATCATTGATTTTTAATGAGTATTTTTCTTTATAGTATTTTAATAGATGCAAAGGCACAAAATGAAGTCCTGTTGATATGCCTCTTGCTTTTAATTCTCTAGCAAAAAGATCTCTATTTTTATCTATTTTGATGATATATTTTGTATAGGTATGATCTCTTACTTTTACAGGAGTGCTTACATGAGGGCAATCTTTTAACTCCTCATCATAAACTCTAGCTATATCTTGTCGCCTTTTTATATTTACATTAATTCGTTCAAGTTGTCCTATATTGTAAGCGGCACAAAGCTCATTGATATCGTATTTTAAGCCAATATCAACAACATCGTAAATATAGCCTATGTTTCCATGTGTATCCCATTCATCACTTTGTATAGCATGATTTCTTAATAATTTAGCTCGTTGAAAAATCTCTTCATCTTGGGTAGTTAAAATTCCAGCTGTAGCTAAGGAGTATCTTATTTGAGTGCCAAATCTAAAGCATGACATATAAGAGCCAGTGGAGCCTAATTTTTTACCCTTATAATGAGCTCCTAAAGCTTGTGTAGCGTCATCAATAATTTTCACTTTATATCTCTTTGCTATTTCATAAATCGGATCCAAATCACTACTTTGCCCTCCAACATGACCTATGAAAGCTGCTCTTAATTTTTTATGTTCGTGCATATGTAAAGTTTTTTCAAACTCTTTTATATCTATGTTAAAATCATCTTTATCAATATCAACAAAGATTGGTTCTGCGTCAAAATGCCTAATCACTTCAGCAACATCAGGAAAGGAATTGACCGAACACACAACCTTATCACCTCTTTTTAACTCCATAGCTCGCAACGCCAAATGAAGTGATGAAGTTGAATTTGTTGTGCTTAAAGCATGGGTGCAATTTAAATATTTTACTACATTTTGCTCTAATCTGTCTGCCATGTAATAATCACCCTCACAACTTAACACTTGATTTACAAGTTCTGCTTCTCTAGGCGTAACTGATGGTTTAAATAATGGAACTTCCATGTTTATCCTTTGTTTTGTTTATTGTTGCAATAATCGGCATTTGTCTTTTAAATTTGTTGTCATGAAACCTTTTTAAGACGAAATTGACCAATTTTGTATCATAGTTTTTTTTCAATAATTGTTTTTTACTCATGTTGTTGTCGATAAAATCTCTTAATACTTTATCGATTTGTTTATAGCTAAATCCAAATTCAGCCTCATCACTTTGACCTTCCCACAAATCAGCAGATGGCGGTTTTTTTATGATGGATTTGTTGATTTTTAAATATTTTGCAAAACCAAAAAGCTCACTTTTATATAAATCCCCTATAGGATTTAAAGCATAAGCTAAATCTCCATGAATGGTTCCATATCCTAAGTAAATTTCACTTTTATTGCTAGTTCCTATGACTAGCGAGTTGTATTTCATGGAAAGATCATAAAGTGTTAGCATTCTCATTCTTGCACAAAAATTTCCAATCCTAAGTGGAGTTGGATGTTGATTTTTAAAATAGTATTTATATGAGATTGGTTTTATTTCATAATCAATATTAAATTTTTTGCATAATTTTTTTGCATCTTTTAAGCTTTGATTACTAGAGTTTTCGCTTGGCATCATGATGGCTTTTAAATTTTTATCAAATACTTTTTTTAGCAATACTGCTACAATAGAAGAGTCTAAACCACCGCTTAGACCTAAAATAACACTATTGTAGCCTGCCTTTTTGACTTTTGAATCTAAAAAATTAAGTAAATTATTCTCAATTTCAGTATAATTTTGCAATATAAACCTTTTAAGCTAATAATATATTTTCAATTACTTTTAAAATTATACAATAAAAATCCTAAATTTTATATATTTTTTTAAAAAAAAGACGATAAAATTATTTTTTACTATTTTACTATTCTTTTAGTAAAATATCTTAAAATGCTAAATAATTGTTCATGGTCACTTTTTAATCGTTTTATTTTGATCTGAAAAAATTAAGCAGAGTTTAAACAGATATTTTAAATATTTGCAAATTAAAATATTTTTTATCTCTTTAACAAGTTTGTAATCTTTTTTTTACTAAAATATCAAAAAAATTAATGAGAAGGTTGTATTTTGAAAACGCTTGAAAAGTCGATTTTGGATTGTCAAAATCTTGAAGAGTTGGAAAAAAATAGAGTTTTAATATTTGGAAAAAAAGGTTATTTTGCGAAAGAGTTTGCAAAGCTAAAAGATTTAAAAAATGAGGAAAAAAAAGAATTTGCTGCCTCTTTAAATCAAAATAAAGAGAGATTTTTGCAGTTAATAGCTAAGCAAAAATTACAACTAGAAGAAAAGCAATTTTTGGCTATCATGAAGCAAAGTGCAGTTGATATTAGCCTTTTAAATGAGTCAAATAAAAAAGGTGCTTTACATCCTGTCATGAGTGTTATGGATACGATCATTAAGTATTTTATTTCGATGAATTTCTCCATTGAAGAGGGTGGTTTAGTAGAAGATGATTTTCATAATTTTGAAGCATTAAATTTGCCAAAATATCACCCTGCAAGAGATATGCAAGATACTTTTTATTTTAATGATGAAAAACTTTTACGAACTCATACTTCACCAGTTCAAATTCGTACCATGAAAGCACAAAAGCCACCGATTCGTATGATAGCACCAGGAACTGTTTTTAGACGCGATTTTGACCTTACTCATACTCCTATGTTTCACCAAATAGAAGGACTTGTGGTTGATGGAAATGATAAAGTTTCGTTTGCAAATTTAAAATACATCTTAGAAGATTTTTTGCATTTCATGTTTGGAGATGTAAAAGTTAGATTTAGACCTAGTTTCTTTCCTTTTACAGAGCCTAGTACAGAAGTTGATATAAGTTGTATATTTTGCAAAAAAGATGGTTGTAGGGTATGTTCTCATACGGGTTGGATTGAGATTTTAGGTTGTGGGGTTGTTCATGAAAATGTATTTAAGGCGGTTGGGTATGAAAATGTCAGTGGTTGGGCGTTTGGACTTGGAGTTGAGCGAATTGCTATGTTGCTTCATCAAGTGCCAGATTTGAGGTCGCTTTTTGAGGGAGATTTAAGATTATTGGAGCAATTTAGATGATAATTACAAAGCAGTGGTTAAATGATTGGATAGAAATAAGCGATATTAGTACGCAAAAGATATGTGAAGTTTTAAACTCTATTGGTTTAGAAGTTGATAGTGTAACAAAATGCAAAATTCCACAAGGTGTTGTTGTGGGTTTTGTGGAAGATAAACAAGTTCATGGTAATGCTGAAAAATTAAGTATTTGTCAGGTGAATATAGGTGAAGAAATTTTACAAATCGTTTGTGGTGCAAAAAATGTACAAAAAGGTCAATATATAGCTTTAGCTACCGTTGGTACGACTTTACCAAATGGATTAAAGATAAAACCAGCAAAGCTTAGAGGTGAGAGTTCTATGGGTATGATATGTTCATCTGTTGAGCTTGGATTACCTAAGTTAAATGATGGAATTATGGTACTTGATGATAGTATAGGAGAGCTTAAGCTTGGTAAAAATTTAAGCGAATATGAACTACTTAATGATGATGTAATTGAGATAGAATTAACTGCAAATAGAGGCGATTGTCTTAGTATTCATGGCGTTGCTAGAGATTTAAGCGTTGCACTTAATAAGCCATTAAAAAAACAGATAAAAATAGAAGAAGATGAAAATTTGCTTGGCATAGGTCGTGTTCTTAGCTTACAAACTGACGAAAAATTAAACTCTTCATTGATTTATAAAGTATTAAAATATAAACAAGCAAATCAAAATATTTTGATGGATTTGAGATTAAAAATTGCACAAGTTGAGTATGATAATCCTTTGCAGAGGATTATTTCGTACGCATCTTATAGTACAGGAGTTTTACTAAAGATTTACAATCTTGAAGATTTTATGGGCGAGAAAAAAGCTAATATTGAGATCAAAAAAGATAAAAATGGTTTTGATTGTGTGTATGGAAAATCAAAACTTATGAGTAAAATTGGTTTTATTCAGGAGAAAAAATATGAGCTAAAAGAGGGTGAAGTTGTGCTTGAAGCTAGTTATGTTGAGCCTGATTTTATCTCTTTACTTGGCATGAGACATAAAAATGAAAAAAGAGATTTAAGTTTTTATAACTCCTCAAGAGGAAGTGAGCCTGATTTATCTTTTGGCATTGATTATGTTGAGTATTTATGTTCTAGTGAAAAACATATGACTTTATATGGCGGAGAACAAAGTGCTTTAAAAGAGAAAGAAGCAGAAGTTATCAATGTTCAAATCAGTCAAATCAATAAAATTATAGGACATCAAGTTCCAAAAAATCAGATTGTAAATATATTAAAAGGTTTAGGGTTTGAACTTACTATTAGAGCTGAACAAGATCTCATGAGTGTAGTTGTGCCAGCGTATAGGCACGATATTACAGGCAAACAAGATATTTGTGAAGAGATAGTAAGAATGGTTGGTATTGATAATATTAATGCAAAACCTTATGTGTATGCCGAAAAAACAAGGTCAAATAAAGCCTTAATAGATTTTGAAAGAAAATTTAAACTTAGGCTTAAAAGTGTAGCAGCTGGATATTTTGAGAGTGTTCATTATGTGTTTGATGATGAGGCAAAAATGCAAAAATATGGCTTTAAAACCATTAAAAAAGATAAAAAAATTGCAAATCCTATCACAAATGAACTCAATACCTTAAGAGCCACTTTAGCACTTCATCTCCTAGAGGCTACTAGTTTAAATACAAAAAATTCAAAAAGAAAAATATCTCTTTTTGAAATAGGCGAAGTTTTCGATGAAAATAGGGTGCAAAGCATAAAAATGGCATGGGTTTTTAGTGGTGAAAAGGAAGACCCTAATGTTTTTAATCATGGCAAACCTGATATGATTGATTTAAGATATTTTGTCGATAGCATGGCTAGTATTTTAGGGAATTTTGAATTAAAAAAAGCAAAGCCAGATAATCTTTTATATAGTCCTTATGAGTATGCAGAGATGTTTATAAATGAGCAAAAAATCGGCTTTTTAGCTAGAGTTCATGCAAAGGCTGAAAGTGAATTTTCGATTATGCCAACTTATGTTTGCGAAATTGATTTTGATGCTTTATCTTTTGAGCAAAAATTAGCATCAGCTTATGCAAAATTTCCAACTTCAAGCAGAGATTTTAGCTTTTTAGTCGATAAAAATTTAGAATATAATAAAATAAAAGAGTGCATTGACGCTTTAAAATTGGATAAACTTATCAAATTTTATCCAATCGATCGATTTGAAAGCGAACAATTAGGCGACAATATTAGTTTAAGCATAAGTTTTGTATTTCAAGATAAGGATAAAACTCTTGAAGATGAAGAGGTAAATATCATGAGTGAGCAAATTTTAAATATTTTAAATGAAAAATTAGGCATAACATTAAGATGACGATTAAGCCCTTAAAAAAGAGTTTTGATGCAACAATTAGCGATATTTCAGCCGATAAATCAATCTCTCATAGGGCTATAATCTTTGCTTTGCTAAGCGATAAAGCAAGCAAAATAAAAAATTTATTAAAAGCAAAAGACACATTAAGTACTTTAAAAATCGCAAAACAATTAGGTGCAAAAATAAAACAGACAAAAAATACCCTTACAATAAAACCTCCAAAAAAGATCAAAGAGCCTTCTGGAGTTTTGGATTGTGGCAATTCTGGAACAGCCATGAGGCTTTTTATAGGCTTTTTAGCTACAAAAAAGGGTACATTTATTTTAGATGGAGATAAATATCTAGCCTTAAGACCCATGAGGCGAGTGTTAAAGCCTTTAAATGACATTGGAGCGGAGATAAAAGCTAGTCAAGAAGGAGAATTTTGTCCTATTTATATTAGGGGTAAAAAATTAAAATCATTTGATTATAAAAGCGATATGTCTTCAGCACAAGTAAAAAGTGCTATGATTTTAGCAGCACTTAACATAAAAAAGCAAAGTATTTTTTGCGAAAGTCATTTGAGTCGTGATCATAGCGAAAATATACTAAAAGGCATGGGCACTGATATCAAAATCAAACATAAAAAGCTTTTCATTAATCCGCCAAAAAAAGCATTAAAACCTTTAAATATTCACATTCCTGCAGATCCATCGAGCGGATTTTTCTTTGCAGTTTTAGTTGCTTTGATTAAAGATAGTAAATTAGTTTTGAAAAATGTATTGTTAAATAAAACTCGCATAGAAGCTTACAAAGTACTTAAAAAAATGGGATTAGGCGTTAAATTCAAAATGAAAAGCAATAAGTATGAAAAAATTGGCGATATTTACCTAAGTCATGCACCATTAAAAGCCATAAAAATAGATAAAAATATCTCATGGCTTATTGATGAAATTCCAGCTTTAGCTATTGCTTTTGCTCATGCAAAGGGAGTTAGTGAAATTAAAAAGGCAAAAGAGTTAAGGGTCAAAGAGAGTGATAGGATAAAATCTATCGTTGTAAATTTACGAAAATGTGGTATAAAAGTGCAAGAATTTGACGATGGTTTTAAGGTAGTAGGAGCAAACATGAAAAAGGCAAAAGTTCAAAGTTTTGGCGATCACAGAATTGCTATGAGTTTTGCTATAGCAGGGCTTAAATGTGGTATGCAGATTGATGATGTGAAATGCATTGAAACTTCTTTTCCTAGTTTTTTTGACATAATTGATGAGATCAGATGGAAATAATTTTAGCAAAAAAATATGGGTTTTGTTTTGGTGTCAAACGAGCTATAAAAATAGCAGAAAAATCGCCTAATTCATCCACGACAGGTCCGCTTATACACAATAACGAAGAGATAAATAGATTAAAAAATAATTTTAATGTAACAACTTTAAAAGATATTAGTACGATTGAGCCAAATCAAAAAGCGATCATAAGAACTCATGGCATTACAAAGCAGGATTTTTTTAGTTTAAAAGCAAAAAATGTAGATTTGATCGACGCTACTTGTCCTTATGTTACAAATCTTCAAAAAATATGTGAAAAAATGAGCGAAGAGGGTTATGATATCGTCATATTTGGAGATGAAAATCATCCAGAAGTCAAAGGGGCTAAAAGTTATGTCAAAAGTAGAGTTATTGTAATTTTAAATGTTGATGAGCTAAGAAGAGTTAATTTAAATAATAAAATAGCAGTTGTTTCACAAACGACGAGAAAGATTGATGAATTTTCAAAAATTATTGATTTTTTAATACGATGCAAAAAAGAAGTAAGAGTTTTTAATACTATTTGTAATGCAACTTTTGACAATCAAGAAGCAGCTAAAAATTTAGCAAAAAAAGCTGATGTTATGCTTGTTATTGGGGGAAAAAACTCTTCAAATACAAAACAATTGTTGATTATTTCAAAAGAATTTTGCGAAAATTCTTACCTCGTAGAAAACGAACAAGAGCTTGAAAAATCGTGGTTTGAGGGCAAAAAAATATGTGGAATTACAGCAGGTGCTTCAACACCTGATTGGATTATTGCTAAAATTATATCAAAATTAAGGGAAATTAAAGTATAATATAGCGTTTTTTTAAAATAATAACAAAACTAATAAAAAGGACCACAATGGCTGAGGTGAACAAGAGTGTTCAAAATGAGGTAGCTGACGATATCGAAGAGATGGATTTTGCTACTATGTTAGAGGAGTCTTTTAAAGACACAGAAAAGGACTCATTGGTTGAGGGAATTATTGTAGAGATTAAAGAAGATTCGGCTTTAATCGATGTTGGTAAAAAATCTGAAGGAAGATTGCATATTTCAGAAATTACCGATAAAGATGGTAATTTGCTTTATAAAAAAGGCGATAGCATAAAGGTTTTAATAACTGGATACAGAAACGAAAAACCAAGTGTTTCTTACAAAAAAGCTATTAGACAAGAAAAACTGAAAGCTTATATAAGTCAAGATCATGATGAAGATGAGATTATTGAAGTTAAGGTTGTTGGCAAAAATAAGGGTGGGTTTATAGTTGAAAACGCAGATGGAATTGAATTTTTCTTACCAAGAAGTCAAGCCTCTGTGCGAGATCCAAAACATTTACTTGACAAAACCATAAAAGTTTCTATTTTAAAAATAGATAAGGAAAACTCATCTGTTTTAGTTTCTAGAAAAAAGATTTTAGATGAAGATAGAAAAAAAAGAAAAACTGCCATAAAAAATCTTTTAGACAATAAAGAAGTAGTAGATGGAGTGGTTAAGAAGATTACAACTTATGGTATGTTTGTTGATGTTGGTGGAGTTGATGGTTTAGTGCATTATAGTGAGATTAGCTATAAAGGACCAGTAAATCCGAGTGCTTTATATAAAGAAGGCGATTTAGTACCTATCAAAGCTTTAAGTTATGATAAAGATAAAAGACATCTTTCTTTGTCTATAAAAGCTGCTATGCCTGATCCGTGGGACGAGATAAGAGATGCTTTGGATGTTGGAGATGCTATCGAAGTAACTGTTAGCAATATAGAACCTTATGGTGCATTTGTTGATTTAGGAAATGATATAGAGGGCTTTTTGCATATCTCTGAAATATCATGGGATAAAAATATTAAACACCCAAAAGATCATATTAAAGAAAATGAAGTAATCAATGTTGAAGTTATTGAGATAGATTTTGAAGAGAGAAGATTGAGAGTTTCATTAAAGCAGTTACTACCTAAACCATTTGAAGAGTTTAATGCCAAATACAATATTGGTGATGTGGTAAAAGGAGTTGTTACGACAACGACAAATTTTGGTGCTTTTATTAAGATTGGCTCTATTGAGGGATTGTTGCACAATGAAGATGCTTCATGGAATAGAGAAGATAAGTGTAAAGATATGTTTAAAACAGGTGACGAGGTTGAAGTAAGGATTATTAAAATCGACGAACAAAATCAAAAAATATCTTTAAGCAAGAAAGATTTAGAGCAAAGCCCTATACAAAATTATGCAAAATCACATAAAAATGGAGATATAGTAACAGGCAAGATAAGAGATATAAAAGAGTTTGGAGTTTTTGTCGAGCTTGAAGAAAATGTAGATGCTCTTATAAGAAAGGAAGATTTAGGTAATATAAATGTTGAAGAGTTAAAAGTGGGTGATGATATAGAAGCTGCTATTGCTTTTATTGACGAAAAAAGAAGTAGAATTAGACTTTCCATTAAAAGATTATCTCGCATTAAAGAGAGAGAAGTTTTAAATGAAATCAATAGCGATGAAAAAATGACTCTTGGAGATATTATTAAAGATCAGCTTAAGTAAGAGATGCAAAAAAATATTACTATAGCCATTTTTACTATACTTAGTATGGTTTTAATGGCTATATTTTATTTTTTATTGGATTTTGATGATATTATTTATACAGATGATACACTTGTCCAAAAAACTAAAAAATTAGAACAGACAAAAAATAAGCCTTCATGGAATGAAAAATTAGCTAAAGTTAAAACGAGAGATTTTTATTATCCTGTAAATAGTTTATTTATTCAAATAAATCTCAAAAAAAAAGAAATTATCAAACCACGACAACCAAAAGAGAGCTATCGCTTATTGATTGATAAAAACGATAGGTACTCTTTTTTTTGCATTCAAAAGACTTTAGAAAATTTTGCCCTTCCTTTTATCATGATTAAAGAGAAGGATACGAATTATATCATAATAAATAGTTATGATACTCGCAAGCTTCAACAAGTAGTTGATACTTTGAAGCAGTACAATATAAAATCAAATTTTAAAAAGGTATTAATATGAAAACAGTCGTAATATGCGATGCTATACATAAAAGTGGATTTGAGCTTTTAAGAAAAGAAGAAGATATCAATCTAATAGACGCTTCAAAACTTAGCAAAGACGAACTTTTAAAAAATATTTACAATGCTGATGGTGTAGTTACGCGAAGTTCAACTGATGTTGATGAAAAATTTTTAAATGCAGCCCCAAATTTAAAAGCTATAGTAAGAGCTGGAGTTGGAGTTGATAATGTTGATATTGATGCTTGTAGTAAAAAAGGTATAATTTTGATGAATATTCCTACTGCAAATACCATAGCAGCAGTGGAACTTACCATGGCTCATTTGCTTTCTACCGCAAGAGCGTTTCCGTATGCTCATAATAATCTTAAATTGGATAGAATTTGGAAAAGAGAAAATTGGTATGGTATTGAGCTAGACAAAAAGAAATTAGGCATTATTGGATTTGGAAATATTGGAAGTAGGGTGGGTATTAGAGCTAAGGCATTTGGTATGGAGATTGTAGCTTATGACCCATATATCCCGTCTTCAAAAGTAACGGATTTAGGCATGACTTATACGAAAAATTTCGATGATATTTTACAATGTGATTTCATTACCATTCATACACCTAAAAATCAAGAAACCATTAACATGATCGATACAGATGAGATTGTTAAAATGAAAGATGGAGTTAGATTGGTAAATTGTGCTAGAGGTGGTTTGTATAATGAAAAAGCGTTAATTAAGGCACTTAAGAGTAAAAAAATTGCTTATCTAGGTATTGATGTTTTCGATAAAGAACCCGCAACCGATCATGAATTTTTAGAACTAGACAATGTTATAGTAACTCCGCATTTAGGAGCAAATACTCTTGAGAGTCAAGAAAAAATTGCAACTAGTGCAGCTAGACAAATTATACAAGCCTTGCAAGGAAAAAGTTATCCAAATGCATTAAATCTCCCATTAAAACTTGAAGATTTGCCAGATTTTACACCAGCTTATATAGAACTAACGCAAAAAATTGCAAACTTAGCTGCTCAAATAAATAAATCACCAATTACAAATATCACTCTTGAAGCAAACGGAGAGATAAGCGAATACATAAACTCAATGGTAACATTTGCCTTAGTTGGAGCATTAAGTGAGAGATTAGGGGATAATATCAACTATGTAAATGCGAAATTTATAGCTAATGAAAAGGATATTAAAATCCATATAAACAAAATGGCAACAAGTGATTTTAAAAATTTAGTAAAAGTCATTCTTACCACAGAAAAAGAAACCATCTCTATAAGCGGAACTGTTTTTAGCGATAATGAACAAAGAGTAGTGAAAATCAATGATTTTAGCACCGATTTTAAACCTAGTGGTAAAATGATAGTATTTAAAAATAGCGATGTGCCGGGCGTTATTAGAGATGTGAGTACTATTTTGGCAAAAGCAAATATAAATATTGCAGATTTTAGATTAGGGCGAAATGAAAATACACAAAATGCGTTAGCGGTCATTTTAGTGGATAGCAATATTGACAAAAAAATTATAAAAGAGTTAAAAAATTTACCTACTTGTCTTGGGGTTTCTTACGCTGTGTTGTAAAATTTTTATAGTATTTGGTTTACGTTTTTTTTGCTTATAAATTAAAGGGTTTTGCAAATAATCGCAAAACCCCTAAAAAATTATTTAAGCTGTGATATTAGAACACTTGTGCTATCTCCACCGATTTGTTTGTTGGAGAGTACGCCATTTATTTTTACACTTGAAGTTGAGTTTTCAACCTTAGAGTTTTTCCACACTAAACCAGCGATAGTGCCGACCATATCTCCGCCGTCAATACTACCCGATGCAGAAGAATTTTTGATGATAAAATTTGTTGGCTCGGCATAATATTGCTTAGTTTTTTGCATATAATATCCTATCATACCGATTCTCTGAGAACCTTCTCCTGCTATTATCTTAACATCTTGGGCTTTGCAGTTTTCTATCAAAGTTGGCTCACCTTGTGAAGTGCCTGAATGCCCTGAAAGTCCAGCTATTAAAGAGGCATTTTTGCCAACTTTTACTTCCACATTTTTAACGCTACTATTTTTTAAAATTTGTCCTTCATGCATGCAACCTGTAAGTCCTCCAACGCTATAAGCACCACTATCGATAGCAACTATACTACCACCATTTGCGTCAGAGTTTATAATATTTCCTCCTTCTAAACCACCTACAATCATGCCTGCTCCTTGAGAATTGTCTCCATTCATGACAATGTTCGTTCCGCTTACTTTAATATTTGTTAGATTTGCTCCAGAGCCTCCTCCGATAATGCCACCAATACCTATAAATGCATTAGAAGAATTTATATTTTCTATTTTATTTGTTCCGCTCAATTCAATATTAATTTATTTAAAAAAAATATAATTTGCATTTAACGCATATTATTAAATATTCATGATGTTAAGATTGATGTTTGAAAAATTTAAATTTATATCGTTTAATTTGTGAAGCATTGCCTAAAATTCCGCCTTGATGAATGTAGATGATCGGATTTTTGAAAGCTTTTTTATTTGAAAGCAAGCTTATCCAACCAACAGGGTCATAAAGCAGATCAAATTCTATTTTGCTTTCATGTAAAAGTTTTTGATACATTTCAAAAAGCTCGATTTTAACTTTTCCAAAATGATATTTTTTAGGTGGATTTAAAATGATGGGGTGATTTTCTTCTTCAAGTTGTAAAAATTGTTTTTTTAAATATTTCTCATCTCCTACACACGGGCATGTAAAAACTTTAAAATCTAAATGTTTTTGTAAATACAAAGCCGTCGTACCAGTGCCTGATGGTAAAAAAATATCATAATTCTTTTCTCCTGCCCATTGTTTAAGTTCAAAGGCCAATTTTTTAATACCAAATTCCGCTTCTTTCACCGCTCCGCCTTCTTTTATGAAAAGAGTATTTTCATCTTGTAATTCATGGCATTGTTGCTCAACATCTTCATGAACGATTAACTTCATGTTGTTTTGCAAGGCATTTTTATAGTTTCCAATAGGATTTTGTTTTAAAAAATTTGGTTCATGATGACAGACATAGATAAACTCTAAATTTAATTTTTTAGCTAAAACTGAAAGTGAATACATAGCATTTGATTGATTTGAGCCATAAGATAGGATTTTTTTGATATTTTCTGGCAAAGGATTATGTAAAAAATAATCAAACTTTCTAGCTTTATTTCCTGAAAAATCTTCGCTTAGTAAATCATCTCTTTTGATGTAAAATATCTCATTTTCAAATAGTATTTTATCGACTCTTGAGGGTTTATTTATAGTCACTTTTTAAAAACTTTTCTATCTCTTTAATGGCTTTTTTATTTGAAATGCTAAATTTAACCTCAATTCTTCGCGAGGCTTCTTTATCCTCTTTGCCATTTTTTTTGATGATGTTGCTAAAGCTTCTCCCACTTGCACTTACATATTTTTGCAAAAGATTTTTATCAATACCCTTTTGCGAGTATAAAAAATCAAGTACTGATAATGCTCTTTTTTGCGATAATTCAAGATTGTACATATACGAACCATCTGTATCGGTATAACCTTCTATTATGATGTGATCTATATAGCCTCTTAATTTATCATCTTTAAGCAAGGTATTTACATATTTAATTAAAGTTGTTTTTAGTTTTATTTTTGCCTTAGGTTTTATCTGATGAGAGCCAACGCCAAAAAGTACGCCTGACGGAAGCCTAATCGCTCCACTTTTTGAATCTACTTCTATATCTTTTCCTAATTTATTTCTTAGGGTTTTTATGGCTTGAATGCGTATGCCTGTAAGGTTTTTTATCCTTGCTTTTGTTAAGTTTAAATCTTGCACTAACTTTTGATGTGCTAAAGAGTTTTGAAGCATTTGTTCTGTAATTTTTGCCAATTCTTCTTTGGTGAGGCTTAGCTCATTTTGAGAATTTTGTAAAAGAAAATTTAATTTTTCACTACGATTTTGTTCTTTTGATAAACTCTCATTTACTTCATGATTTAGTTTAGTTAATTTTTGGTTTTCTTGTAGCAAATTTTCATTTGTGTCTTTTTCATGTTTGAGTAAAATTTTAATAGCTTTTATGGTTTCTTTGCTAGTTAAAAGTTTATTTGTAAGAGTTTTAATTTTATTTTCATTTTGTTGTAAGATATGTTTATTTTTCATAAAATTTGCATTTTGTTTGGTAAAATTTTCTTGAATAAATACATACTTGATGACGATGGCACCAACTAAAAGTATAAATATAAAAAGCAAACCAGCCATCAAATCCGCATAGCTTATCCAAAAGTTTTGATCGTTATTTTTGATATTTTTCATTGTTGTGATTTTAACTCTTCAACATGTTTAATTAGCTCTTCACTTTGTTCGTCTATGCCTTTTAACTCCTCTTTTAACTCGTCCATTTTCAAGCTTTGTAAACTCTCATGACGACTTTGTGAGGCTATCAAACCTTCATGCCAAAACTTAGTTAGACTTTCATTTAAGGTTTCATTAAAAGTTTTCAAAATGCTCTCTTGAGTATTTTTTAAATCTTTTGGTAAGGTGTCGTATAGTGATGAAATATTGTTTACATTTTCTCTTAAGCTTTTTCTAAGCTCAATCATGGAAGTGTTTATCTCTTTTTGACCCTCTTTGATGTGTGCATAACTTTCTACTGAATTTAATTGCATCTCATCTAAGCCTTTAGAGAATTGTTGTAAAGTTCTTAGTATATCTGTATGAACTTTGCCTAAATTTTGCTGTTTATCTTGTGCTATTCGTAAATCTTTTAGCCCCTCTTTTACTTGTTTAGAGCTTAGATTTACCACCTCGCTTTCTAATTTTAACATTTTATCAAAAAGATCAAATTTTTCATCAATCGCTTGTGATAATTTTATGAAAAATTTCTCTTGACTTAGAGATTTAAGCATGGAGCTAATTTCTGAAAAGTGATTTAAATTTTCCCTTAAATATGCTTGTTCTAACTCTTCTTTTGTCCAAAATAACTCTTTTGTATTTTCTTTAATGCTATTTATGTCTTTATCATATAAACTTAAGCCTAATTTTTCAAAAAATATCCACCACAAAGATAGCAAAATGCCATAAATAGAGACATAAAACGCTGTTCCTACACCTGAAAGAAGTATGGATATTTCTTTATCTAATTCGCTATTACTAGAAGCCGCAAAATCTGGCATTGTTAAGGCTATGGAGATAAAAGTGCCTAATATACCCATAGTAGGAAATACGCTAGCAGCTATTGAGGCGTAATTGTTATTTCGTATATCTTTATTTTCTTGTGCGACAAAATCATCAAAAGAAGCATTTGATTTTTTGACCTTTGCTATTTGGACAATATTATTTACGATATGAGCTTTAAGGTTTGCATTAAATGTATCGAAATTTTTTTTAAATAGACATCTTCCAAAAAATGCGTTGTGTTGAGCAAAAATCAACGATGAAATGAAAATAATACCCATTAATGCAATGCTATGAGCTTGTACGGGAAGTGAAACAATATGAAAATAACCTAAAACAAAATACAAATAAACCAAAAATGGTAAGACAATAAGTTGTAAATATGTAGCGATACATTTTGCTTTATTGTTCGCAGATACACTATTTGTTTTCATGAAAATCCTCTTAATGTGTAGTGATTAAATATAAAATATACCTAAGCACTACACACAAGGAGTAACCTTGTGAGTAGTTTAGTTTTTATTTATACAATTTAACTCTTCATAAGCTTTTACAAGCCTTTGTATCATGCTCTCTTCTCCAGCTCTTAGCCATTTTCGTGGGTCATAATATTTCTTATTTGGTTTATCCTCTCCGTCTGGATTTCCTATTTGACCTTGCAAATATGCTTTAAATTCTTGCTCATATTTTCTAACTCCATTCCAAAAAGCCCATTGCGTATCGGTGTCGATATTCATCTTTACCACACCATAACTAACTGCTTCTTCTATCTCGCTAGGAAGTGAGCCTGAGCCTCCATGAAATACAAAACTGACTGGTTTTTTATCGGTCAAATTAAATTTTTCAGTGATAAATTTTTGAGAATTTAATAAAATTTTCGGCGTCAAAGTAACATTTCCAGGCTTATATACTCCATGAACATTGCCAAAACTAGCAGCTATAGTGAAGTTTTCACTTATTTTACTTAACTCCTCATAAGCATAAGCAACTTCTTCTGGTTGAGTATATAAAAGTGCATTATCAACAGAAGTATTATCGACCCCATCTTCTTCACCACCTGTTACACCAAGCTCTATCTCAAGTGTCATGCCAAGTTTATGCATTCTTTTTAGATACTGCTTACTTGTTTGGATATTTTGTTCAATTGGCTCTTCAGATAAATCTAGCATATGAGAAGTAAAAAGTGGCTTTTTGTGAATACTAAAATATTTTTCGCTCTCATCAAGCAAACTATCTATCCAAGGTAAAAGTTTTCTAGCTGCGTGATCGGTGTGTAAAATCACAGGCACACCATAAGCTTGTGCTAAAGTATGCACTTGTAAAGCTCCGCTGATAGCACCAAGTACGGCTGCTTTTTCGCCTAAGCCTTTACCACCATAAAAACTAGCTCCGCCATTTGAAAATTGTATTATAACAGGCGAATTTACCTTTTTTGCAACTTCTAGGACTGAATTGATCGAATTTGTACCAACAACATTCACCGCAGGGATCGCAAACCCCTCACTTTTAGCTATGTCAAATAAAAGCTTAGTGTCGCTACCGCTAACGACACCAGCTTTTATATGTTTTAGGATTTGACTCATAGCATCAACTCCTTTTATATTTATTTTGTTTTATTACTATCGCTTTTCTTGTCTTCTTTTTTTGCCTCTAAGCTTTTATCTTTGATGACTATTTTAGCCTTTTTTCTTAATGAAGTTATTTTTTTAGTAATGATACTTTTAAATTTTTCCATTTTTAAGCCATTTAAGATATTTTTTTCGACATCCTTAAATGCTATCTTTTCAGCTTTTTTTTCATCTAATTTTAAGATAATATGGTATCCAAATTTAGTTTTTACAGGAGCTTTGGTTATCTCTCCTTTTTTAAGTGCAAATGCTGCTTTGCTAAATTCTGGAACCATTTGCTTTGCGGAGAAAAAGCCCAAATCTCCACCTTTAGAAGCACTAGGTCCTGTTGATTTTTCTTTAGCAAGTTTTACAAATTCATCTTCAAGTTTTTTATCTTTTAAGTCTTTTAATTTTGCTATAATTTCCTTAGCGGTTTTTTCCTCTTTTACTAAGATATGACTTGCTTTTATTTTTGCTTGTTTTGTGAATTTGTCACTATTTTTATCATAATATTTTTTTGCTTCACCATCCGGAATTTTTACCTTTTGAAACTCTTTATCCATCCACAAATTCAACATCAAACCTTCTTTGATTTGCTCTAATTTTTCTTTAAATTTTTTATCTTTATCAATTCCACTTTTTTTAGCATTTAAAACAAGTAGCTTATTTTCTATCACCTTGTCTAATACTTGTTTTTTTGCATCTACAGGCATTTTATCATATGTCATTCCGCCCATAGGACCTTGCATAAGCATATTTACATCTTTTTGAGTGATTTTGTGATTGTCTATCGTGGCTAAAACACCAGCGTTAAGACCAACAACAGCCGCCAAACTAAGTGTAGTTAAAATCTTTTTCATTCATTTTTCCTTAAAATTTAGAATTTATTCATATAATATGAATTTTTAAGCCCTAATTATGCCAAAATCAAGTAAATCAATAATTAATATTTGTAATTGTATAATATACTCATGAGAAAACCAAGTCAAAAAAATATTAAAATCATAAAAGAGAGATTTTTAAAAAGATATGAAAACGCAAGAACTGAACTGAATTTTTCAAATCTTTACGAACTTTTAGTTTGCGTCATGCTCTCAGCTCAATGTACGGACAAAAGAGTAAATATCATAACGCCAAATCTTTTCAAAAAATACTCAAATGTCGAGCAGTTAGCCGATGCTAAGCTAGATGATATAAAAGAGCTTATAAAATCTTGCTCATTTTTTAACAATAAAGCTAAAAATCTTATAAAAATGGCTAGTGCTGTGATGGAAAATTTTGGTGGCAAAATTCCTTTAAATGAAAAAGATTTAGTAAGTTTAGCAGGAGTAGGGCAAAAAACCGCTCATGTCGTTTTGATCGAATACAAACAAGCAAATTTGATGGCAGTAGATACTCATGTCTTTAGAGTAAGCCACCGCTTAGGCTTAAGCAAAGCAAAAACTCCTGAAAAAACAGAAGAGGATTTGACAAATTGTTTCAAAACTGAGCTTCACACCCTGCATCAAGCCTTAGTACTATTTGGAAGATACCAATGTAAAGCCATAAACCCCATATGTCATGACTGCTTCGTGCAAGATTTTTGCCAAAGCAAAGAGGGTTTTAAGGCGAGATAAGTGTTGTATTGTGCATTTGTTTTATAAAATTATTGCCTTTTTTAAGTTTTAAAATGATACAATTTATCACAAATTTTCACAAAAAAGGAGAAAAAGACATGAATTTCAAAACCTTGTGGGGAGGGGGGACACCTTAAACAGACCTTAAAAATCTCCCTAACTCCCATGTTAGCTCTAAGCTTAATGCTTTGAGGATGCGGTGGCGGAGGTAAGAGTGGTAGTAACAATGCTAACCCTGTAGCCATAAGTAAGATCGGTGAGTCTGATAAAGCTTTGTTAAAAAGTCTAGAAAAGACAACAATGGAGGTAAAAAACGGAACTATTCAAGAGGTGCCGTTTAAGCTGCAAACTTCTTTGAAAGATGCCCCAAAGAATGTAAAAGTAAAATACTCTTTCAATGATCAAGAGAAAGATATGTTAGATGAAAATATTACAAAAGAGGGCAGATATACAGTATATGCAAAGATTTATTCTGGTAAAAAACTTTTAAAAGCTATAAGCCATAATTTTGTTGCTGTAAAATGAGTCCGTTAAATATTCTGTGTCAAGTAACATTTCATAACTCTTTTGTTACACCTCTAAATACCCATCTAACCTTCCCTCAAAAAATATAGCTAACCCAGAGGGTTAGATTCCAATTCTGTATTGGCATAGTCCATTTTTCACTTGCATTTTGTATTCCCATATATAGTAATTTAAAAGCGAATTTTCATTTGGAAATCCTCCTTTGGTTTTGGTTAATTTTCTAAATTGTCTATGAACTGATTCAATAATATTGGTTGTCAAACGAACCCCAAATTTAACCACCTATTTTTTTTCTAACATTACCTATCGAAACTTAAATCACCTCTTTTTTGGCAATTTCAAGCATAGATACAATATGAGGTAAATATGCATCTGCTAATGTCTCTTTTGGAGCTTTATCAATAATAGGAACATATCCATCTGGTTTATTTGAATACTTTCTCACCGTATTTCTACTAATTCCTAATCTTCTAGCTATTTCACTTTTACTAAGACCATTATTTAGTAATTTTTTAATCATTTTTACTTCACCTTTTTTTAACATTTAACTTATAAACTCCTTTTTAAAGTAAATATAAAAATGAAGTTTATCAAATTAATTTTTATTTTTAAGATTTAAGTTTGATAAATATAAGTTATATGGATAACTTAGGTGGTTATTTTAGCAGTTCGAATGACACCAAACACTAAGAGTAAAAACAAATGCTTACTTAGCCTTACAAGATGCAAAGCTAGAAGATTTTAAAACCACTCTAATAAGTCTTTTTGCTTCAATTCCTTATGAAAACTATACAAAAAACAATATAAATACTTATGAGGGTTTTTATGCAAGTGTCATGTATGCTTATCTTTCATCTTTGGGAGTTCCCTTAGATGTAGAACAAAGTACTAACCAAGGAAGACTAGACATGAGCTTACTTTTAAATAACAATAGATATATATTTGAATTTAAAGTAGGTCACAAAAACGCATTAAAACAAATCAAACAAAATAGATATCATGAAAAATACTTAGATGAAAAATCAAACATTTACCTTGTTGGTATCAATTTTGATGAAGAGAAAAGAAATGTTTGTGAGTTTGAGTGGGAG
>PDWI01001154.1_pt1 | contig 42792 bp, 31 predicted proteins | sample 1430891 | NCBI WGS metagenome assembly PDWI01 (sample SAMN01162508, study PRJNA174530) | Oral metagenome, whole genome shotgun sequencing project. | biome: Marine environment; feature: Marine mammal; material: Swab sample of the gingival sulcus; isolation source: swab sample of gingival sulcus... | reverse complement strand
AAAATAAGTGCCTTTGAAAAACTTAAGCCTACTTTATAAGCTGCTATTTTTATGGTTGTTGCGCCTAGCAAATTAGCGCTTACCCCTAGTTGACCAGACTGTACAATTAAGTAAGCAATAAAAACTGAACCTAAAAAATTGCCCAAATAGACAAACAGCCAGTTTTTTAGCATCGCCGCCACTGGTGTTTTGCCTTTTAACACGCTGAGCGTAATTAAGGTATTACCGGTAAATAGTTCGCCGCCGGCGATTAAGACCAGCATTAAACCCGTACCAAAAATAGTGCCTGCGATAGTTTTACCTAAACCATAGGTCATCGGATTCGCCCACAAACCATAAGCGGCCACATTTGACCCTTCAGCGGCAAAGGCAATAAAGGCACCGGCTAAAAAACCGAGTACAATCATTTTCGCAATTGATAGCTTGCTCTTTTTAATGCCTGCTTCTACGGTGTAGTTTGTTATTTCTTGAGGTGATAAAAAATTTGATTGCATTATATCTCTCCAATGCTTCTTAAACTTGCTGATTTATTTTTCACACCTCATACTATACCTAATCGGCAATAATAACAAGTGTTTTTTAAATTTTATTTTGTATATCAAAAGTTTTTTTGAAAAAACAAACATGATTTTTTTTAGTCTGAATAACTCTAACAACATTTTCCTCAATATAATAACGACCAAAAAGCTTAATTATATCTTAGACTTCGATCTAATACGCTGGCCTAAAATAAGGGACCACGCATAGGTGGCCCCTTGAAACTATTGACATTAAATTACTATTTTATCTGCTTTTAGATTGATGTGTTTTTACTTGCTTTTTTCAAAATGAATACAGCTATTAACGATAGTGCCGCAATTAATATGAATATGGCCTCTGGAAAATTATTGCCTGTTTTAACAATTGATGTCGTTCCCAGAGGAACCTTAGTTTCTTCAATGAAAGTAGTTTCTTCAACTGAACTCGATGTTTCTGGTGGCATTATCGCGAGTGGTACTGCAGTTTCCGTTATCGTTATCGTTTCGGTTGTTGTTTCAGTTGTTGTTTCAGTCGTTGTTTCAGTCGTCTCATCTTCATCGTCATCATCGTCATCATCTTTTTCGGTTGTAGTAGTGGTAGGCGGTGCCGTAGTATCAGATGGAATAACGACAAGCCCTAAATCAAGGGAAGTGTCATCAGCATTGTTAATACTAAATAGCGGATTAGCGCCATCTGAATCAACAGTATCATCTCCACCGACATCAGTTGTCGTCAGTGTATAATTTGCCTGCCAGTTACTAAACAATAATTGATAGTCACCATTTGATGAAACGTTAAATTCGTAATAACCCGCGCCATTCGTCGTCGTTGTATCTAATAGTAAAGCCGAAGCAGTCGTCGTGACAACTTGATATAGTTGAACATTTACATTTGCCACACCGCTTTCCGAAGCGTCTTGTATGCCATCTTTATCGGCATCAAGCCATACACGATCACCTATTTTAAAACTAGTTTCTTCATCTTCGTCTATCAAGCCAAGGTCATGCGTGAAATCCATATCATTAATATCTAGAAAAAATTTTTGTGTGACCCCATCAGAATCAAAGTCGTCATCAGAACCAACGTCTTGTAAAGTTGGCAAATATTTTCCTTGCCAGCCGTCAAATACTATCTGATATTTGCCGCTAGATAAGTCGGCAAATTCATAATAGCCGTCTTTATCTGTAAAAGCATCCCCATAAAAAACGAGTTCTTTATCATAAAATTTAAAGAGCGACACCTTAATATTGGGAACGCCTGATGAGTCACCCTCATCCTGAATGCCATTTTTATTTTTATCGTACCACACGTAATCGCCAATATGAGACTTGTATAATTCATTTTTAACTAGGCCAAAATCATGTGACAAATCAATAGCTTTATCTACCATAATGATTTGCGTTCTACCATCTGAATCTAATGCGTCATCATCGCCAACATCTGTTAGTGTTTCTGAATAATCACCAGTCCAGCTCACGAATTCAATTTTAATTTTAGTAACTTTTGAAACTACGAATTCATACAAACCATTCGCATCAGTTGTCACCGTTTTTGTGTTCGTTTCATTGCCATTAACATATTCAGTGAGCTTAACTTCAACACCGGCAACGCCTGGCTCGCCAACGTCTTGAATGCCGTCGCGATCCAAATCAAGCCAAACCAAATCGCCTATAGTAAAAGAGTCTGCGGCAAAAGAAATAGGATTAGCGCCTATTACAATACTACAAAACAGCACTAAAACAATTGCCACTGCAAAAATGCGTTTTTTTTGTTCCATAATAGTCTCCTTTCTTTGTTGAAAGCAACTGTAAGTTTTCCACAGAAAATTTAGTCAAGTCAATCAGATGTAGTATTTTATTTTTGGAAAATGCTATAAAAAACGATAAGTTGCCATTTAATATAACATAAACACAACTATCAATAAAATTAATTATTTCGTAATCACCTCCCTTAAATATTGAATTTTTTATATAATTATTAACCAATTACTGGCATATTTATTATATCAAATTTTTTAAATAAATAAAAGAAAAAAACAGCTTTAAAACTGTTTTTTTTTCTTAATTTTAAACATCCTCATAATTCTCAAATGCTCTTGATAATTGTTAAAACTCTTTATTGAGTGTATAAATAACCACTATGTGTTATGTCTTATTGATTTGCCAACTGCATTTGATACATTTTTCCAAAGATACCATCACTGGTAATTAAAGCCTGCGATTTGCCACTTTCGGCGACACGCCCCTCTTTAATGACGACGATATTGTCAGCATCGACAACTGTGCGCATGCGGTGGGCGATGATAATGACGGTTTTATCTTTAATGAGTTCGGCAATTGCCGCCTGAATTTTACTTTCATTTTCAGCATCCAGCGAAGCAGTGGCCTCATCTAATAGTATAATTGGCGCATCTTTTAACAAAGCACGGGCTATTGAAATACGCTGTCTTTCACCACCTGATAGTTTTTCGCCGTTTTCACCAATTAAGGTATTGTAGCCATCGGGTAACTTTGCGATAAATTCTTCACAGCGCGCAATTTTTGCCACTTGTTTAACTTCTTCGTCAGTTGCATTCTTTCTACCCAAGCGAATATTTTCCATTACACTGGCATTAAATAATGAAACATCTTGAAAGACAATAGAAAACTTTTTGAGTAGTGTTTCAGGGTCAATTTCTGAAATATCAATGCCGCCCAATGTAATTTTGCCGCTGTTAATATCCCAAAAGCGCGCTGCTAGCTTTGTGGCTGTTGTCTTACCACCGCCTGATGGACCAACAAGCGCTGTTACTTCACCTTGCTTGGCAGTAAAAGAAACATCGTTTAGTACACTGACGCCATCTTCGTATGAAAAGCTAACATTTTGAAAGACTATGTCAAAGCCATTGGGATTAAACTCTGTTTTACCACTTTGTGCCGGCATCTGTTCAATTTCTCTAATGCGTTCGACAATTGAATCTAAAAACAACAATTCTGCTAAATTCATTAATATCGTAGTGAACGGTGTAAAAATCGAAGCCGAAATGATAATAAACACCAAATAGGTAAATACATCTACGTCGCCACTTACCAGCAAATAGGCACCGTAAAGTGCCACTGTTGCCATGCCCAGTTTTAATAGCACGAAAGAAACATTGATAATTGAACCAAGTGTCACTTCCATAGCAACTTTGTGCTTGTGGTGTTCATCATACTTTTGATTAATCTTAGCTATAAAATCACTTTCGCGATTATAGGCCTTTATCTCTTGTACTAAATTTATGCCCTCTTGCATTTGGTCAATAATTTCGCGGTCGATGTCAAAATTCTTTTTCAATGCGCGTTTACTGGCATTACGCGCCAACCAATAAGCCAGTAGCGATAACGGCACGACCCAAAACAGCGATAAAGCCAAGCGAAAATCAAAGACAAACATTGCAATGGCAAGTAGCGCAGCCGTAATGCTAGTGGCATACAGTTGCGGCACGGCATGCGAAAATAGATGTTCAGACGCCGTCGCATCGCTCATAATGGTAGCGCTTAAATCAGCAATGTCCTTTTTAGCAAAATAGGCCAGCGGCAATTTGCGCAGCTTTTCAGCGAGGTTTATTCTGGTTTTAGCGCTTTCAACATAAACTTTGGTATAAGTATTGTTATAATCCCACTTGCCAATCAGGTACATGATGAAAAATGCTACAACACTGATTGCAATATAGTGATAGATACTAAGGTTAATATCTTGTTCTGTGCCAAATATAGCAGCGCTATACTGTTTGAGAAAGGCAAAGGCCAACATCATTGGAAAAAGTGCAGCTAGCCTCAAAAAAGTATGACTGGTGATAGCCATAATCGTGTCGTCGACACCACTATCACTCAGCGCGTATTTTTGTTTTAAAAATGCTCTCATTACGACGCCCTCCCTTTTATATTCCAACCAATGGCTTGTTGGTATTCGTCCCACATTTTCTTATACAAACCATCTTTTGCCATCAGTTCATCATGGCTGCCATATTCGGCAATCTTACCCTGATCGACGACGGCAATATGGTCGGCCTGTTTAACCGTCGTCATGCGATGCGCAATCATAATGGTCGTCTTGCCCCTACTCAATTCTAGTAATGCACTTTGTATCAAATGTTCATTTTCGGGGTCGGCAAAGGCGGTTGCTTCATCGAGCAACACAATCGGCGCATCTTTTAAAAAGGCGCGCGCCAACGCAATACGCTGCTGTTCACCGCCCGACAAATAAGTGCCCTTTTTGCCAATAATCGTATCTAAGCCGTCAGCTAAACTATCGATCACTTCTTTGGAACGCGATTTTTGTAAAGCGGCCTCAATTTGTTCTGCTGTGACATCTGCCCTACCAAAAGTAATATTCTCGCGCAGTGTCGTCTTAAAAAGTTGGGTATTTTGAAAGACAAATGAAATATTGCTCATCAATTCATCTTTGCTGTATTCTTTGATATTGCGACCGCCAATCAATACTTCGCCCGAAGTAACATCCCAAAAGCGCGCTGCCAATCTGGCAATGGTCGTTTTACCGCCGCCCGATGCGCCAACTAAGGCCAAAGACTGGCCATTTTTAACGCTAAAACTAACACCATCGACGGCATTTTTAGTACCATCGTAAGAAAAGATGACATCTTTAAACTCAATATCTTGACCCTCTAATTTAGCGCCCTTTTCAGGATACTGCATTTCACTATAATCAAACAGTTCATTAAAACGCGTAATCGCTTGGTCGGCAATTTGCATTTGCTGCTGAAAATAAGCACTGCGCATAATGACAACACCAAAGAACGGAGCAATTAATATATAGAGAATAAAGCTGCTGACCACCGCAGCAATATCGTCACCTCTGCCAATTAAAAATATTGCCAAAGGCACTAAGAAAAACGCGGTTGTTTCAATAATTGCCAAATAAAACGAAAAGGGTTTTACCCACATTTTAGTGTAAGTCGACACCATGTCGCGATAACTTTCTATGCTATTATAGAACCGTGTAAAGGCATGCACGCTTTGACCGAAAGTTTTCACAACTGGTATCGCCCGCACGTATTCAACTGCCTCAGAACTCATCTCTTCAAGCGATGTCAAATATTGAGACTGAAATTTTTTGCCTTCTTGCGTCATCATCAGCGACATCGTAATAAATGACAGTATAATTGGCACCAAGCAGGCCAAGCCCAGTCGCCAGTCGAAGACAAAAAGCATCACCAATAGAATAATTGGCGTCACCATCGTACTTGCCATATCGGGCAATTGGTGCGCTAAAAAACTGTGCGTTGAAGTAGCGCCATCGTTGATAATTTTGCGCATTTTACCACTGGAATGCTGATTAAAAAAGCCAAGTGGCATTTGCATCACTTTCGTAAAACCGGCTTTTTTCATGCCGATTTCTATTTCAAAAGCGGCCAAATGCGACAACATAAGCGCAACAAAATAGCTGACTATGCCCAAGACAGAAAACAGCAAAACGCGCCAAGCGTATTGGGTTACAAGTTCAACCGAAATGGCATTTTGCACGCTGAATATTTCGCGCGTTATTTTCCAAATATAGTAAAATGGCACGATATTCAATGCAGCTGACAGTGCCGAAAAGAGCAAGGCCAGCGGTATATACAGCCTTTTGTCGCCCATATAAGGGCCAAATTTAGAAAACAAAGATTGCTTCTTTTGTTTCATAACGCCTCCTTATTTTTTACCACACAACAACTTTGAACCCGTCAACATATTCTTTTTCGCTTCTTGCGGTGTCAAAACTGAACCGTCAGTTGTGTCGATTAGATTGACAGTTTCAAAACCTGCTTGCTTTAGTTCAGCAACTAATTGATCAAGTTTAGGGTATTTGAGCTTATGAAAAATATCGTGAATGGCAAAGACACCGCCTTTTTTTAATACTCTAAATGATTCCTTAAGAATTTCATTTCTATCACCTGGTATATTGTGATAGACATAATTAGAACAGATACCATCAAAACTTTCATCTGCAAATGCCAATTTTTTAGCATCACCGGCTAAAAATTCCAAGTTGTCAGCGCCCTCTGCTTTTGCATTACTTTCGCAAAGTGTCTTAGAAAATTCAAACTGATAATCGCTACCCCATCTGTCGACCCCTGTTATTTGCGCACTCGGATAGCGCTTTGCCACGGCAATACTCAAAGCGCCGCTACCACAGCCGACATCGAGCACCTTGCCATTAGGCGCTTCTAGCTTTAATTGGTCTGCCGTAAAGTTGATAATCTTCCATGCCAAGCTATCGGGGTCATTGTAGCTAAATTGATTTCTCATATAAGAAAACTTATAGTGAAAATAATATAAGATGAGTGCAATCACAACGAAAATCGCCGCAATTGTTATTAAAGTTGCGTTTAACTCAGGCCCCCTACTGGCGTAATACGTCAAAACAATTGCTATAATCGATACGGCAATAGAAATGCCTTTTAAAAGATTCAACATTTTTTGTGGCATCCAATTATTATAGTTAGCTTTCATCTTCTCCTCCAAATAGATTTATTTTGTCAAAATAAGCTTCCATCATATCTTTTAGCATTACTCTGAGTTCTTGATTGTCATGATAATCAAAAATTGTAACGCCAACCATTAATGATGTTATCAAAACGCCAAATGCATCACTATTTAATTTTAAATATTCGACAAATCCTTCTTTGACAAAAAAATTTGCTAGATCTTCGGTTAAATCAAGGTTGACTTGATTGTATAAGGCAAAAAGTTTCGGGTTATTGGTCATATCGAGTATTAATTGAGCAAACATCTTTTTATAGATATTTCTATCGAGAATTTTATTGAGCAACAGCTCGACAACCAAAGTTTCATAAGGTAATTGGCTATTTTTGTCACGATAATCAAGAATAATATCTTTTCTAAGCTGAACCGAATCTTCTAATATCTCTTTGAAAAGTGCTTCTTTATTATGATAATAGTGATAAAAGCCGCCCTTTGAAAGCGATACTCTGTCGATAATGTCTTGTACGCTGGTGTTGTTAAAGCCCTTTTCAATAACTAGCGCCACAGTAGCTTCTTTTATCTGCCGTTTGCGTGTTGCGCGTTCCATCCTCGTTCGCTTCATAATAATCCTTTCCGACTACCCCGTCTGTAAGCATTATAGCACTAATGATAACTATTATCAATAGTGCCAATATATTATTATAATTATTAACGAAGATGTTGCTCTATTTTAACAGCATAAAAAAACCTCTCGACTAGTAGTAGCGCAAGAGGTCTTATAAGTAAACACATAACCCAAAATTTTTGCCATTGCCCAAAATAGCGAGCAAATGAGCATTATAATGTCTTGAGTATTTGCTGCGTCAAAACCATTTTCTCTTCTGGCGTCGTTATTTTAGCAACGCAACCCGGTGCAATAATTAACCCTTTTCTGCCGCCATGAATTTCAATAGCCTGTTCGAGATGCTGTTTAATTTCGACTTCATTCATGTTCAGCAGTTTCGTTTCGTCAATGCCACCCATAAAACACTTATCGCTTAGTTTACGCGCTTCTTGCATACTCGGTTCAACCCACCTGTCGTGCCAGTTAACGCACTGCACCGGATAATCAGCCAACAGTTTCCACATCGTGTTGTCACCATGGATGTGTACAATGTTAAACCAAGCTTCTTTGCAGGCAGCTAACACTTGCATATCGTAGGTTTTCCCAAATTCTAAGTATTCTTCTTCTGTAACGTAGTCAAATGACGAACACTGTGAGGCAAAGAAAAAACCCGAAACGCCCGCTTCTAAATGCTTATAGCAACTGTCTACACAGGTTTCTGTTATTGCCTTAAGCGCCTGATGTAAGTAATCAGGGTGTTTACGCATATCGTCAAACACGCGGTTGCCAGCTAGTTTTTTGGCAGTTGTAAAGGGGCTAAAAATCGTTTGTACAAATGGCAACGGCTTATCGCCAATAAGCTTTTTCAAATGCTGAGCAGCTTGCAATTGCTTACCATGATTGGCATAATCGCCAGAATGCGGTAACAGCTCTGTCCATTCAATTGGGTCATCTATAGCAAATTTGCGCTCCAAAACTGGTTCAGTCTTAGTACAAAAGTAGGTACAACTCAAACCGAAATCGGCCGCCTGATAATTGCCGAACGGCATCATTTTAATAAAATCGAGGTCATATAGTTCCGCCAAGCGCAAACTCTCTTCAGCCAGCGCAACTGGGTCTTGATCGACATGCGGCACGTGATACCAAATGCTAAATGGCATGCGGTCGGTTTGTTCACCCTTAATAGCGGCTTGAACCCTTTCTTGCTGCGTCATTGTTTTCATCGTTTAATCCTTCCTTTCAATCAGTACGATTAATCATTGTTATACCTCTGCTCGCTTTTTCTTAAAGCGGTCTCTTAACATTGGGAAAAACAAGAATAATATAATCAGTGCAATTAGAATAATCGCAATGGGCGAACTAAAAAATACGCTATAGTCACCGCGACTAATCAGCAAGGCGCGCCGAAATTCTTGTTCTGTTATTGGGCCAAGCACCAACCCCAGTGCAAACGGCGCTTGGAAAAAGCCCAGTTCAGACATCGCCAGCCCTACCAACCCGAAAAAAAACATTACGTAGACATTAAATATGTTATTGCTAATCGAAAACGCACCAATGACGCAAAGCGTCATAATAATGGGTGCCAATATATTGGTCGGCAAAACCGAAATTTTGCCAAAGATGCGCGCACCCGAAATACCGACGATCATCATTAGAAAAGTAGAGACCAATAAGCCGATGAATAGCGCAAAGGTGATGTGCCCATGTTCGGCAAATAACTGCGGGCCGGGCTGTAACCCGTGAATCATAAGCCCGCCTAAAAAGATTGCCGAAACAGTATTACCCGGTATGCCCAGCGTTAAAAGCGGCACCAGTGACCCGCCGACAACACCATTGTTCGACGCCTCAGAGGCGGCCAGTCCTTCGATGCTGCCCTCGCCGTATTCTTCAGGATTTTTAGACGCCGATTTGGCCGTATTGTAAGCCAGCGCCGCCGCAATACTCATACCGGCGCCAGGCAAAATGCCGACAAGGGTGCCGATAATGCCCGATCTAAAGAAATTGAAAATATTCTTTACAACCAATTTCATCGGAATAATTGATAGCTTTTGCGATTCATCATATGAATACTGTATCGTCGTTCGCTTCTGCGCGCCCAACCTGAAAACCTGCGAGGTTGAATAAACACCGATGACGGTCGCAATAATCGACACGCCACCAAAAAGCGACAGAATATTATAGGTATAACGATATTCTGCCGTCAGCGTATCAATGCCGATAACCGACACAAGCATGCCTAAAAAACCGGCAATCAAACCCTTTAGCAGCGAATCCTTTGACAAGCTGACAATAATTGTCAAGCCCAGTATCGACAATAAGAACATTTCAACTGAGCCAAACTGGATAACCAGTTTCGCTAACGGTGGCGAAACAAAAATCAACGCCATTACCGAAATAATACCGCCGAAAAATGAAGCGATTGTGGCAATTGAAATGGCCTCGCCGCTCTTGCCCTTCTTGGTTAATTCATAGCCATCGATTGCCGTAATAATGGCCGATGGTGTACCAGGGGTATTGAGCAATATGGCAGAAATAGAACCACCATAAGTCGAAGCCATGTAAATTGCACCCAAAAATACTAGCCCGGTAGAAGGCGACATAATGTAGGTAACCGGTATAAATAGCGCCACGCCCATCGTCGACGAAAGGCCGGGTAAAGCACCAATAATAATACCGAGAACAACCCCTACCAAGGCGATTAGTAATGTTGATACATTAAAGACAAGTGGTATAGCCTGAACAAAATTATCCATTTAACATCTCCATTGTGCAACGCAATACGATATGCCCTTTGTTTGTAAAAACTTATTTATATGCCAATAAAGCTCTTTGGCATTGGTACTTTTAATAACAAACCGAACGAAATATAGATAACCAAAACGGTTAAAACAGTTACCATTAAAAGTACTTTGGGTCGTTTAACACCGAGAAAATACATACTTGTCGGCAAAAATATGGTCGTCGCAATGACATAGCCTAAAAACCGCAACAAAAGTACATAGCCCAGTGAAATAGCCAAAATATAGGTCATTTTTTGAGGGACTACTTCATCTGTTTTCTTTTTGATAGCGGCCTTTCCGCGCATGATATTAATTGCATAAAGCGTATTGATGATCATCAAAATAATCGCAATTAAGCGCGGAAACAAGCCAGCATCTTGCTTCATTGAAAACGACCCAACTAAGAAAAATAAAGAGATTGCATAAATAAATACTACTGCAATTAATTGTTTATTTTTATCTGACATAGCTAACCTCGTTTAACAATTAGTAATTGCTACCAAGCACCCTTCTTAACTTCTTCCTCCATCATAATTGTCATTTCGCCAAGCACCTTTTCATAGTCTTCAGAGCCAATGTAGTTTAAAGGTAAGTTCTGAGCTTTGGCCTTTTCTAAAAATTCAGGGTCATTGATTGCCTTCTCAATGGCGTCTTCAAGTTTTTTGATGTATTCATCGGGAACACCTGCCGGTGCAGCAACGCCACGATAAGCTTCGTTGTATATTTTTAAGCCCTGTTCTTCCATCGTCTCAACATCGGGGTATTCGGGCACCCGTTTTCTAGAGGCGACAGCAATTAACTTTAACGAACCATCGTTGGTATACTTAATGGCTTCCGAAACGTTCATAGTAACGGCCTCAATGTCTTCGCCCAACAGTGCAACAACAGCTGGTGCAGAACCATCATAAGGTATTTTTTCTAATTTAGTGCCAATGATGTCTTCAACTTGCCTCAATAAAAGCGATTCCGATGTACCAGGCCCAGAATAGCCAACTGCAACAGCGCTATTCGCCGCCTTTTCGTATAGCTGCGGAATCGAAGCTATATCGCTGTCGCTGCGTACAACAACACAAGCAGGATCAGTTACAATATTTGCAATTGGTTTGAAGTCGGCAACTTTGTACTTACAATCTGGCCTTTGAATTGGGTGCGAAACGAAAGTAGGTGGGTTGATAAAGCCTATGGTGTAGCCATCTGGCTTGGCATTGGCCAATTCGGTCCAGGCGATTTCGCCAGAAGCACCGGTTTTATTGACAACGGCAAAGCTTTGTCCAAAATACTTTTCTGCATACTGAAATACCAATCTTGCTGATGTGTCAGTTCCGCCACCGGGTGAAAAGCCCACAATGACTTCAACCGGTTTTTCAGGGTAAGCGTCTCCTCCTGAGTCGCTAGTAGAATTACACGACGAGAGTACAACCAGCATTGACAATACTAAAATCACCAATAAAAAACTGCCTCTAAACTTTTTCATGTTATCCTCCTTTACAAATTTGCTAACAGCTTGTATAGTTGTATATATATATTAGCTTATTAATAATTTTACAATAATTTACAGAAGTTGTCAAATTTGACAGCTAAGCTTAGTTGACTCTAACATTGACAAGTTGTATAATTATATAGTCATGTAGTCCAAACTAATTATTATGTGGAAAGGAATGATCTAAAATGGCATTTGAATTAAAAAAATTGCAAAATAGTTTAATTGGCAACAGCACAGAAATTAAAACGCCTTATGGCAATCGTGTGATTACATATGCAGATTATACTGCTTCAGGACGCGCCGTTTCGTTTATAGAAAACAACTTGCTAGACTTCGAAAAATACTACGCCAATTCGCACACGCAAGACAGCTATACCGGAAAACACACCACGCATTTAGTACACGAATCAATCGATAAAATAAAGGAAAGCGTCAACGGCGCCAATCACTATGTATTTCCCACCGGCAGTGGCTCTACTGGCGGCATTAAGCGCTTTGCTGAGATAATGGGTATCTACTGCCCACCTGCTCTAAAAGCTAAGATAAAGGTTGATAAGGCCGATCTGCCAGTTGTTTTTATCGGCCCATATGAACACCACTCTAACGAATTAATGTGGCGCGAGGGCTATTGTGAAGTCGTTCAAATTGGCATCACCGAAGCCGGCGATATCGATACAGCTGAACTAGAGCGCCATTTAACTTCTGAAGCCTATCAAAACCGCGTTAAAATCGGTTCTTTTTCAGCATCTTCCAATGTAACTGGCATTAAAAGTGATGTCTACGGCATTGCCAAATTGTTGCACGAACACAATGCCTTAGCTTGTTTTGACTTTGCTGCCAGCGCACCTTACGTCGATATCAACGTCAATAAAGACGAGCTGTCTTATTTTGATGCCGTCTATATTTCACCGCATAAATTTTTAGGTGGCCCTGGCACCTGTGGGCTATTAATTCTGCATAAAGATGTCTACCGCAATAACTTGCCGCCGACGACGGCAGGTGGTGGTACGGTTGACTTTGTCAATCACTTAAGCCAAGACTACACCGAAGACGTCGAAGCCCGTGAAATGGCCGGTACACCAGGTATTTTACAAATACTAAAGACCAGATTGGCCTTTGAACTAAAGGCGACAATTGGCAACGACAGAATTGAAGAAATAGAAAACAATTACAACAAGCATGTCTTTGCGCGCCTCGCTAAAAATGATAGAATCGAAATATTGGGTAACCAAGACCCCAACAAGCGCATTAGCATTTTTTCATTTAATGTCAAATCGGGTGATGCCTATTTACACCACGCCTTTGTGACGACTTTATTAAATGATTTATTTGGTATTCAAAGTCGTGCCGGCTGTGCCTGCGCTGGCCCCTATGGCCATTTACTACTGGGCATCGACGATAGCGAATCTGAAAAATATCGCCATATTATCACCAATGGTTTATACAGCTTAAAGCAGGGTTGGGTACGCGTTAACTTCCACTACATATTCAGTCAAGCACAGGTCGATTTTATTTGCGACGCCATTGAATTTATAGCAGAATATGGTCATCTGTTCTTAGACGAATACGAGCTTGACATCCACAGCGGCATCTGGAAGAGCACAAAACTTAACAACGAAGCCCATATCGCCTTTGGCATTCAAGCGGCTATTGATAACATTGGCAAAGCCTATGATGGCGACTTGGTACTGCCCTCTGCTGAGCTCTATAAGCAGTACCTAGCTGAGGCAACAGACTATGCTAAAAAACTGGCAACCACGTTTAAGGCAGACTATAGCGCCTTCCCTGAAAGAGAATACGACAGGCACAAGTGGTATTTGACAAAATTATACAGCAAGTAAAGGAATAAGCTGAAAATGAAGAAGTTTCTACCGAAATACGCTCAAATATACAGTTACATATTGGCGAAAATTGACGACGGTACTTATCAGTTAGGCGAAAGAATTCCTTCGGAAATTGAGCTGTCTAATCAGTTTGGTGTCAGCCGACTAACTGCCGCCAAAGCAATTAAAAAGTTAGAAAGCGAAAAAATTGTCATTCGCACACAGGGCATTGGTTCTTTTGTTAGTGAAAACTTAAAAAACACCGACTTTTTTCACTTGGTTAGAAAAACCACTAAACTGGCATCTGAGCTGCCCGAAACAAATAACCACATGACAATTTCGCTAGAGGAGATCGTCGCCGATACAGCGCTCGCAAAAAAGTTCTCTTTGAATAAGGGCAACATCGTCTACAAGGTGGTTCGCTACAATTACAAAACAAAAAATGGCAAAACGAAAAATATTGCCATCGACACAACTTACTTGCCCAAAAGGCACCTCAATAAACCACTGCAAAAAAGCGACCTTGACGATATCTTTATTCACGACTTCCTCAGGCAGCATAGCGTTGAAACGCTGAAGCATTTGCACTTAAAAATGGACGCCAAGCTCAGTAATCGCGAAGAAGCTAAAATACTGGACGTCGATGTCAATTATCCACTACTCGTTTGCGAAACCTGCGTTATTAACAATTATGGTAAAATGATTGCAACGACCATTACAGTGGCCGACCCAAAATACTACAAAGCTTATGTCAACTTTGATATTTCACTTTGAAAACCGCATTCAATACAATAGACAAAAAAATGAGAATGTTCAATGACATTCTCATTTTTTTACGTATTAGTGTCTATTGTTTTTTATCGATAACTTGGTCTTTAAAGATTGCCCAATACGGAATGTAAGGCATGCCTTGAGCGGCAAAATTTGAACTGATACGCGATATTGTAGTCGGTTTAAGCTTAAGCGCCTTTAAGTCGTCGGCATGGTCGTTAAACACTTCAATTGGGTTGCCTTGAAGCGCTATTCTGCCCTTGTCAATAACAATGACGCGGCTGGCGTATTTTGCTACTACTTCCATATCATGTGTTACCATTATCAGTGTACCACCGTAGTTTTCAACGATGTCATACATTAAACTAAGCAATTCTGCCAAGTCAACTTCATCTAAGCCAGTCGTCGGTTCATCTAACATGATTATCTTAGGATTCGACACCATCATGGTGGCAACAGCTAAGCGCTGACGCTGACCACGACTGAGCGAAAAGGGGTGATCTTCACGTCGATCTTCTAAACCGACAATCTTTAAAGCCCTTTCAGTTTCCCTTTCAATGTGTTCGGCCGAAAAATCGCGATTGACCAAACTAAACTGTATTTCCTCATAAACGCTATTACAGAAAAGCTGATTATCAGGGTTCTGAAATACATAGCCAATATCTAAAATAAGCTGTTCTATATCGGTAGTTGCCGTATTTTTGCCATTGATGACAATTTCGCCACTAGATGGCCGTTCTAGCCCCAGTATGTTTTTCATCAAGGTCGACTTACCCGAGCCATTGTGTCCAACTATGGCAAAGTACTCACCTTGATGCACTTCTAAATTAATATCAAATAAAATTTGATTGTCACACCCAGGGTAAGTAAAGCAGCAATCTTTAACCGACGCAACCACTTCTTGGTTTTTTAATTGATAGTCTTTTAAAGCCAGTGCTTGAAATGCCTTTGGGTGACGTTTTAATACATCACCTACTAGCGCTTCAACTTCTGAAATTTTTAGCGGATAAGGCGTGCCCTCAGGCAATAAGTTTTGTTTAAACATATAGTTCGCCAACCGTATTTGGTCAGGTATACGCACGCCAATCTTTTCAAGCATGTCGTATTCTCTATAAAAAACTTCGGCCGGTTCACCGTTAAATAAAACTTTACCCTCGTGCATTACGACAACGCGGTCGACATAGGGCATCAGATCTGTCAGCTCGTGTTCAATAACGACAAAGGTCGTCTCTATTTCATTTTTTAGCTCGATCAAAATATCCATCACTTCTTGCTTGCTTATTGGGTCGAGATCAGTTGTCGGATCATCTAGCACAATAACGCCGGGCAGCATCGCCAAGTTACTGGCAATAGATACTTTTTGTTTTTGACCGCCCGACAACGCAAACGTCATATGTCGCTTGATGTCGTCAATGCGTAGTTTTTCTAGAGCGTAATTGGTGCGTCTGACAATTTCATCACGATGATAACCTTGGCATTCTACGCCAAAAGCCACCTCGTCATCGACGCGAATTGAAAATATCTGGTCTTCCGGATTCTGAAACACCATACCGATGTGTTTGGCCATATCTTTCATTTCCATTTCATAGGTATTCTGGCCTTCAATAAACACATCGCCTTTCATTTCACCGTTGGCAAGGTGCGGTATAATGCCATTTAAACACTTGGCCAGAGTCGTTTTACCACTACCGCTCGACCCACATATTAGAACAAACTCACCTTTATTAATCGTCAAATTTAGTGCATCTAATGCAGGCGTTGTCGTACCCGGATAAACAAAACTTAAATTTTTAACCTCAATTAGTTTACTCATATTTACCCTTCTTTAGATTTTGTAAATTGATACACCAAGACCAAAATAAAAGCGAAGAACAAAGGCGGCTATCAATATGGCAATCGACACCACAAACACAGCCCAGTCAATCGGGCGCAAAGTAAATTCTTGGTAATATTCCTTCCAAGCGCGATTGGCAAACCCCTTCGATTCTATAGCCAGCCCCATTGTTCTGCTCTTGCGCAACGAATTAATCAACAGGGGCAGCGTCGCCATATTCATTGCTTTAATCGAATTGGCAAAGCCTTTTTTATTGACGCCACGAATGCGCTGCGCAACCGTAATATTGTGCATTTCAGAAGTAACCAGCGGAAACATGCGCAATGCCCCCAAAATCATAAAGGATAGAGTAAGTGGAATTTTCATCTTCATCATCGCCTTAGCCAACAGCGCCGGATCAGTCGTACAGATCAAAATCAAAACTGAAAACGCCGGTATCGCTGAGCGAAAGCCCAGTATTAAGCCCGCATAAAAGCCGGCATCAGTGGCCCTTAACGGCCCCAATGAAAATAATATCTTTTGTCCCGGAATATCGTAATTATAAAATGTTGCAAATACAACTGCAACCAAACTAAATATGATAATCGCCACAATTAAACCAGAAATCGGTCTCACTTCAATTTTAGAACTAATCCATAGCGGCAAAATCATCAAAAAGATAACCACCAAATAAATGAATTCCGTAAAGAAAAGTGGCACAAAGACAAAAGTGAGCACTAAAAATAGTTTTGCACGCGGATCCAAACGATGTACCCAAGTATCCTTTTCATAATTCGTTATAAAATCTACTTGACTTCCCATTGTTCCTCCAAAGATTAGTTAATAAGTGAATTGACCTTAATACCTGTCTTAAGTCCTAAGAATACGCCCAGGCCAATAAATACCAGGCCAATTGCAAATGCAACAATAACCAGTGATAATGAAATCGGAATCAAAAAGACATAACGAATCATAATGAAGTTCCAAATAAAGTAGATAATGTTATAGATATACGAAAAGATTGTCATATCTTTGAAACTGTGATAGACATCATCGGGGTTTTCAAACGCAGTTGAACGCGCTTTGGCATATAATTCGGGAATAATAGGTAAAATGACAATACAGGCAAAATAGTGCGGTATTTCACCCTGTAAAAAGAAGTTAATCGCTACCCAAGCGACCGTATAGTAAAACGAGGTCCATCTCTTTTTAACAACCGCCATACAAATAATCAAACTAAACGAGCTAAACAGCATCATAAAAGAGTGATTAAACGGGAACACGACACCAGCCATTTTAAATACAACCCACAAGACCCTGAACATTGCACTAAACACAACAACTGTAATCAGGTCAACAGCATTGAACTTTTTGCTTTTAATTTTTTTGGTAGCTTCAGACATTTTTCCCTCCTATAAATACTGACAATTACTAAACGAGCCATCAACATTTACTAAGCGATTATTTTTTTGACGACCACCTCCTTAAAATCTATGCCCATTTCACTGTATTTTTGACCGATTAAAACTTCATATAGCGCCAGCGTTGCATCGCTGACTGGCGTTGCAATCGACTGCGTTTTTGCCAAATTTATAACAGCCGCCAAGCCAAAGGCAATATCTTCAGCAAAATAGCGATGTTTTAAATCTGCTGGAAACTTAGCAGTTGGGTAAAGGTCAACTAGCGCCGTTAAGAGATCTTGATAAGACGTACCCCAAGTCGTATTAAGCGACTGCAATACGCTGGGGCAACTAAAGCCAAAATGTGCCGCCAAGTCAATACGCTCGCGATCCAGCGCTTCAATTAAGTTGACATTTGAGCAACTGGCACCTTCTAAATAGAAAAATTGCGCCGCCTTTTTTTCGATCGCCGTTAAATTTGTCATGCAAATCGGCACGTGCACAACCGGATTCGTTGAACTGAAAGACGTCAGCATAATGCTCTCTGCTAAGCTAACTTCGGCAAACAGTTGTCGCATGACAGTGCTAAACCGTTCAGCGGCACGCTCTGGGTAGCAGGCACATGCAATATTTTTCTTGATATTGGCAAATTTCAAATGGTTGTCTTTTAACTGACCAAAAAGCGGCTGCGACGCCGTTTCAGCGACGACGATATGCTTTTGTTCAATTTGTTCAGCAAAAATTTCTACCGCTTGATAGCCACCCCAATTGCCATTTAAAATAATGACGAGCATATCACGCTTTAAAAATGGCTTTATTTGAGTAAAGGAATCAGCATGTGCATTTGCCCAAGTCGAAACGATAACAGCGTCGCACTGGCGCATAGCACTAGCTAAATCGTCGCTGATTTCAACATCGTATTGCCCAGCTAGCTTGCCGTCAACCGTCAACTTGTTCGCTTTATAATACTGTTTTTTTTCACTGCTGCGCGTGTAAATTACCGAGTCAAACCCTTTGCTCTTTAGCAAAATATGCGCGGCAAAGCCGGTATTACCAGCGCCGTATATTAAATATTTCATAACGTGTTCTATGCGGTATAGTACCACATACTCCCTTGCTAATATTTACTAACTTGTTATATTATATATACAACTATAGTATACCATAAATAATTGATAATGAAATGCTTTTTTTGCAAAAAATATAATAAAAAATTGAGCACTCTAATATTTATGCTCGGCCTAATAACAGAACCGCCCACGCTTTAACCCTCATCAAAAGCCTATTTTGTTGGTTTTGCGCGACCCTTTTTATACAGCAAATAAGAAGAGCCGAATATCAGAATGTAGCCGATGTAATTTGTCCAATCGGGATATTGATTAAATACAACAATGCTCAATATCGTCGTGAAGATAACGCCATAGTAATTATAAATTGAAACTTCACTAGCTGGCGCATGTTTATAAGCAATTGTAATGCCAAACTGGCCAAGTGCCGCAAATATGCCGGCCAACGACAAATAGAGCCACTGCTCAGCAGACATCGGCTTATAATTTAAAATGACAAACGGCAATAAACTCACTGTTGTGAAAGTTGCGAAAGTAAAGACGATAACTAGCGGCTCAACTTTACCGCTCATCGCTCTGAGTGTTGTATAGGCAATGCCCGCCATAATAGAACCACTAATCGCAATGAGATAGGGAACAATCTCAACTGAAAAGGTTGGTTTGACAATTAACACAACACCGACAAAGGCCACAATCGTACTAAAAATCTGGTACGGTTGCGCCTTTTCACCCAAAAAAACCCAACTGAATACAATGACCAAAATCGTACTCATTCGGTAGATGATATCGGCATCTGATAAAACCAAATTGCTATAGGAATAAAAAGTAATGACAATGCCAAGTGTGCCAGAAATGACACGAATTAACATTAGGCGATAATGCTTAATTTGGCGTAAACTGTATTTTTTTCTCACAAAAATAATACCCGCTACAACCATGGTGACAGTTGAACGAAATATTACTTTTTGGACAGACGGTAAATCACCCGCCAATTTTACAAATAAAGCCATTAGCGAAATGGCAAACGCCGACATTAGCATCATGATGACGGCGTAGCTTTTTTGTTTCATGACAAATATCACCCCTAACCGCCCTATTTTAACTCTATTCTACCATAATTTTTTATTTTTTTCACAAAAAAATTGCCACCCGCAAAGGCGTGGCAATTTTTGTTCTGTCGTTTTATATTTTTTCTACCCTGATGTGGGTTGCTTGACCATTTAAGTCAAACGTCTCAAAGTCACCTGCTTGATTGACTGTCATCGCCTCAGCTAGCGTTTCGCCTTTAATGTAATCGGCGTATTGCTCAACTGCATTTTGCATTTCAGGTGTCGCGTAATAGTCAATTGTAATGCGGTCAGCTACCTCAAAGTCGTGCCCCTTACGCATTTGTTGCACGCGCGAAACGAACTCTCTGGCATAGCCTTCGGCAATCAATTCATCACTTAAAACAGTATCCAAGATAACGAATTTATTGTTGGCCATTTCAACTGTAAAGCCCTCTTTAGCGGCAATTCTGATATCGACCTGATCTAATGAAACGGGAAATACTTCGTCGCCTAAATCGACATCAACACTTTCACCAGCCTGTAATTTGGGCACGGCTACTGCGGCATCAACTTGGCCAAGCGCCTTGCTAAACGCACCCATTTTTTTGCCTAAAACCGGACCAAGTGCTCTAAAGTTTGGCTTTAATGTAAAGTTCATGTACTTCGCTAAATCTGCTTCAAAGACGACGTCTTTCACATTGAGCTCTTCTTTGATTAAGTCAACTAAGTCGGCAATTGTCGCTTGATAACTGCCGTCAACCAACACTTTGGCAATTGGTTGTCGCACTTTAATTTTGACCGATTCGCGAGCTGCTCTACCCAAGCCAACCAAATCTCTTACCAAGTCCATACGCTGCTCGGTATTATCGTCAATTAAGTTTTGATTTGCCTCTGGATAGTTCGCCAAGTGCACCGATACTTCGCCTGTTAAATTGCGATAGATCTCTTCTGAAATAAATGGTGCAAATGGTGCAATTAAGCGCGCAACTGTTTCCAGTGTTTCAAACGTTGTCAAATAAACCGACTTTTTATCATCATTTAATTCTGCCTGCCAGAACCTTCTACGATTGCGTCTGATATACCAGTTTGACAAGTCTTCGATTACAAATTCTTGTATGGCGCGCGTCGCCTTTGTCATGTCATAGCAATCTAGTTCGGCAGTGACACTGGCGATTAAGCGATTGAGCTTCGACAATAGCCACCTGTCAATTTCTGGGCGCTTTTCAACGGGCACATCAAATGTCTTTACATCTAAGTTATCGGTATTGGCATAGAGCGTAAAGAATGTATAAGAATTCTTCAGCGTGCCAAAGAACTTCGAATTAATTTCACGCAGGCCGTCTTCGTCGAATTTAGTCGGCTGCCATGCCGGCGAGGAATGATGCATATACCAACGCGTCGCATCGGCGCCGTATTCTTCTAATAATTTAAAGGCATCTACTGTATTGCCCTTTGACTTCGACATTTTTTTGCCGTGCTTGTCTAAAATAAGATCGTTGACCAACACGTTTTTATAAGGTGCACTGTCTTTTACAAAAGTTGCAATCGCGAGTAGTGAATAGAACCAGCCACGCGTTTGGTCAATGCCCTCACAAATGTAATCAGCTGGGAATAATTCGTCAAAGTTATCTTTGTTTTCAAATGGATAATGATGCTGTGCAAACGGCATGGCGCCAGAATCGAACCAGCAGTCGATAACATCGGTTACACGCGTCATTGTCTTGCCACAACTGTCACATTTAATGTGTATATTATCGACGACCGGCCGATGCAGATCGACGCTTTCATCGACAGTCTCAATTGCCCTGTCGATTAATTCTTGGCGTGACCCAATTGACGTGGTATTGCCACATTCACAACGCCAAATTGGGAACGGTGTGCCCCAGTAGCGACTGCGTGAAATTGCCCAGTCGTTGACGTTTTCTAACCAGTTGCCAAAGCGCTTGACGCCAACGTAATCGGGGAACCAATTAACGGCGTTGTTGTTGGCAACCAAGTTGTCCTTTAACTTTGTCATTTCTATATACCAGCTTGGTTTCGCATAGTATAACAGTGGCGTTTTACAGCGCCAGCAGTGTGGATAGTTATGGTCTATCTTTTGCTTTTTAAACAGTTTGCCCTCGGCGGCCAACCACTTGATAATTTCGACGTCGGCATCCATGACAAACATGCCTTGCCACGGCGTGGCTGTATAATTGCCCTCTTCATTGACCGGCTGCAATACCGGCAAGCCGTATCTTAAACCCATATTGTAGTCGTCTTCACCAAAGGCCGGCGCCGAGTGAACAATACCGGTGCCATCTTCAGTTGTAACGTAATCTGCTAGCGTTACGTAAAAACAATCTTTATCGGGCTCCACAAAGGGCATTAACTGGTCGTAGCGAATATGTTCTAATTGTGAACCCTTGAACTTTTCAAGTACTTCGTAATCGCCTTCAATCACTTGTGGCGCAAGAGTCTCTTCTATATAGTAGACGATGTCTTCGTATTTAACTTTTAAGTATGTTTCATCCGGATTAACCGTTAGAGCAACGTTGGCGGCCAGTGTCCAAGGCGTTGTCGTCCAAACTAAAAAGTACTCGTCTTTACCGGTTACCTTAAACTTGACAATAACCGTATTGGTCTTAACTTCTTGATAGCCCTGTGCCACCTCATGCGAAGCCAACCCTGTACCACAGCGCGGGCAATAAGGCAATATTTTATGACCTTCGTAGATATAACCCTCTTTATTAAACTTATCGAGTATCCACCAAACTGATTCGATATAGTCATTATTGAGCGTAATATAGGGGTTATCCATATCGATTAAATAGGCCATCTTTTCAGACATCATGCGCCATGCGCCCTCGTATTCAAAGACCGATTCACGACATTTTTTATTAAATTCGGCAATGCCGTATTCTTCAATTTGCTGCTTATCTTTTAGGCCAAGCTTTTTTTCAACTTCTATTTCAACCGGCAAGCCGTGAGTATCCCAACCGGCCTTGCGCTTAACTTGAAAGCCTTTCATTGTCTTATAGCGACAGATGCCGTCTTTTAAAGCACGCGCAATAACGTGGTGCACACCGGGGCGCCCATTCGCAGTCGGCGGTCCTTCGTAGAAGATAAAAGGCGTTTGGCCTTCGCGCATCTCAACACATTTTTTCAATAAATCCAACGTTTGCCAGTATTCGCTAACCTGATGTTCGCAATCGCATACTTTGCCCTGTTTTAAAGGCTGATAGTTCATCATTACCTCCCTATAAAAACTCCTAAAAATAAAAAATCCCAAGCATTTGCTTAGGGACGAATTCTCCGCGGTACCACCCTGATTACCATTGCCATTATCGCTCCATTAACTAAAACACAATAAACAATAGTCACTCATAGACATAACGGCGTCGACCGACTGTTCTTACTGCTTTCAGAACAGTAGCTCTGCGGTGATACATATCGCACGCGCCGACGACTTTCAGCCAATGCCGCCTCTCTGTAGACCCAATTGCGATAACGGTCCGCTTCTCTGCACTAAAAATATTATATGCTAGGTTCTGAGGCAAGTCAATACAATATTTAGAGATAAAATTGACTTTTAGACGAATACTCTACTCAAAAAAGCCAAAAAGTGACTTGCGGATAACAATTAGTGACTTGCGGGTAGCAGTTAGTGACTTGCGGTATATTGCATTAAAATACGACACTGATATACTAATTGTTAACAATTGTTAAATTCTAAATAGGAGGAAATTATGAAATCAAGTAGAAAACTGCTCCCCGCATTATTAGTCATCTGCTTATTGGTCGTACCTTTTTATGCTTATGCTAATACAGATGCAATGGCCCAAGGCGTTGACGTTCGCTTCGTAATTGGCGACTCAACCTGTACGGTAAATGGTGTTCCAGTGGTTATGGACACAGCGCCGCAAATTTATAATGGTCGTACCTTATTGCCAATTCGCTACGTAGCAACACCGCTTGGTGCCGCTGTCAGTTGGAATGGCAACGAACGAAAAGTAACCGTTACTTTAGATGGCACGACAATTGAAATGTGGATCGATAATCCACTGGCACGCGTCAACGGCCTAAATATGCCAATCGACCCAGAAGACATCAATGTAAAGCCAATTATCATCAATAGTAGAACAATGTTACCAGTGCGCTTTGTCTCACAAGAACTCAACTGTGACGTTGGTTGGGATGAAATAACTAGGCAGGTTAAAATTGCTAGAAGTACAACGCCATCAACTGAAACTGCGCAAGTGGCTCCGGCACAGCAGCAACCCGCGCAGCAACCACCTGCACAACAACCACTCGCACAACAACCACCCGCACAACAACCACCCGCACAACAACCACCCGCACAACAACCGCCTGCGCAACAACCACCTGCGCAACAACCACCTGCGCAACAACCACCTGCGCAAGAATCACCCGCTTTACAAAAACCGGGACAAGCGCTTGACCAACTACAAAATGCAGTTTCCAACCGAGAGCTGTCAAAAGAAGAAGAAGACCCCAACCAAGGTGCTAAAAAACCCGATGGCAATCAAAAACCGGAAGATCAAGCTAACGACAGTTCATCAGACAGTGTTTCTGAAAGATTGGGCTCTGGTCATTTACTAAACGGCCAACAACCCGCCTTAAGCAATCCAATTGGTCAACAAATTGGCAATATTAAGAACGGCCCTTTAAATCCATCAAATGGCACTTCAAACAAGCAAGGTGCTGTTAGTAACAAATTTAATAACCTGCAACCGAATGTTGACTTTGGTTCAATCAACGGTGGAAAACTACCATCTGCCAATGACACCCCCGCACTGTCTAATCTGCAATTGGCACAGCAAATTGCCAAGTTAAAGATTGATTTTAGTCAGAATGTTGAAGAAAAAGAAAATTGGAAAATTGCGCCCAAGAATAAGGTGATGGCAGTAAAATCTAGTGAGTCAGAGTTGCCAATCGTCATGCGACTTGGTCGTGGCTACGACGTCTTCGGCAAATACGCTTCAGTTGATTCGCTAAAACAGGCCGTTTTAGACGTAGACAAATTAGTTGCCGACGGCTTAGTAGAACGCATTCGCCTCGACAGTGCAACCAATTTCCAGAAAGCCGCCAAAACAATTAAAAAGTACAGCGAAAAAATGACCATTGACACCAAAATTTCTGGTGGTTACCTCTGCTTCGGCGGTTCGGTTTCTTCAAGTTTTGACAGCGGCCGCACAAAAGAATTAAACACCTATTTTTCAACCTACACTTACTTAGTAAAAAAATACGGTGTCTATATCAAGGCGACGACAAACTATAAAGATTACTTACTACCAGACGTAAAAAAATATATTAACAATTCAGGTATTCCAGCAAGCGCAGTATTTGGCAACTACGGTCAATACATTTTAATTGATTCAGTCACCGGTGGTCGCGTCGACCATAGTATTTCGGCAAAAGCAGAGCAAGCAACTAGCTTTGAAAACTTTAAGTTAGCAACTAAAGCCGATTTTGACGCCGTTGTATTTAGTGCTTCGGGCAGCGCAAGTTATAACAATGTCACCAACAGATCAAAGTACGAATCAACTAAAGACGAGCGACTTTCAAGCCAAGGTGGCGCTATGACACTGAACTTAGGGCAGTTTAAAACTGACAAAAAAACCCTACAAAATTGGGAAGCCACCCTTGAAGACAATGGTACTTTAGTGGCATTTGGCAATACAGGTGCACGTGCTTTAATTCCAATTTGGGAACTTTGCGACAGTCAATCGCGCGCCACGTATCTTGAAAAAGAGTTCAAAAAAATGAATGAATCGCAAATCGAAGAAAAGAAATGGCCGACTGAAACATATATCGCCGACATAAAATTTGCAATTGGCAGCACTGCCAATAGTGCGCGTAGAAGATGCCCGGCAGGCTACTATTTGATCGATAAAGATTTAAATAAAGGCGCCGGCGGCAAGTATATTTACTTATGCTACAAAACCACTGAAAATATCAACTATGCAATAACTGATTTATTTGCCGAACTGAACGACGATTCACACGGCACAAAATACAAAAAATTATCGCATAACGGTAATTATGCCGAATTTATGAGCCACAAAGGTGACCTTAACAAAGGCTCAGGCGGCGACTATATTTACCTTTGGTCATCAGCTGAGAAAACGCGTCAGCCCATTAAGAGCCTCGCTGTCATTTACAGTAAGCCGCGTCCGCAACACCACGAATGGGATTACGTAAAATGGCAAAATGGTTCTAAACCAGCCGATATCAACAAAACAGTTGGCGGCAAATTTATTACAATTCTATTTAAACGCTAAGCGCACACTAAATAGACTCACACTACAAGCAAAAAGCGGCAACTATTAATTAGCTTGCCGCTTTTTGTTTTACTTGCTATTTGAGTGCGTTTATTTGATAGACGCCATTGCTGTTCTTTTTGAAGTGATAACCGCGGTAGGCACTTTCAATATGGCCAAATGCCCAGTCTTCACTGCCGAGGTCTTTAAAAGTTTCATCAACATTTTCAACCACTTGTCTGTACAGCATATGGTTGATCATTTTAACCGCTTCTGACCGGCTGATCGGCTGGTCTGGCTTAAACGTCTTGTCGCTATAGCCATTTGAAATGCCATTGCGACCCAACGCATTGATTTCGCACTGTGCCCAGTGACCGTCAATATCGCTAAAGTGCTGTTCAACAACACCCATTTCACTGCTGTCTACCTGATTGTAATTGGCAATGACCTTGGCCAATTCTGCCCTGCTAATTGCCTTATTGGGGCGGAAAGTGCCATCGGCAAAGCCTTTAAATAAGCCCTTGTTGGTTGCTTCATTTACATAGCCAGTATACCATGCGTCTGATTCTATATCGCTAAACGTCACATTATTGGCCACATTTTTATGAATGTCATCTACTAAAACGCGCGTCAGCATCGCTGCCACTTCGGCACGCGTTACCGGTCGATCTTTGTAGAAATTGCCATCGGGGAACCCTTTAATATAAGGTTCAACCTGATATAGTTTATCGGTTTGATACAACTTTAGGCGAACATTTGAGAGCGCCTGTACATTAACTTGGTCTGAGCCATTTTCTTGAATTAAGCCTTTGACAATGCTCATATCAGCAGCTGAACCGGCAGTTAATACAATGCGCTGTTCGCCCTTTTGACCAGCCTTTAGCGCAGCTACCGGAACGATAAGATGATTATTAACCACTTTATAATCGCCCTCTGCCGTAAAGCCGGCTGGCAGTTCAACAATTAAATTGGCACCGTCAATGCTTCTGCCCAAATTGTTTCTGTAACTTGCCGTCACCGCAAACTTGTCGCCAGCAAAGCCACTGCGCTTAGCAGTGCTAAGTGATAATTGCAACGCATTTTGCTCTGTCGTAGCTGAATTAGAACTATCGCTTACACGCACTTTTTGAGCCGTGCTAACCGCCTTGTTTTTATCGTCGGTGGCACTGAGTGCAAAATCATCTTCACCGCTGGCGTTTAGCGTCGGCAAATAAATGACCTGTCCGTTTAACGGATTGGTAAACAGCGTACCCTGTTGCGGTGCTTTGGTTACTGTTAAATCACTGAGATGATCACCTAATTGATAGGTGACGTGGCCAGAATTATCAACCTGCTGTTCAGCACTGTCAACTTGCTCTGTCAGACCACTCGACTGTTCAACTGAAACAGCTAGTAAATCATCGCTCGGGGTCGTCGGTTTTACTGGTGGTACGACAACTGTATTTGTCGGCACGCGACCACTTTGCGTATCACCTTGTTCATCGTCGTGTTGCCCACCACTTTGTTGATTGGGCTTGGTAGCATTTTTAGGCTGCATGATCAGTTGTGCTGTCAGCAGCTGACCATTGACCGAATCAACCAGCTTAACGGCATCTTGATAGCCTTCTTTTTGAGCGACGATCACATATTCGATTTCGTCGAATACCATAAAGCCAAATCGGCCATCTTGGTCGTTTAATGCACTATTTTTATTATTGTTCATCAGTAATGAAGTTTGATGTAATTCAATTGCACCGGCTGCTAAATCAGGCTGAAGATTTCGATCTGGCGGATAAACAGTTAGTTTAACACCAGTAAGCGGTTTACCGGCCTTGTCGACAACGCTGCCATAGCGAATATCTTGATTGACAATTTTGGTAACCCCTGCTTCTGTCACATCAAATCCAAAGGCCGTCAGTGGGTACAAATTACTTTCATTTGCCTTGTAAAACACCTTAATGCGATACTGTTCATCGGGCGATAATTTAGCTGCCCGATACGTGCCATTACTGTTATACGTCAGCTTGGCCAACGTACTTGGCAAATAACTGCCATCTGCAGCGCGCCTAAATAGTTTCATCACAACATGTGCGTCATCTAATGCAGTGCCATTCAAGCTAACCTGCCCGACTACATTTGCCTTGCCAACCAATGCATTTTCGTCTTCTGACGAAATGCCCTTAACACTGTAATTGTTACCATCGTAGGCAAAGCCAATATCAAATTGCATATCCGAGCTCTCGACACCAAAGGTAAACTCACCATTCGCATCTGATGTTTCACTGAGCGCTTTTGTAAAGTCGGTTGTTCTAAACACCACGCCACTCAACGGCTGGTTGTTTTGATCGACGATTTTGCCGTGCAAATAAGCCGGGTTCTCATATAGTAAAGTCTTTGAAGGCTTACTGACAAAGGTGTTGACAAGCTGCTCGGCGCGATATGTGCCAGGTGATAATTCGCCAAATTCGGCCTCGCCATTCGCATCGCCTTTTATCGTGCCGATGAGTTCCCAATGACCGCTGTCGCCTTGAATAAATAATTTAGCTGAAGCGCCGGCCTCTAATTGGCTAACCACTACGCTTTCGCCATCTCTATGTAAAACTGGTGGTAGCGGGTTAACCGCAATTTGCCTAACCTTCATAGCGCTGTTGCCATCGCTATCTTTAACGCTATAATAAAAATCAATATGGCCAACTTGTGCTGTTTGAGTCGCATCAAATGTCAATTCTGAAGCACCCTCACCAATTACCTTATCATTTGCGTCAAGTTGTTGGTAAATCTTTATTTTTTGGCTTATGTTGCCATCTTCAGCATCTTGCGCGGTCGCGCAATCGAGCCCAACGGTTATGCTCTTTCCCTTTTCAACTTGGGCAATCAAACTGTCTTTAGCTAATGTTAAAACAGGTACTGTGTTGGTTTTACTGATAGTAAAGCGTTGTTTAGCACTTTGAATTTCGTTAATCGTTTGAAAAGCGCCGTGTGTCATGCCATCTAAATCAACTTCCAAGTTTTTAACAAATGCTTCACCTTTCTTGTCTAGCGTAACTACTCTTTGTAGTGCACCTTGCTTATTTTTGCCCTTTAATATTTGTACAATAGCACCCGGTTCACCGACTATCTTGATGTCGTTGCCCTTTTTATTATCCGAAAAATCATCATCGACATAATCGCCAATTGTTATCGTCGGCGCCTGAGGTTTAACAATGACATAGCGGTGTACTTTTGACTGGTTTTTGTTGCTGTCAGTCGCTTGATAAGTAATGCGGTGTCTGCCAATTTCATTGCTGTCGACATCACCTGTTACCGTTACTTGTGTCTCGCGATCATCAGTTAAGTCAGAATCATCTTCAAGGTCTGACACCTCATAGCCTGGGTCTTTAAACGGTTTACCTTGTACGATTGTCTCGGTTACTAGACCATTTAACTTAATTAACGGGTATTCGTCAGAGCGTTCAACTTTAACAACGGCACTTAAATTAGAATTTAAGCCGTACATTCTCTGCAGTACGCGGTAACTGCCATTTGGCAAACCGGCTAAGTAATCAGTTAGAACTTTGCCTTTGTCGGCATGTGCTTCCATTTTTAAGCGCTCGTGTTTATTTTCATCATAGCGTTCCTTATCAGCGATTACCTGAGCGGTATTGTCGACAATTTTAACTGGCTGGCCAGCGGCATTGTATAAAAAGACACTTGCCGAGGCCAATGCATCGATTTCTATTTCTGAATTAATATTGTCTTGTGGAACGCGAACACTTGGTGTAGGCGGGTGTACCCTAAACAACTTAAGCGTTTCACCAACCATGTTATCACTATCGGTAACAATGTACTTAATGACGTATTTGCCGACAAACGGGTAAAACTTGGTGCTGTTTTCTGGCTTTGGGTCACCATTTTCGTCTAGAGCCGGATTCGTTACATCAATTTGTTCACCATCACTATTAAACATCGGGTTTTCAATTGCAATTGCTTTATTTAGCTTGCTGTTGAGCGCACCGTTCATATTATCAGCATTCTGATCATCTTCAACGTCATTTGCCGTTGCGCCAGCTTCTAAATAAAATGCGCCATAAGTGGTATTATAACCCCACAAACCACTCTTTGGATCTAATTGAGTGGCATAATTTGCATCTGCTTTAGCCGTAACAACCGGTTTTGAAAAGGTTCTAATAATATCAACATCGCCAACTTTGTCACTGGCAACGCCATTAATCGCCTGCGATACGTGATAGTTGCCATCAGGTGGGTCAATTAATTTTCCGAAGCCATTTTCATCTAGCTGGACCAGTTCAAATAGCGTTTCACCTTGATAAACAGTCGCTACAGCATTGGGCAGACCCTTTATTTCGATAAACGAATCTTTATAGTTTTTCTCGAACAATTGTGGCACTGGCGGTTTTACGATGACAATCTTTGTTTTAACTGCTGTAAAACCACTATCTTTCGCCGTCCATTTAACCGTATATAAACCTGGCACTTTTTTGTCAACTAAATTGTCAACCTTAAAGTTCGGCCCCTCTGCAATTGGTGCGCCATTGGCCTTATGCGCAACGACATTAAACGGCGCAAGATCATAGGCGCTGTTGTCTGCCGTATCCATCAGGCGCGTTTCTTTTACAAAAGCGTTGGCATTACCGCTGATAACTGGTGGTTTTACCACTTTTATGACATTCGATTTTGCACTGGTTAAACCGTTGTGCTGCTGTTTTGCATAATAACTGCCAACGGCTTGATTGGTAAAACTGTATTCGCCATTGCCGTCTAGTGTCTCAGTACTGACTAAAACACTGTTTTTATACAGTTCAACCACGGCATTGGCAATGCCCTTGACAAATACAGCATCTTGACTGTCACCTTTTTTCGTTATAATCGGTGCAGGTATTGCCAACTCGACGGCGTTTTTAGTTGGGTCTATTTTTGCGCCCATTTTAGGTTCGGTAATAAGCGCCGTCTTTGTTCCAAATGGAACAGTATTGGGCAAATCTTCACCTTCATTGCCAAAGGGTATTTCAATTTGCGACGCACCATCGGCAATTGTATATGCTACTTCTGAAGCTGTGCCATCTAAATCTTGCGCCACTAAAGTAAAGCCGCCTGTGCCCGATGTCACCGGCTGACCATTTTTATCAATACGCTTGACAGTTACCCCTTGTGCAGACTTTTCAATTGAAAGCGTGCCAGGGTCGTATTCTTCTAGTTTAAAGCTATTGGCTTTAATAAATAGTACCGAATCGTAGCTGGGGTCACCGTAGTCGCCAATAACAATTTTAATATGGTTGCTACCAGCATGCAGTTTTTTTGTCGCTACAAATGTTTTAGTTAATCCATCGAGCGGAATATTTAGCCCAAGCGAATGGATTTTATCTGCACCGTGGCCAAAATTGCTATTAGGACGAAAGAATTCTGAATTGATGACATGGTTAACCGAATTAATCGCAATTTGCTGATTGCCACCCGGTACGACGGCACAATTTTCGCCATTGACATAAACGGCAAAGCGATCGTTATACTTACCCATGGCGTACTCCATGTATTCCTCTGAACCAAAGGCGTACTTCATGGTAATTGTATCGGGTTTATCGGTAATGATATCAAATTCAATTGAAGCTGTGTCGTAAACGGTTTCACCGTTGATGACGTCTTTTTTATTAAAGGCTTTTGAGACATTGCCCACATTGGGATTATGCGTTACGCCTTTATAGAGATCGCCCGTACTTAACGCAACACCTGAATCAAATTCTAATATATTGGCATTACCCTCACCTGATGCACCATAAAATGCACCAATCTGGTAGTTGCGATTTCCGCAATAACTCAGATGCATATTTTTAATTTCTACACCAGAAATATCATCGCTAAAAATCTTTTTAATTAATGCTATTTCTTCAGCCTCACTAAATGTTGGCTTTACATCAACGGTAACGCCGGCTGCTGCATTAACCTGTAGTGGTAAAATACTGACAATTAAAGCAATTGCCAAACACCATGCCATAAAACGTTTTGTTTTCAATTTCTCCTCCTATCGCGCTTCAAATTTCTACATACTTACTGTCTATAATATCGGCATATTGAGGAGATTCTTTAAAAATTAAAAGACCCAAAGTTTTCACTTTAGGGCTTCGTAAATTAAAAAATTCGTAACTATTCAATCAAGTTGTCATTTCAAGTGAAGGCGAAGCCGTAATCGGGATCTCTCCACGTTGGTCGAGATGACATAACATCATTCTTTCGACTAAAGAGTTACAAAAATTCCACTTATTTACTATTTTAAATCATTAGAATAATTTGCTACAATATCTAACTGTGCGCGCAACATAGCTTCTAAACGCGCGCGAAATGCTGCGAGGTCCTTTTCCATTTTTTGCTGTTGTTGCATTGTTTTGGCAACTGTTGCATCTGCCTTATTGATCAGCTTTTTTGCGTCAATTTCAGCCTGCTTTATTATGTTTTGTGATGTCTGCTTAGCAGATGTCGTCAATTCTTCTGCAGTTTGTTTGGCAACTACTAAAGTATCTGACATGGTGCGCTCGATATTTTTGTAATGTTTGATTTCTTCATCTTTTCGATCAAGCTTTTCTTTAAGCCTAATATTTTCGTTAATATGCTTTTCCAAAGCATCTGCCACCATGAGCATATAATCGTCAACCTCATCGCGATTGTAGCCCGTCAACGACTTTTTAAATTGCTGCTTTTGTACATCTAACGGCGTTATCATTATTCACCTCTAATCTATCTTATCTTCGCTTACCCCAGAATAGTCACACCAGTGCATGAATACTCTGGGCTTACTGGTAATTATATCGGCACGCTAAGATAATCTGATTAGTAAAATATATATCGAGCGCCCAACGTAACTAAACAACAGCCATGTTGCCAAAAAAGATAAATCGATGCCCATATTCATTAAACCCATGCGATAAAACAGCTTGCGCATTGGCAATAAAATGGGCTCGGTAACCTGATGAACAAAGTTCGGTATTGGGTGGCTCCAATCTCTGACTACCCACGACATCACAGCGCGCGCCAATAACAGCAGTGAAACTGCATTGTAAAACCCATAGAATAATCTTGCTATTAAATACATGAACGCTCCTAATCTCTCAAGCTAAAACTCGGTACAGAGTTGTCTTTGGCAACGCTTTCTTTAGCCTTATTGTAAAGCGAACTCTTAGCAGTTGAGATTTGAATATTGTTGGGTGCCATTAAAAAGATGCCCTTGGCTACTTTTTCTGCCTTGCCATCAATTGCACAGAGCGCACCACTTAAAAAGTCAAATACTTTTCGTGCCAGTTCTGCATCGATTTCTTCTAAATTGATAACAACCGGTCGTTTACTGCGCAAGCATTCAACAACTTCAACCGCTTCTTCAAAGGTGTGCGGCTCAAACACCTCAATTTTAAAGGCCATATTATTGTGGATATTAACCACCTTTTTTTGCGGCTTATTGCTAGAAAAAATACCGGGTCTTTCTTGCGTTGATGGCATCATTTGAACTTCACTTTGACGCTCGGCTTCCAGTTGATATTCTTCTTCAAGTAATTCATCTTCTTCTGATTCAAAACCCCAAAAATACTTAAACTTCTCCATTAGTGATTTAGGCATAGTTTCCTCCTTAGTAATTTCTCGCACCATACAAGCCTGTACCTACTCTTATCATTGTCGCACCTTCTTCAATGGCGACTTCAAAATCGTTTGTCATTCCCATTGATAATATTTCAATTTTGCCCCGTTGTAAAGGCATAGTTTTTATTTCGTCAAATATTTTCTTCATTTGTCTAAAATAAGGGCGTACCTCTTCAGCATCGTAAAAGTAAGGCGCTATACACATTAAGCCCACTACGCGAATGTGTTGACAACTTTCAATATGCTCAAGCAAAGCTTTTACACCAGCGACATCAATGCCGCTTTTTTGGCTTTCTTCGCCAATATTAACCTGAATCAGCACATCGACAACCCGATTGATATTCGCAGCGCGCTTTTCAATTTCTTTTACAACACTCAATCGGTCGACTGAATGAATTAGGCTAACTTTATCAATTATCGTCTTCACTTTATTAGACTGCAAGTGACCAATCATATGCCAGGCGACAGCTTTATCAATTAAATCGTGCTTTCTGACAATTTCTTGTGGTTTGTTCTCGCCTATTTGGGTAATGCCCAACGCTATTGAGCGATTGACAATGGCGGCATCAACTGTCTTTGTAACCGCTACTAAAACAATGTCTTCACGGTTGCGCCCAGCCTTTTGACAGGCGCGCGCAATACGCGCTTCAATGGTTTTTATATTCTCTTCTAAATAACCGTAATTACTCAACAATATCACCCTCTTTATAGTCTGTCGCTTCGGCGACGATCTTATCGCCGTGGTTCAAGCTATAGCGCCTAACCAGTTGCCCTTCTGCCGTTTCAATTTGAAAACTGCCCTCTTGCACGACGACAAAATCTGCGCCCTCTGCCAACACCTTAATTGGCGCAAAACTCAACGCCTTATTGATATCTACCACATAGACGCCACGTTCATCTGCTCTTTTTACAATTGCGCTGTTCGGCACTTTAATGCCACGCACTTCGTCGCGCATTAAATCTACATCTATTGTGCGCAGCGTATGTATGCCATCGACATATTGCAACATTTCGATAATTAAAACGCCTTTGTTGCCAGCCTGAAAGACGTCGTCAATTCTGGCCTTGACATGGCTACTTTTTAAGCCAACCCGAACTTCAGCATTCTTTTTAAAGTTGTCAATGTCTTTTAATTCGACCTCACAGGCCAAATACCACGACACATTACTGACTATTTTAAAAATGCTGCTATTGGCATAGACATTGCGCAACGATTGGTTAGACGGCACAATGTCTTGGTCGAACAGTGTGGCGTAGTCTATTTTATAGCGATTTTGATAAGCCACAGTATTTTCGTAACCATCAAAATAATAACTGACAATACCCGCCATATTGGCCGGAATTTTAATAATTTGGCCGTTTTCAGCATCAGCTTGACCAACTGTATCAATACTTTGCAAGCTATCTTGATAGGCACTATCGCTGTTGGCATCAATTAATTTTTTTAGCCTATCTAGCTTCATATCTAAATCGGCCTTTAATGTAGTCGCCAATATGTGGTTATCATCGCGTAGTGCAACCACTAGTTTATTATATAACAAATCGATGTCTTTTTGCAAAGCGTCTTCATCAATAATGGGCACATCTTCTGTCGCTACAGTGGCATCGTCTCTTTCGATATCTGCTATTTGTAATTCACCGACAATTTGCCCTTTTTTAACGCGTTCACCATCGGCCACCAGCGGTGTGAAAAGGCCCGAATTATAACTGTTGACAATCGATTCTCGTCGCATCAAAAGCGCACGATGCTCGGTTTCTAGCGCCACATTTTCATAGCTTACCTGAAAAATAGCTGTCTTGGTCTTTGTCACATTGACATAAATACTATAGATGATAAATGCCACCAAGACGACAATGACAACATTGCGCAAGAAAATTTGAAAATGCCAGCGTAATTTTTTTTTCTTTTTATTCAATTTATTCTCCACAGCATTAGTATTCTAACTCGCGTTTTTTTTCTCTATCCATCAGCAAATGTACCGCTTGCTTTGGATCGGCGCCCTTGTAGAGTACGCGGTATAATTGTTCGACAATCGGCATTTCAACCTGATAAGCCTGCCTTAATGCTTCAGCTGCTTTAATTGTCCAGGCACCTTCAACCGCCATGCCGATTTTTTCGATTGCCACTTCTAGGCTATCGCCTTTGCCAATCAATTGGCCGCAGCGCCGATTGCGCGAATGATTGCTCATGCAAGTGACAATTAAATCGCCAATGCCAGCCAAGCCGTCAAATGTTTTCAGTTCTGCCCCCATGGCATGACCTAAACGCTTAATCTCAACGATGCCGCGCGTCATTAAGGCCGCCAATGTGTTGTCGCCAAAGCCGAGACCATCACTAATGCCGGCGCTAATTGCAATGACATTTTTAAGCGCGCCAGAAAGCTCAACACCTTTGACATCATCGTGGGCATATACGCGCGTATATGGCCCCATAAACAAATCTTGAACCTGACTGGCAGCTGCTTCATCTAGCGAGGCGGCGACCAATGTGGTCGGCATGCACCGCACCACTTCTTCGGCGTGCGACGGCCCCGACAAAACAGCGTAAATATGGTTCGGGTAATATTCGGCAACAATTTCGCTAATGCGTTTATTCGACCCCATTTCTAAGCCCTTTGCCGCATTGACAATGATCACATCATCAGCGATCGCCACACTTTTAGAAAACACCTCACGCACGTGCTGCGTTGGCACTGCATTGACAACATAGTTAGCATCTGCTACTGCAGCTGCTAAGTCCATGCTGTAGTGTACATCACCTTCTAATGCCACATCGGGCATAAAGTTTATATTTTTGTTGGTTTTTTTAAAGTGCTCAATTTGGCTTTGGTCAATGCCCCAAAGTGTTACCCTGTGGCCGTTGTCAAGTAATACGCGCGCCAAACCTGTTGCCCAGCTACCAGTACCTAAAATTGTTACTTTTTTCATTTCATCGCCTTCTTTGGTCTCGTTTCTATAATAATCGGTGTGCCATCAAAATTAAAGTTCTTTCTGAGGTTGTTCTCGATATAGCGCATATATGAAAAATGCGCCAGTTCATCGTCGTTAATAAACAATACAAAACGGGGCGGCTTAACGGCAACTTGCGTCATGTAGTATATCTTTAAGCGCTTGCCCTTATCAGCTGGCGGCTGATGCTTTAAAACCGCTTCTGACAACACGTCGTTTAGCGTGCCGGTCGGTATTCTAAGCGCTGCCTGATTGTTGACATAATTGATCATTTTAATGACGCGTTCAAGCCGTTGGCCAGTTGTTACCGAAACAAATTCAATTGGTGCATAGGTCATAAAACTAAGTGCATTGCGCACCACTTGGGTAAATTTATCGTATGTTTTATGATCTTTTTCAATTAAGTCCCACTTGTTGACCAAAATAATGGTCGCCTTGCCAGCTTCGTATGCATAACCCGCTACTTTTTTGTCTTGCTCGGTAACGCCTTCAACGGCATCAATCATCAGTATGCAGACATCAGACCGTTCAATTGCAGTAAGTGCCCGCAATACGCTATATTTCTCAACATCGTGACTAACGCGTGATTTTCTTCTAATGCCCGCCGTGTCAATTAAGATGTATTTATCATCGCCGTACTGGAACGGTGAATCAATTGCCTCTCTGGTTGTGCCGGCGATTTCACTGACGATTACGCGCTGTTCACCCAACAAGTTGTTGACCAGCGACGACTTGCCGGCGTTCGGTTTGCCAATAATCGCCACCTTGATGGCATCTTCTTCTTCTTCTTCAATTTGCTCGTCGCTAAAGTACTCGACAATCTGATCTAATAAATCGCCCAAATTAAAGCCATTTGCAGCCGAAATCGGCACTGGTTCACCCAGGCCTAAACTATAGTAATCGTAGTAATTATCGGGCAATTTATTGCTGTCTATTTTATTGGCAACAACGATAACCGGTCGTTTCGAACGCCGTAACATTTGGGCAATTTCCTGATCGGCTGTGGTCATTTCGGCCCTGCCGTCTACCATAAAGAGTATAATATCGGCTGAAGCTATCGCAAGCACCGCCTGTTCGCGCATTTGCGATAGTATAACGTCATTTGATGCCGGTTCAATACCACCGGTATCAATGAGCGTAAAATTATAGTTAAGCCACTCGACATCCGCGTAAATGCGGTCGCGCGTAACGCCGGGCGTGTCTTCAACAATTGAAATACGGCGCCCTGAAATGCGATTAAAAAAGGTCGACTTACCGACATTAGGTCTGCCAACTATTGCTACTACTGGCTTTTTCATATGTTTCTCCTATTAATATATCGACAAATTGGCGCCCATCAGTCGGCACAAAGATCACTTCGTTTTCAACCGAGTGGATAAATGCTTCTGACGACAAATCATCTAAAAATATGCCGTCGCTATTAAGCGTATTGTCCGGTACCAGCATGCGCGCATCGCTATCAAAATCGGCGATTGCAGCAAGTATATCTTCACTGGTCAATAAGCCGCTGACGGTAATCGATGGGCCAAAAAACCGATTTTCGACTGTTACTATTTCAAAGGCCTCGACGGCGTACTGGTCGAGAAAGCGCTGCCGTATGCGATGCATCATGGCTGTTGACGCCACCGAGGTGACGACGACATTGCTGCTATCGATGATTAATTCTTGCACAGCGTCTAAAGCACTGTAAACTTCATCTTCAAATTTTCTTATTAAACCGACGCCATTTTCAATTTGAACATAGCCTTCGTAATACTGTTCAGTTGGTATAGCCATTTCGGCTTTTAAGTAAAACTCGTCGGCCGCAAAGACAAAACGGGTGCCAATTTTTTTAAGTAATTTTTGTTGCCAACTATCAATTTGCTCAATAATTTGACGCGCAATCGGCTTGTCAACCGGCGTCAATGTGGGCAGGCCATCGCGATACTTAGTTAAGCCCAACGGCACAACCGCCATTGACACCATATTGGGGTAAAGGCCACTTAAAAAGTCAATTGTTTCATCTAAATAAGCACCGTCATTATAGCCGGGGCAAAGCACTACCTGGCCGTTCATTGTGATGTTGGCCTCATTTAAGGCCGTTAGCCGCGCCTTAATATCGCCGGCAAAGCGATTGCCTAACATTTTCACGCGCAGCGCCGCATCGACGGTGTGCACTGAAATATTAATCGGTGATATGCGATAGTCGATCATGCGCTGAAACACTTTGTCGTTCATATTGGTTAACGTAATAAAATTACCCATCATAAACGACAGGCGCGAATCATCGTCTTTAAAATAAAGTGATTTGCGCATGCCCTTTGGCATTTGATCGATAAAGCAAAAAATGCATTTATTCGAACAGTGCATCGCCTTATCGATTATTGGGTTTTCAAAGACGAGGCCAAGCGATTCATCGTAGTCTTTTTCGACCTCGTAATCCCACAGTTCGCCCTCTGCCGTTTGAATTGTCAACGTCAATTGGTCGTCATCGCGATAGTAGAAGTAATCCATAATATCGAGTACCGGCTTGTCGTTGATTGCCGTTAAAATGTCACCAGAGCGAATCCCTAATTCTTCAGCAATACTGCCGAGTTCAACATATTTAATTCGCGCTTTCATTGACAACCTCTTCTACTTTTTTATCGCATTATATCACGACTTCTTTTCTTTCATAATCTTAGATATTTCTTCCAAAAAGGACTGCGTATCCTTAAATTGTCGGTAAACAGATGCAAACCGCACGTAAGAAACCTCGTCAATGTCCTTTAAGGCGTTCATTATGTGTTCGCCAATAACAGTTGTTTCAATTTCTTTAACCATCGAATTATTCAGTTCTCTTTCGATGTCATCGACAATTTTTTCCATTTTTTCTACCGACACAGGGCGCTTTTCGCAAGCCCTAATAATGCCGTTTAGTATCTTGTTGCGATTAAAGGCCTCACGCGTGCCGTCTTTCTTTACGACGACGAGCGGCACTTCTTCAACCTTTTCGTAAGTAGTAAAGCGATTTTCACAATTGCTGCATTCGCGGCGGCGTCTAATGGCAAAACCGTCTTCAGTGGGGCGCGAATCAATTACCTTTGAACTATCTTCGGAACAAAATGGACATTTCATGTCTAGCCTCCAGACAATTATACAAATACTCTACCTATATTGTACTATATATCTACATTTAGTGCATTAGTTTTTTTTAACCACAAGATAAACGTTTTTAGAATTACAGTTCTTCAAACAGACAGTTTTTCAATTCACTGTAAATAATGCCATTTGTCGCCAACGTCATTAGGTTATCGCCAATCTCAATTTGCTCAAAAGTACCGCCTGCTTCTCTAATTATAATTTCGCCGGCGGCAACATCCCATTCATTAATTTGAAATTCCCAATAGCCATCTATCATACCGGCGGCGACCATACAGAGGTCAAGCGCGGCACTGCCACAGCGGCGAATACCAGAAACCTTATTGACCACTTTCAAAAAATAGGCAATGTTCATATTGTTTGTCTGACGCGAATAGGGAAAACCAGTTGCAATAATGCTCTTTAATATTTTATTTGTACTCGAAACATGAATCGGTTGACCGTTTAACTTGGCCCCCTCACCTTTAATCGCTGAAAATGTCTGCTGTAGCATCGGCGCATGTAAAACGCCTAAAATGCTCTCACCACGATATTTCAGCGCGACCGAAATGCCAAAAAAGGGAAAGCCATGCGCATAATTGGTCGTGCCGTCAATTGGGTCGAGCACCCATTTGTAGTCGCTAGCTGCACCTCTCTCACCGCCCTCTTCACCCAGTATGGCATGTTCTGGGTAGTGTTCACTAATGCGCTCTATTAGCATTTGTTCCGACTTGATATCGTACGCCGTCACTAAGTCGACAGTTTGCGACTTGGTTGCAATATTTAAATCGCCTTTTTGTAGCCCTTCTAACTGCATGCGCCCAATTGGCTCAACCCATGCTAAAACATTGTCCATGACTGCATTTAAGTCTATCATAAAACCTCCATATTAACCCCAGATTATTATTTAAATTTCAAGTCTTTTTACAAAATACCAATCATCATCTTGCGAAATATCTTTTACATAACAATAACCCGCCTCGTTAAAGTTTTTAATATCTTCTACGCGACGAATACAATTGCTGACCATATAGTCAAACATCAGGCCACGCGCCTGCTTGGCGCGCACTGTAACAACTTTTAATTTGCCATTGGTCTGTTCTTCGACAAAGTGAACATTGATCATGCGACCCGCATAGTTTTTTAACATGCGACTAAATTCAAGCGATGCCAAGTTGACGACGACAGTTACGTCTTTAAAATAGGCGTCAACTTCATCTTGCCAATAGCCATATAAGTCAATGCCAGCCAGTTTTTTGGTCATATCTAAGCGATAACAACTAACCGCCATATCGGCTTCTAGAACGCCGTACATCGCCGATAAAACAACGCCGTGCTCACGCAAATAATCCAATTGTGGCCGGTCGTAACTATCGACATTTATCTCTTTAAAGACAATGCCATTATACATGCCAAAGACATCACAAACTGGGGGCTGTTCGTTTTGCAATAGCCGATAGACATCCTGCGCCATCTTGTCTTTTATTTTGTAAAACGCCTTTAGTTCGTCAAATGTCATTGCCCTGAGCTCTTGCAATATAAACTGCTGCTTCGACGCCGCCAGCAAGGGGCGCTGTCGCTCAAAAACAGCAGCTTCTCTTTGCAATTTACTGGGTGATAAGATAATTTTCAAAATTTTGTTCTCTCCTTATACTTTTTTGATATTATACACTATTTTTGGGCATTATAATAGATAGCTAGCTACTATATTATTGACGACTTAACCAGTATTGTCTATAATATAGGTTAAAGAAAAGGAGGCTTCAATGGGCTTATTTCATCAATTTATCGAAGTAATCGAATGGCAAGAGGAAAAATCAGATAGACTGGTTTATCAGTTCCCCGTTCACAAAAACGAAATCAAAATGGGTGCACAGCTAACCGTCAGGGAAAGTCAGTTGGCCATTTTTGTCAACGAAGGGCAAATTGCCGACGTATTTGAACCAGGTCGCTACGAATTGTCAACCCAAAACATGCCGATTTTAACCAAACTAAAATCTTGGAAATACGGCTTCAATTCACCTTTTAAGGCAGAAGTTTACTTTGTAAACACCAGACAATTTCTCGACCAGCGCTGGGGTACAACCAATCCAATTATGATGCGCGACAAAGAATTTGGCGTCATTAGATTAAGGGGTTTTGGTACCTACGCCTACCGCGTAACCGACCCGGTCGCCTTTATGCGCGAAGTATTTGGCACCAGTAGATTTACTGATACCGATTCGATTTCACCACAACTTAAAAAACAAATTTTATCGTCATTAACCGATTTAATTGCCGAGTCGGGTATTCCGGCATTAGACTTGGCAATGAACTACGACGAACTAGCAGAACAATGTAAAGAAAAAGTCAGTGCCCAGTTTAACGAGTACGGCTTGTCAATTACCAATTTTACAATTGAAAATCTGTCATTGCCACCTGAAGTTGAGGCAGCTATGGACAAACGCACCCAAATGGGCGTTATTGGCGACCTCAACAAATATACCCAATTTCAGACGGCAGAAGCGATTAAAGACGCCGCCAATAACCCAGGTGGTATCGCTGGCATCGGCGCTGGCATTGGTGCAGGTGCACAAATGGCCAACGCTATGGCAGGTGCTTTCAACCAAAATCAACAACCACAACAATCACAACAGCCGCAAACGGCAGCCAGCGCCACAGTAGCCTGTGCGCATTGCGGTCAGCCAGTCAAACCAGACAGCAAGTTTTGCCCACACTGCGGCCAAAAAAATGGCCCCAAAACTACACCCTGTGTAAAATGTGGCGAAGCAATTAACGAGGGCTCAAAGTTTTGCCCGCACTGCGGCACCAATCAGGCACAAAAGAACATTTGTCAAAACTGTCAAAAAGAAAACGCAGCCGGTGCTAAATTCTGCTCAGACTGTGGTAAAGCGCTCTAAAGTAGCAGGCCGAAAGAAAAACACTTAAAAGACAAATTCAAATGCCAGATTTCTCGACGCTGCTCGAAATGACAACAGAGTGAAAAGTCGAAGAGAAAAGCATAAAAAAACGGGTCTTATAGACCCGCCAGACTGTAGACAAAGTCCGAAAAAACGGGCTTTGTTTTTTTGGGGATTTTGCATATAAAGCCTTTATTAATAGGCATTATAAGGATGTTATAGTATAA
>PDWI01003036.1_pt1 | contig 42809 bp, 30 predicted proteins | sample 1430891 | NCBI WGS metagenome assembly PDWI01 (sample SAMN01162508, study PRJNA174530) | Oral metagenome, whole genome shotgun sequencing project. | biome: Marine environment; feature: Marine mammal; material: Swab sample of the gingival sulcus; isolation source: swab sample of gingival sulcus... | reverse complement strand
TTAGGTAATGACAAAGATAATCAAGACGATATTGATCCTAAGTCAGTGAAATTACTTGATCCTAATACAGGCGATGAGGTTACTGAATTGGATGTTCCTGGAGAAGGTAAATGGACGGTAGATCCGGATACTGGCGCGGTAACGTTTACACCAGAGCCTGACTTTACCGGTGATCCAACACCTGTGAAATACACGGCCTCAGATAAAGAGGGCAATAAAGCGGATACTCCTGCGACCATTAGCGTAGATTATCCGCAAGATGCACCGACTTTAGTTGATGATAAAGAAGCTGGTAAGACGGGTGAACCTGTGACGGTTAGTGTATTGACAAATGATACCGATCCACAGAATGACATTGATCCGACTTCAGTGAAGTTAATTGATCCTAATATCCAACGACAGGTGAAGTAACGTTTACACCGGAGGCTGGCTTTACGAAAGATCCGACGCCGATTCAATATACAGCAAGCGATAAGACCGGTGAGAAGGCAGATACACCTGCAACGATTACGATTGATTATCCAAATCCGTTGGATATCGTAGATGATAAAGCAGTTGCGACTGAAGATGAACCATTTACCTCAACCGAAAGCTTATTGGCCAATGATAGCGATCCAAATGGTGGTACTTTAACCATAACTGCGGGTACTTTTACAACTGCCAAAGGTGGTACGATAGTGATTGATGCTGATGGTAACTATACTTATACGCCACCAGAAAACTTCAGTGGTATTGACAGTGTTGATTATACGGTATCGAATGGTAACTTAACTGATACGGCGACCTTGACTATTGATGTTTCTCCAAAAGTTGAAGATTGTCAAGCAACTTTCGGTGACTTAAATAACGACACGGTGGCCGATAATGGTAACACACGGGTTGATGCACCAGCTGATACTGGCTTATTGCAAACAGCCTACTTCTTAACTAGGGATACAGATGCTAATCCTAAAGATGGTGGGGAGTTAGCTAAACTGATTGATACTGATGTGCACCAACCTTTGGTAAGTAAAACGATTACCAGTTTTGATCCTCAATATCACGCTAAGAATGATCCTCCAAAAGATGATACTATGGGTGTTCAAGAAGGACATGCACAGATTACTGAAGGTTTGGTGTATCTGGAAGCAGGACAGCAGGTTGTCTTTAAAGGCTATGTTGATAATTTGATTAAGATTGAATTAGGTGGTCGTGATATATTATGGAGCAGAAAATCAGATACTTATGGTAAAGTTGATTCGTTGGTAGATGGTACTTTTGATGGTAGGGGTACCAATCCTACACAGGGTAAAGATGCCTTTGAAAGTAGTGGTGTTTTCACTGTTGGTGAGACAGGTTACTACACAATGAAGATTTATAACTCTAATCTGGTTAAAAATGCTGGCTCGAAAAACGCAGGTGCTATTGACTTGACTATGTCAGTTGATGGTGGTGCGACATATAAAACCATTGATACTAACAATTTTGATTTGTACAGAAATGTTTCTGATTTAATTGATGCCGATGCACAGTTTGATCCAACACTAAATACTTCTATACAAACCAGTGAAGTTCCGAATGAGGACAGTGATGTAGGCGAAGGTTATTATGCTATCAAGATTAATCAAGGTTTTGAAAATTCCGCTATTGAGTTAAGCAGTATTATGGTATCGGCTAGCCCGAGTACAGATAATAGTACTGGTCCAACTGATGGTGGTTTGGAGCAAATGACTCAAATGACCTTGAGTGGTTTACCAGCGGGTGCAACAATTACCGATGGAACTAATACGGCTACGGTAACTGATGTATCTCAAAAAATTGATATTACTAATTGGGATAAAGATAACCTTGTTTTAGATAACGCACCTGCGGGAAATTACACCATATCAGTAACTACAACGGGTACGGATACAGCTGAATTAAGCACTGGCACGGTAACAGATACCAAAGACTGTGTGAAAACATTTGATGTTGAAGTGTTAAGTAAAAATCATCCGCCAGTTGCCGATGATGACTTTGTACCGGGTACACGCGATCCGAAAACGGGTAATTTACAGCCTACTATTATTAATGTGATAGATGGCGATAGCGATGTTGATGGTACGATAGATCCAACAACTGTTGAAATTATCGGTGGTGCCAATGGTGGAAAAGAGTTGGTTGTTGACGGTGAAGGCACTTGGACTGTAGATAACACAGGTAAGATTACCTTTACACCTGAAGCAGGATTTAACGATGATCCAACACCAATTCAATACACTGTCAAAGATGATAAGGGTCTGATGTCAAATCCGGCAACGGTATGGGTTGATTATTCAGAACCTATGGGTGGTACACCAGAACTTCAACCGATAGCTGCAACGCGTATTTCGGAAGAAGGTCTAGTGGGTGGTATTAAAGATACGGAGGGTAATGCGGATACAACCGACGATGCTGTTTCGGTGATGACTGGTGCGATTAAGTTTACCGATGGTGATAGTGCTGCTTCGGATTTCAGCTTTAACTTGCAAGGTCCTAATGATGTGACGGTTGATGGTCAAGCGGTCTCCTGGACTTGGGACGCGGCATCTAAAACGATGACTGGTTCTGCTACCTTAGATGGTACGGATACAGAAGTCATGACAGTTGTGGTGGGTGATGTTCAAACTGATGGTGCAGGGGCATTTAAAGCCGATTACACGGCGACCTTATTACATGCCATTGATCATCCGAGCAATAATGATGAAGATCAGTTGCAACTTGATTTCGCTGCCACGGTTAGTGACGGACAAAATACCTCATTGAGTCAAAACTTATCAGTGATTGTCGAGGATGACAGACCGGTTATTCGTGGTGGTGAAGAATCTGTCTTATTGCAGCCAATCACGAGTAATATTATCATTGCCATGGATAGCTCAGGTAGTATGGGCGTAGGTTCGGGTGTATTTAATGCAGATGGCACGGAAAAATCAAGGCTGGATGTTGCTATTAAGGCGGTTGATGATTTAATTGATGGTTATACCAATATTGGTGATGTCAGGGTGCAATTGGTTGAATTCGATACCAACGCTAGTATTCCAAGCGATAAGTGGTTGACGCCTGTACAGGCCAAGGCAGTGTTAGAGACTTACTCTAAGGGTGGTTGTACCAACTACGATGCCGCCTTGGAAAAAGTTATCGATGCTTATGATAACCCGGGGGCAATACCCAATGCAGATAGAAACCTGGCCTATTTCATCACCGATGCTTTCCCAACCAAGGGCACCTCAGATTTTACCGATGTAGATCATGATTATACTGGTGAAGGTTTGGGTGGAAATGAGTTAAATGGCAACTGCAGTGATGGAGGTCACCCAGACTCTGGTATTCAGGCCGGTGAAGAAGCACAGTGGATAAGCTTCTTAAAAGACAAGGGGATTACTTCCTATGCCTTTGCTGTAGGTAACGATGTTGTCATCGATGACATTAAACCGATCGCTTACGATGGTGTCAATGGCGTTGACAACGACGGTACCGGGGATAGCGACGGTTTAGCCAGACGAGTTCTTGATATGAACTTCCTGTCCGACGAGTTGCTCAAAACACTGCCAACCCCAACGGAGAGTTTGGATTTGTTAACCGGTAATATTTTAGCAGGCTCTGAAGCTGGTTTTGGTGCCGACGGTGACAGTAAATTTATATTAACTGTTGATGGCGTTAGTTATAACTATGACCGTGCGTCTAAGACGATGACAACTGATGCTGCTGCAGATAAATACGATTACGATAAGGCAAGTACCATACTTACCGTGAAGTTGGATTCGGGTGCTGTCCTTGCCCTTAACTTTGCTACGGGCAAGTATGATTATACTGTTGCTCAAACGGTTGAAGGTTATAAGGAGCCTATCTCATTTAGTGTTGAAGATAGCGACGGTGATGTTCAAAGTGCTGAACAGGTTTTGGATATCTATCGTTTGTTGGCCAGAGACGATAGCATTATTACCAATGAAACAACTGAAGTCACTATCGACGAGGCGGTGTTAAAAGCCAACGATGTCTATAGAGATACCAGTAATGTAACTGAAGTTGCGAATGCCGTTGGTGGTACACTCAGCGGTAATGATCCGTTTGTCTTTACCTTTGATGGCAGTAACGATGGTTTTGGCACAGCTGCCACCACCATTACCGAAGATGCTGATGACAGTGAAAATAATGATACCAACGGCAGTGCCTTTAGTGCTGTTGACTTAACGGATAGATCACTGTTTGGTCCGAGCAACAATGCAGATGCCCCGCAAGCTAAAGGTTTAGTGGAGTTTAAGGGTAATATTGTTGGCTCCGGTGACCAAGACTTTGTGAAAGTGTCGCTAAAAGCGGGTGAGAAGTTGATTGCGGATGTTGACGGTGGTCGTGATATTGGTGATTCAATAAATACCCAAATGAAGATATTTAACGCTGATTTTGAGCTAATCGGTGATGTCCATTATGGCAATAAACTTTCAGGTGGTGCAACTGATCCGGGTTCTAATTACAATGGTGATTGGTCTTCCGACCCTTATGCTGAGTATATTGCTGAAGAAACCGGTGATTATTATATTAAGGTGGAGTATCAAAGTGGTGCTGATACCGAGGGTGATTACACCTTATGGGTAGGCATTGATGACGGTGACGGTGTAACTACATCTCAGGGTTCATTCGACTATAAACTGAATGACAAAGGTCCTGCCGGCAATAAGGATGTTTCTGCACTGGGTGATGTTGATATTCGCAGTCAGGTCGGTGATACAATTACCGGTACAGACAAGGCTGATACCTTGATTGGCCGTGCCGGTCAGAGTGATACCTTGTTAGGCGAAGCTGGTAACGATGTCTTGCAAGGCCGCTCCGGCGATGACACCTTAACCGGTGGTGACGGCGATGATATCTTTATCTGGACGGCGGCTGATAAGGGCAGTGTTGGTACGCCCGATACGGATACGGTGACCGACTTTGGTACCGGTAATGATAAGTTGAACTTAAGCGACTTGTTACCGTCTGCCGATGATAATAATATCGCTGACTATATTTCTGTATCCGGTGCTGATATGTATATCAATACCAATGGTGGTGCCAGCAATACGTCGTATGACCTGCATATTGTTTTAGATGGTAATACCAGTGATTTGGATACCTTAATCAACAGTAATCAGCTTATTATTTAATCACTGTTTTATAATCAACTACACCAGCCACACTTTCGGGTGTGGCTTTTTTGTAGCTGATTTTTGTGTATTGTGAATGTGACTAGGCAGAAGACATCTATAGCAAGATAACACAAGAAGTCGGATTTTTGTTTAGAAAAGGAGTTAGAGAATATCGTTCTATTTTTCAGGAGACGAATTCAATGCGTCTCTACAAGTATGAACCCCTCGAATTGATTGGAGAATACAACATGCGTTTATTCACAGACTCATTCTCTTAGGTTAAACAGTCCCTGACAAAAAACAATGTCTCGTGACTACACTACCTAGTATCATTTGGTCAGCGTGATTAACGGCTGACCGGCACCGGTAATCCACTTTCTTCTTTGACCACTGCCTCAACGACTGCTTCGGATAATCCTTCAACTTGAAAATCCAGCTTTTGGTGGGCTGTTTGCAAGGCGTTGTGCAAGTTATCCAGAAAAGACAAACCGTCTTCTTCCAACGGGCTGTGGAATTCCATAAACAACGTACCGGCAAAACGCCCGATTTTCAAGGGCTGGTTAATGATGCGTACGGTTTCTCCACGCGGTACGCGTTCAAATAGAACTTCTACATCCTCGCGTCGCATACGAATACAGCCATGAGAGACACGCATACCAACACCATAGGGTTTATTGGTTCCGTGGATTAAATAACTACGCAGTCCCAAACGCATCGCCCGCGTGCCCAACGGATTGTCCGGGCCGGCGGGAAAAACAGCGGGCAACGGGTCACCTTGGGCGGCATGCTCGGCACGGATAGAGGCCGGTGGCGTCCAGGTCGGGTTACGTTTTTTTTCGGCAATATAGGTTGTACCGCGCGGCGTTTCCCAGTCTTGGCGTCCGATACCGACGGGGTAGGTAATCACTCTGGGTGCTTCGCCTTTTTTTGTTTTGGGATAATAGTAAATACGCATTTCGGGTAAATTCAGTACCAAACCCCGCCGCGGCGTGTCCGGCAAAATATAGCGGGTGGGAATAATCACCGGGGTTTTATCGCCGGGATACCAAGGATCGACATCCGGGTTAGCCTTGGTCATTTCGTTGTAGCCAACACCGTATTCGCGGGCGATATCCAACAAGGTCTCGGACTTTTTGGCTTTAACTAAAAAGGATTCGCCGACAACATTAATGTCGTTGGGGGGTAAAATAAATTCAGCCGCATGAACGCAAGATAAGCTGCCCAATAATATGGCTGTCAAATAAACAATTCGATGTTTCATCATTTCATTACTTAAAAATATAGTAGAGAGGGTATAATACGACGATTAGAAAAAAAATTCTAACGATAAGGTGAAATTAATGCATATTGGACAATATCCTTATACCCGTAAACGGCGTGTACGCCGTGCCGTCTTTAGCCGTGACTTGGTGGCAGAAAATACACTGTCGCCCAAGGATTTAATCCTGCCGCTTTTTGTTTTAGAAGGACACAAGCAAACCGAAGCGGTGCCGTCTATGCCCGGTGTGTGGCGGCGTTCCATTGACTTGCTGCTGGAATACGTCAAAGAGGCCAATGCCTTGGGGATTCCGGCGGTGGCGTTATTCCCCGTGATTGCTCAGGAGAAAAAATCGGTCATGGCGGAAGAAGCCTACAATGACGACGGCTTAATCCCGCGTGCCGTGCGTGCCATCAAAGCTGCTATTCCTGAGATGGGTGTGATTACCGATGTGGCACTCGATCCCTATACCTTGTCGGGGCAGGACGGTATCATCGATAATAACGGTTATATTTTAAATGATACGACCGTCGATATCTTGGCTAAACAAGCACTAGCACACGCTAGAGCCGGTGCTGATATTGTAGCACCGTCCGATATGATGGATGGGCGTATCGGTGAGATTCGTGATATTTTGGAGGAAAATGATTTTGTCAATACGCTCATTTTATCGTATTCTGCTAAATACGCCTCGGCTTTTTACGGGCCCTTTCGGGATGCTATCGGGTCCGCGGCAAATTTAGGCAATGCCGATAAATTCACTTACCAGATGGATCCTGCCAACAGTGATGAAGCCTTACACGAAGTGGCAATGGATATTGATGAAGGGGCCGATTTATTTATGGTTAAGCCGGGAATGCCGTATCTGGATATTATTTATCGAGTCAAAAACACTTTGCAAGTACCGACTTTTGCTTATCAGGTCAGCGGTGAATATGCGATGCTGAAAGCGGCTGCTGAAAACGGTTGGCTGGAAGAGAAAAAAGTGGTGATGGAGAGCTTAATCGCTTTTAAACGTGCCGGTTGTGATGCGATTTTGACGTATTTTGCCGTTGATGTAGGGAAGTGGTTAAGAACTGAGGGAAGCAAACGCTTTTTACCAGAAGGACGTCAGTAAATAGGGAAAGTTTGTTTTCTCATCTGAATTGATTTAGTGTAAAATACTTTGAGTTGATAAAAATTAGGTGGAAATAATCAGTTTTATGCAGAGTAATCGTTATCACTACTTGCTAAGTGTGTCACTGCTCGGGGTGCTGTCGGTGCTGACGCCGGTACAGGCTGAGACGCTAAGGAGTATTTTAAAATACTCTTTGGTGCGGGATCCTGTTTTGCTTGAGGCAAAGGCTGACAAAGAAGGGGCTTATAACCGCGTTGAGCAAGCGAAATCTTTGCACTATCCTCAGGTAAAACTAACAGGCAACAGTGTGTTGGCGGAAAAACACGATAAAAAAGGTGATTATGATAATAATGCCATTACACCGGGACTTGAAGTGTCCTTGAATTTGTATGCGTTTGGAGCGATTGATGCCGAAATTGCCAAAAACAAATTTAGCGAGCAGTATTATCAGCATAAATACAACGAATCAAGAGAAGAGTTAGGTTACACCATCGGTGATTTGTACCTGACAGCCTATGACGCCAAACAAGCGATTCGTTTGCTCAAGAGGAGTTTACAACGGCACCAGAAAATTCTAGCCAACATCGGCATTATTGTCAGTAATGACACGGGGCGGCGCTCGGAATATGTACAAGCCAAAGCGCGCAAAATTTTGGTAACGCAGCAAATCAATGATACGCAACGTTTGTTGGATTCTTCATTGAGCAGTTTATCTAAATATACCGGCAAGTCGGTTTCCGCAAAGACTTTACAAAACCCCTTTAAGGGCCTGACGCAGAATTTGTTGAAAAAACGCTATACACTGAAAGAAAAACAGAAAAGTCCGACTTTTTTAGCTCAACAAGCGGAGTTGGAAAGTAAAATAAAAGACGTTGAAGCGGAAAAGGCAAAGAAAAAGCCCAGCATTGACTTGGTAGGATTTGCCACGCCCGACGACCAGCAAATTGGGCTGCGTTTTTCCTGGGATGTGTTTAACCGTTCGACCAACTATACGGTACGGGAAAAAAACAGCTTAAGAGCAGCGGCGGAAAGTCGTTTGCAACGTGTGGTGCGTGACATTGACGAAACGGCCCGTCTGGCGTTGATTGAGATGAAACGCAGCGAAATTCAACTAAGAACACTAGCCGCTCAAGCCAAAGCCACCGGCAAGGTGGTGGATTTTTATAAATTACAATTTAGCGTTGCCCGACGTTCGTTGATTGAAGTGCTGAATGCCGAGAAGGAATTGACCGACGTTGAATTGGCACAGTTAGCGGCAAGAACACAATGGAATAGGGCGGCACTCAGTTATTTGCGCTCACAAGGTAAAATTGCCGATTGGGTTGGTCTGGCAGATTATTCACCAACCTCAAGTGATGTACAAGTCGTTGATAAAAAAGCCGATAGGCCGAATGAATCGACCCGTCTCAGCAAAACCGCTTTGTCTGAAGCTGTCACTAAGCCCAAGTTGGTACAACAAGCACAGCAAACTGGTGAAGACATTGAGTTGGCCAGTGTTGACGAAGGACTGGATGCGGCGGAGCAGTCTGCCGGCCAGACACAAGCAACGCAACAGACGGTACGGAAAAAAGGTATCGTTGGTCGTTTCTTGACAACTATCGGGTTGGGTGAAGATGTTGCTCAGGATAATGCGGCTGACGATAAAAACAGCTATCAAGCAACCGCGTTAAGAACCGGTAAGCAATCGGCAATAAAACGACCGGCAATAAAACGACCGGCAATAAAACAATCGTTGCAGCAAAAGGCAATGTCTTCTCAATCAGTGCAGGCAAATATACCTGCGAGTGTGGTTGATGCGCCTGCCGCTGATACGGTGCGTCAAGAAACAGTTCGTGAAAGGGGTATTTTTGGTCGTTTGTTAGCAAAAGCCGGCTTACTTAAAGACAAGTCACAAGAGAATCAAGTTATCACAACGGTTGTCAATCAACCCATTGAGTTAGCGAGTACCGATGACAAGGTCAACTTTGCTTTGCGGCGGGGGTTGAGGCAGGAAAAAATGGTTACGCCAAAAAAAGTCAATCGTAGTGTTCGTTCGATTAAGGCCGATAAAGCGACTGTTGAGATGAAATCGCCCCAGCCCAGGGAACTCGTTAGGGAGCCCACCAAAGGACTTGGGGCAACGCCTAAAAAAGACGTCGCCAGCCGTGCTTTGCCAAAGTCAGTGGTGGTTGATAAACCTTCCCAAAGCGTTGCGGTTGCCGATAAGAACATTGAGTTATCCAGTTTTGCCGAGGAGGCGATTGTGATGCAGCCGCCTCGTTCTCCTGCAGTAGATAAAATAACCGCTAAAAAACAAAAAATAGTCAGCGAGCGACAACCGCCTGTTGCCTTGTCTGGTGAAACTGTTTCGAGTGAACCTCTTTTAGAGGAAAATATGATGAGCAGCCCGAGTAAAAAAGCTCAGTCTATCAACTTGATTGATGCGGTCGATTCGACGGAACATTTTATTGAGTAAAATAAGTCAGCCACACGTTTAATAAATGGCACCGGTTGCTGTTGGTTGGTTGTTTGCTAAAAATAACACGATAATCACTTTTAGGTTTTAACAATTTGTTGGTTTTATGAAATTAATCATTGAAAGTCTTTCGCAAATCACCGAAATGCTGGGTTCGCATTTATCGGTAGCAACATTAATGACCCATATTGGACAAGATAAGGAAAGGGGGACCTCTTTCCAGTCGTTGTCGGAATTTTTGCGTAGCGAGGGGTTTGAAAATACCCTGTCCCAGCGTGCGTTGGCTGATATTCCCTTACTCACCGTTCCTGTGGTGATTATTTTAAAAAACGAAGAAGCGGCAATTATTACGAAAATTCAGGAAACGGAAGACGGACGCCTCTATACCATTCAGCAAGTTGACGGCTTATCGCATACGGTTACGCCGCAAGAGCTTGACGAAACCTATATTGGCTATTGTTGGTTTGTCAAAAGTAAAGAGGAATTGGATGTTCGTTCCGAACTGCCGGAGTATACCCTGCCAAAAAACTGGTTTTTTAAAGTTATTTGGCGCTTTAGAAAGTATTATTATCAGGTCGTTATTGCGTCGATACTGATTAACTTTTTGGCCTTGGTCAGTTCCTTGTACGTTATGAATGTTTATGACCGTGTTATCCCCAATAAGAATTATAATACCTTATCGGTGTTAACCATTGGGGTGGTGATTGCCATTGGCTTTGAGTTTTTGACCAAAATTGTCCGCGGTAAGCTGACCGATATTGCCGGTAAAAAAGCCGATTTGATTATTAGCGCGGCATTATTTAGGCGTGTGATGGGGATGCGCTTACAGGAACGTCCGGTGTCTTCCGGTTCTTATGCCAGTAACTTACGTGATTTTGAATCGGTACGTGATTTTATGACCAGTGCCAGCTTGCTGACTTTGGTGGATTTGCCTTTCCTGCTGCTGTTTTTGTTTGTTATTTGGATGGTGGCGGGGTATTTGGCGGTGGTGCCGGCCATTATTATCCCTATAGTCATTATTATGGGTATATTGGTGCAAGCACCAATGGCAAAGTATATTAACGAATCAATGCGCGAATCTTCGCAACGACAAGGGTTGTCGGTGGAGGCCATTGACGGTGTGGAAACCTTAAAAACCAACAATGCTTACAGCTGGGCGCAAAAACGTTGGGAGAATTTTACCGCCAAAGCGGCAGCGTCGTCAATGAAAGTGAAAAATGTCAGTAACTTTATTGTCTTTTTCTCGGTTTCTATGCAGCAGTTAAACACGGTTTTTTTAGTGTTGCTTGGAACTTTCCTTATTCATGCCGAAAACCCTGATAATCGCATTACTATGGGGGCATTAATCGCCTCGGTCATTTTATCGGGGCGGGCCTTGGCACCGCTTGGACAAATTGCCGGTTTGGCAACTCGCTTCCAGCAAGCTTTGTTGGCTTTCAAAGGCGTTAGCGGTATTATCGACAAACCCACCGAACGCGACGGTGACAGAAAATATGTCACCTTAAAACAAGTCAAAGGCAGTCTGTGTTTTGACAAGATCAATTTTTCTTATGACCAGGAGGCTGCGCCGGCTTTGAAAGATTTTAACCTGCAAATCAAGCCGGGAGAAAAAGTCGGTATTCTGGGGCGTGTTGGCAGTGGTAAATCTACCGCACTGAAGGTCGCGGCGGGTTTGTATGACGCCGCCAGCGGGGCTGTTACTTTGGATGATGTCGATTTGCGTCAAATTGACCCTTCCTTTTTACGCAATCAAGTATTGTTGTTGGAACAAAACCCGCGTTTATTTTTGGGTACCTTACGTGAGAATATGGACTTGGCCCGTATGGACGGTTTTTCTTCCAACCAAGATTTAATTGATGCTTTGGTACGCTTTGGCTTGCAAAAAATGATACAAAGCCACCCGCGTGGATTGGATATGCCGATTGGTGAGGGCGGTTTGGGCTTATCCGGCGGACAAAGGCAACTGGTGGCCTTGGCACGTATGACAATGCGTGCACCAAAAGTGGTGTTATTGGATGAACCGACCACCGGTTTGGACCAAGGGACGGAAGTATTGGCTCTGCAATCCATAGCACGTTGGGCGGCCAACAAAACCTTGATTGTGGTAACGCACAGACCCCAGGTTTTACGTTTGGTAGACCGTTTGGTGGTGGTGGAAAACGGTGCTGTGCTGATTGACGGACCGCGTGATAAGGTGCTGGATTATCTGCGAGAAAATGATAAGAAGAAAAACGAACAGTCCACGTCACTGGAAGCGGCCGCTCAATCCCAAGCAGCAGACAGTCAAACGGCGGATGCGTGATAATTTTTTATTGAATGGATAAAAGGGTTAGTTGATGAGAAAAAAACAAGGAAAAAATTTAAGCCAGAAAGACTTAAACTTATTAAACGACCTCAATGCGGCGATGCACCACGAAAAGCATCACGGAATGTTTTGGAGTGTTCTGATACTGGCGGCATTCCTGATTGTCTTGCTTATCTGGTCGTATAACAGCAGTGTGGAAGAAGTCACACGCGGCCAAGGCAGTGTCATTCCCAGCAGCCGTGAACAAATTATTCAAAGTCTGGACCCCGGTATTCTCAGCGAAATGCTGGTTAAAGAAGGGGATGTGGTTGAAAAAGGGCAGGTGTTACTGCGTTTGGACGATACCAGAAGCTCGGCAGTGCTGCGGGAAAGCCAGGAAAAAGTCAAAAATCTGGAAGCCATTACTGCCCGTTTAACTGCTGAAGCATACGACCAACCACTGGTTTTTTCGGAGGATTTACCGGAAAAACTGAAGAAACGGGAACGGACCTTTTATTCGGCCAAGAAGAAGTCCCTAAGGGAGTCGCTAACAAGCCTGACCAAAAGCAAGGCCCTGCTGGACAGAGAAATTCGTATTACCGCACCGATGGTGGCAAAAGGGGCCATGTCGGAAGTTGAATTGCTGCGGATGAAACGCCAATCCAGTGAGTTGCAGTTACAAATTATGGAGCGTAAAAATAACTATATTACCCAAGCCAACGACGAATTGGTTAAAGTGCAGTCGGAGCTTGCTCAGGCCAGAGAAAACATGGCGGTTCATGCCGACCCGGTTGAGCGGGCTTATATTCGGGCCCCACTCAAAGGCATTGTCAAAAACATCCGTGTCAATACCATCGGCGGGGTTATCAGTGCGGGGCAGGATATCATGGAAATTGTCCCGCTTGACGATGAACTGATTGTCGAGGCCTATATCAGTCCGCGTGATGTTGCTTATGTGCATCCGGGTATGGATGCAGTGGTCAAATTGACAGCTTACGATTATGCGATTTACGGCGGCTTGGATGGCAAAGTGGTGTTATTAAGTCCCGGTGCCTTGCGTGATGAAAAACGTCCCAGTGACTTAAACTTAAATCCTAACGAGGCCTATTATCGTGTTTTGGTCAAAACGGAAAAGAATACCCTAACCGACCGAAATGGAAAAGTCTTGCCGATTATTCCCGGTATGATTGCCTCGGTTGATATCAAAACGGGGGAAAAAACCATTTTCCAATACCTGATCAAGCCGATTACGCGTATGAAACAAGCCCTGCGAGAACGTTGATGGGGCGGGGCCTGACATTATTTAAACAAAAGGTAAGTGGTGCATAACCATTGTAAAAATTAACTTATTTTCGTTAAGCTGGTTCGGGGTGATGTTTCGCTTTGCTTACTTTTGTGAATAGTTTATCAATCGGATAACAGAATGAAAACCTTGCTCGAAGTCGAACAACTGAGTAAAAAATATCCGATTCAGCGGGGTATCTTTCGCCGCACAGTGGGTTATGCTGAAATTATCAAAGGCGTCAGCTTTGCCGTCAATGGCGGTGAGATTTTGGCCATTGTCGGTGAGTCGGGATGCGGTAAATCAACTTTGGCACGTTTGATGATGGGGCTGGAAAAACCTAGTAGCGGCAAGGTTTATTACCATCAACAGCGTATTGATCATTTATCTCACCGGCAACAAATGCCAATTCGCCGCGCCATTCAATTGGTTTTTCAGGACCCAATGGCAGCGCTTAACGAACGTTTTTCCGTTGGTAAAATCTTGCAGGAACCGTTGGATATCCATAGTCTTGGCAGTAACAATGACCGTCAACGCATGGTCAAAGAAGTCCTGCAACAAGTTGAGTTGCCGGATGACTTTATCCACCGTTACCCGCATGAATTATCGGGTGGACAACGTCAGCGCGTGGCCATTGCCCGCTCTATTATTTTACGTCCTGAATTGTTGTTTTTGGACGAGCCGTTATCGGCACTGGATGTTTCTTTACAAGGACAGATGATACGCTTATTTAAAAAACTACAGGCTGAGTTAAACCTGACTATTATGATGATTTCCCATGATTTGGGCCTGGTAGAAGATTTTTCCGATCGAACCTTGGTTTTGCATTACGGGGAGATTGCCGAATTACGCGATACTGCTGCATTATTTGCCAACCCCCAGCACGATTACACCAGGACCTTACTGGCTGCCATCCCTAACAAAGTGGGAAAAACGCGGTTTTAGTAGCGTTAAAACGGAACAGCTTGAAAACGGCTGCGGTGTTCACCTGGCCGCCGATTCAGTGGTCATGGTGGTGTTGCCTTACCGTATTAATTGTGCTGTCCGCGGTGGCAGGCCTTGTATCGGTTGTTCATTTACTCCGTTATATTTGGCTTTGAGTGAAATTGCTCATTATTTAATAGGTAAGTCGTGTATAATAGCGATTGTCAATTTGTTTAGGGTAAAGCGTTATGAAAAGAGTGTTATTTATTATTTTGGTCTTGCTGGCATTGGTGGTGACTTTGACTTTGTCTTTTAATAATTCGCAACAAGTGGTTGTCGATTATGTTTTGGGGCAGTATCAGTTGCCGTTGTCGTGGGTGATGTTTGGGGCGTTTATTCTGGGTGTGCTGATTGCCTTGCCTTTTTTTGCTTTCACCGGTTGGGTGTGGAAATTAAAAGCCAAGAAATTGCAAAAGCAGATTGATGAGATACTCAAACAACGCCAACGCGATGAGATTGCCCAACAGTTTCATCAGGAAAAACAGCATTAACAGACGGTTTTTCTATGAATGAGTTATTGGTACTGTTGCTACCGCTGGCGGCCTTTAGCGGCTGGTGGTTGGCGCGTTCCGATAAAAAAACGGGCAATGAGCAAAAAGAGGATGATTATTTTAAGGGCCTAAGTTATCTGCTTGAAAATGAGACGGATAAGGCCATTGATATTTTTTTTCGTATCGCCCATCTGGACGATTCTACCATCGAAAATCAGATTACTTTGGGCAATTTATTTCGCCACCGGGGTGAAATTGACCGGGCTTTACACATTCATGCCAATTTGTCCGACAAAGCCGAGCTCACCGAGCCAACTCGGCAAAAGCTGAATTTGGCATTGGCCGAAGATTATTTATCGGCAGGTATTATGAATCATGCCGAGAACAGTTTTCAGCAAGTGTGTGCAAGCACTCAACCGGAAATGCGCGACGTTGCCCGCCGCAAATTAATTCATTTGTATGCCGAACAAGGTTTTTGGCAAAAGGCACTGGAAATGATTAAAGAGTTGGATCCATTCGGGCGTGACCCAATCCAACAACATGCTGCTCATTTTTACTGTGAACTGGCCAAAACTGCCCTTGAAAAAGGTGATGAGGAAACGGCACAAGACGAATTGCAACAAGCCCTTAAGTGCGATAAACACTGTGTGAGAGCGACAATCAAGTTGGGGCGGCTGGCGCAGTCACAACATCGTTTTGTCACTGCTATCGGTTTTTACAACAGGGTGGAGAAACAAAACCCCGCCTTTTTGCCGGAAATTTTGGATAATGTATCGGCCTGTTATCTGGCCCTTGAACAGGCTGACGAGTGGAAAAACGAATTAACCCGCTTGGCCAATACCTATGATAATCCTATTTTAGTCTTGCGGTTAAATCAACTAATTGCCGAAGTCGAAGGATGTCAGGCTGCCAGAGAGTTTCTTAAAAATCAATTACAACAAAAACCGAATATGCTTTCGGTGCAGGCTTATCTAAAACTCAGTGATATGGATAATAATGAAGACATTCGCTTGCTCAATACAAGCGTTGACAAAATCCTTGCCTTTGCTCTGAAATATCGTTGTCGCGACTGTGGTTTTCGCGGTAATCAACTGAATTGGTGTTGCCCGGGATGTAAAAAATGGGGGACGTTTACCCCGGTATCGGACATCAGTGTCAAAGAGAATGTCCAGTAAAAAAAACCGCCTGCCAAGCGCAGATCAGTCATTCGACGACCGGCTCCTGCACCTGCAAAAAAATATTTACGGTAGTGATAAGGGCAAATTACGTCTGTCGATTTTACAACGCGATCTACACAGCATAGCCGGTACAAAAACGCCTTTATCAATTCTGGATGCAGGTTGTGGTATGGGGTTGATGAGTGCATGGTTTGCCAGACACGGGCATCAGGTTTTTGCCTGTGATAGTTCAGAAGTAATGGTTGCTGAAACGCAAAAACGTTTGCAACCCTACGTCGGTGCAGATTGTCGGCGATGCCGTATTCAATCACTTGCCGATACCGATAAACAATATGACGTGGTCATGTGCCACGCCGTGCTGGAGTGGGTTGCCGAGCAAGAACAATTGCTGGATACACTGTGTGCCCTGGTCAAAGCCAATGGCTATTTGTCGTTGATGTTTTATAATGCCTGGGCGAGGGAAATGGCACAGCTGGTGTATGGGAATTTTGCTTATATTGATAAAAATTATCAAGTCAGGCAACGGGTTAAGCTCAGTCCACACCGCCCGGCTTACCCTGATAGCGTTGAGCGGCAATTGTGTCAACGCGGGCTAACGGTAATTTCCCGTAGCGGTATTCGTGTTTTTTACGATATCATTCGCAACCGCGAACACTATCAACAATTTCCCGATGACATTATCCGTCACGAACACCGCATCAGCCAAATGCATCCCTACTGGCAAATGGGACGCTATGTACATTTTTTGTGCTGCCAAAAAAGTTGAAGCCTGACTACACTACCTAGTTTAAAAGCAGTTTTTTCAGAGACAAAAAACAGAAATGGAATAATCTTTTTCTCCTATTACTGGTGAAAAACCGCCCGCCTACCTGTTGGAAGATGCGGCTGCGGCTGCAAATAAAAATGGCTCTCTGCGCTGCTACCTTTACTGTCAATAACCAATAAATGGTAGCTGCCGCTTACCGTGGGTTGAAAAGTCACTTGGCGGTCGGCGGTTTGGGCAAAAATGCGGTCATTGAGTAAATAAATAAACGGCGGACTACCGTCGCGCACGTGTAAGTTCAGCGCCTGCTGCCGGCGATAATCGATAGTACTACCCGGCAAGGGGGCGGCAATGCGCAGCTCCCGGTGGTGTTGTTTTTTTGTCGATAGTGATGCTTCACGTTGACTACTGCTGACGTGACGCAGACGCGGCGGCAGTTGTTTGCCGCTGGTATTGGCCGACTTAAAAGACTGATAAGCGGTGGGCGGATGCGGTAATAATCCCACCACTTGGCGCAGCACGGGAATCAAGGCTTCGGCGGAGGCCCGTCGTTCGGCAAATTGTCCGTCCGCCCGGCCGCTCCATAAAACGATAGTATAATCTTTGCTATAGGCAAACAGCCAGCGGTCACGCCAGCCGTAGGCGGTACCGGTTTTAAAAGCCAGCGGTTCACGTCCGAAAAAAACTCGGCCTTTGCCATCTTGACTCTGTCGCAGAATGTGTGTCACCTGCCGGCAGCTATTGCTATCGGCGATGGCCGGTTTTTTGCCCGTGCCATAAGCACAATTGGCCAGTCGGCGATAGCTTTTGGCCAAATCATCGCCGCGTACGCCAACGCCGCCCAAGGCCACCGATAAATTGGCACTGCCCTGCTTGGGGAAAAACAGTGTTAAGCCGTGTTTTTGCAAATGACTGACAAAGTAATCGGGTTTGATTTTTTGCAACAACCGCACTGCCGGCACATTGCGCGAGCGCAACAACGCATCTGCCAAGGTCATTTGTCCTTGATACAAGCCGTCGTAGTTACCGGGGTGATAGGCGGCCGTTATCGGCGTGTCATCAATTGTGGTTTGCGGTTGATAATTGAGCCAATCAAAGGCCAACAAGGTGATAAACGGTTTGAGTGTCGAGCCGGGGGAGCGCACGGCAGAGAGCATATCGACCTGCCCCTGTCTGGAGGCGGCAAAAAAATCCGCCGAACCGACATAAGCCAGCCACTCACCGCTGCCATTGTGCAAAATAGCAGCGGCCAAATTGGCATTGTGCTGTTGCAACGGCAATTGCGCGGCTAATACTTGATGCAGTCCGCTTTGCAATGTTTTGTCCAACGAGGTGGTTACTTGCCCGGGAACAGCCGGAGGACCGGCCTGACTATTGGCCTTTTGGCTATTTTGTTGAGAGATTTGTTTTTGGGCTTTCGCCAAGCTGTAATCGCTTAAATGCGGGGCCAACAGTGGAAAAGGCGTGCGGGTTATCGTCAACGGTTCGGCAAGCGCCTGACGATAGCGTCGGGCATCAATCAACCGGTGGTCTAATGCCCGTTTCAACACCTTGTTGCGTGCTGAAATTGCCGCTGCATCGTTACGGGATAAACGCCCGGGCGATTGCGGTAAGGCGACCAACCAAGCCGATTCTGCCAACGATAGTTTGGCCACCGGTTTATTGAGATAATAGTGGGCCGCCGCAGTCAATCCTTCGCGGTTGCCGCCCACCGGAGCCAGAGTAACGTACATATCGAGAATTTCCGCCTTAGTAAAACGGCGCTCCAATTGCCAGGCTCGAAAGGCTTCGATGATTTTATTGTTCAGCGTACGCGGGCGCGGGGTCAGCAATTTAGCCGTTTGCATCGTTAGCGTAGAGGCCCCCGAGACGGTTTTACCGGCCTGCATATTTTGCCACAGGGCACGAAAAATAGCCGCTACGTCAATGCCGTTGTGGCGATAAAAATGGCGATCCTCGTAGTTAATCAGCAAAGATAAATAATCCTTGGGCAGTTGTTGGTGCCGGGTAGCAATGCGGCGTTTATCATCGCGGCTTAAATAGACGCGCAACCACTGCCCGTGCCGGTCGGTGACAACAGTTGAGATATCCTTATAACGCGATAAATCGGGCGGATAGGCGGTATCCAAAAGCAATAAGGCAGCGTAAGTCAGCAGCCATAACAAGGCAGCGGCAAGCAACAGATTTTTGAGGCGTTTTAGATAAACTTTGCTGCGCGTGACCATAAAATTTCACTTGAAATTAATTACTACTCGGCACACTGTCCCCTACGGGTAAACCCCACGTCGTAAGATAACCGACAACGCCGGGTGAGCAATACGCCATTGAGTAATGCACAATTACGGTTTAACGGTGACCGTCGGCGATGGATAAACGGCACGGTATTCGGGTTGATACATTTCTTCAACCCCGTAAGCCGGAGCGTGCCAAACGCCTTGCCGCGCCGCTCTTAGCATAAACACGTGGGTAAAGACGGTGTTTTCGCCCGAATCATCACCGATGTTGAAAGCTGCTAAATGCCTGTCGTCACGGTCTTCGCTAAAGCTCGGCTGTGCCAGTTTGTCAAACCAGGGGCGATCGGCCTTATCTGCAAAATCCTGTGCCAGGGCAATACTGGCAACGCCGGCCGGCAACGGATAAACAAACAGCACGTCGGCATTGTGCTGGCGTTGCATCGTTATCTCGGCAATGGCCAGTACCTGCTGATTGACTTTGAGCCGGGTGATATCAACCGGATTGCCCTCAATGTCTTGGTAGCTCATATTGACGGTGTAACCGTTTTCCTGCTTCTCATCGCCGGTGGGCAGCAACCAAGTGCTTTGGGTCAGGTAGATTGGGCTGCCGCTGAGGTTTTTAACGTTAACCGTTTTGGCTTTGTCCACGGCTAACAAACGGTTTTTGCCAATCGTTAAGGTTTTGCCGTCCACCACGACTTTCGCTGTGCCGTCGTTTACCGGCAAGCGGCTGGCCAATGCCGATAACCAGTAAAGCGCTTGGGTACTGTAGTCACTGCGGTTGGCAAGGGCTTGCCGCATCGCCGGCCACAAGCGCTCAAGGGCTTGGGTAGTCGCTTCTTTTAATTTACCCGACACCCCCAAACTCTCCAATTGTTGCTGTAATTGATACAAGACGTTTAAGCTTTGGGCGTAATTGCGTAAACCGGCGCCGTAATGACCATAACGGTCGTATGCCTCGCTATCAATACCTTGTTCGATTAACGTGTCCATCAAACGCTCCGCCAACAGCAATTCTCCGTGTGCGACCAAGGCGGCCACGGTCTGCAACATTGGGGTGGATAATTTGGGCAAATCGTCTTGTTTTAAGCGCCCTTCGGCAAAGCGTATGGTTGCCCCATGCACGCTCGCGCCGGCTTTTGCCAAAACGTAGTAAGCATAAGCCTGGCTGGCACTATCGCCTGCATCCGACATCACCATACTACGCAGATAAGCCAAGGCACGTTGCAACATCAGGTTGTTACCGAGTTGATTGGCCTGCTGGGCGTTTAATAAAAACTCCGTGACATAGGCCGTTAACCAAACCTCGCTGTCGCCATAACCCCACAGAGAAAACCCGCCGTTTGGCGCCTGGCGATTGGCCATTTGACTTTGTATGGCAAATAAATATTTCTCCCGTTCATCGGCATCAGCCAGAGTCTTATCGGGTAAGTGATACTGCAGGAGCAGCTTTGGCAGCAGCAAGTTGCTTCCGGCTTTGCTGGTGATTTGTTCGGTACAACCGTAAGGATACACCGACAGCTGTTTAACCACGTTGCCGGGGTCAAACGGTGCCTGCGTCGAAATAAATAAATGACGACTGAGCAAATCACCTGCCTGACCAACTGCCAGACTTTTTTCCTCACCGGCTGCCAGCACGCTTAATTGTTGCGATTTAAGCGGATACGCCCGCGGACGCACATCGGCAAAGCGACTGAGTTGAATACTTTGCCCGCCACTGATATCGACGGCAAACTGTACGCGGCCAGTGTTATTTTTGCCGGCATTGTCCGCCACGTTAAATTGACGTTGCAACCACTGTTCCTGATCAGGCTCAAGGGTGAGTGTCTGTTTTTTCGATGCCGATAAATCGACGCCCTTGGCCTCGATGGCGACATCAACCGTCATCGCCTTATCGGTGGTGTTGTGTAAACGCAGGCGCAGGCGGCTGCTGTCCCCGGGCGACAAATACGGCGGTGTATAGAGATTGGCAACCAACGGCGCCTTGACAGTCACGGTTTTCTCCACTGCCCCCAAGCGGTCGTCGTTCCACGCCGCCGCCATCACCCGTAATCTGCCGTTAAATTGTGGTATATCAACTTCGACCAAGGCTTTGCCGTCGGCATCAAACTGCACCGGTTTTGACCAGAAGGTCAGCAACTGCAAATCCAGTTCGGGTAAGGCTTTTAAGGCGCTTAAATCTTCGCTGGCATCGTCGTCCGAGCCGCTGCGTAACGACACTTTGCGCGCCTTGACCTGGCGAATGATTTGTCCCCAGACATCAAAAAAGGCCAGATTCAGTTGTCGTTTGGCAAAAAAGGCCAGTAACGGATTGCTGAAGCTGGGTTTTGCCAGACGATACAAACCGTCATCAACCACTGCCACCTGCACCCAAGTGGGGCTATCGGCCTGTTCAGACGGTATGTTAAGCGGTAATTTCAGGGTGGTATCGGGCCGTGTTGTTTTGGGTAAGTCCATCGTCAAATCAACTCGGTGCGGCGCTAAATCGCCACCCAACCAATGCAGCCCGATGGCACGGCGATTGTGGCTGTTTTTTTGGTCGCCATTCCAGGCATTTGCCAATAGCCATAAACCGTCATCCCAAGCACTGTCCCACGTTAGTTTTAAGGTCGCCTTACCCTCGTCAAATTCCAGTAAGCGGTTGTCAATAATGCGGTCATTTAAGGCCAGTTTGATTGACGCCCTGCCATCAAACGGGGCTTGTAAATGCAGCGTTACCGCTTCTCCGTCACCGTAGCGTTCCTTGTCACTGCTAATGCCGATTTTGTCGGGAGCGTTGTCTGCCGACGGACTAAAATACTGCCCGTACTCCAGCGGTATGGAACCGGCTACCGCCGGGGAATTGCCACGCACGACCAAAACCCAAGCGCCGTCATCCAACGGCAATTTAAGGCGCTCGACTTTTTTGCCGTCAAATTTGACACTGCCCGACTTAAACAGTTGCCGGGTTTCGTTGTGGCGATACTGCCACTGACCATCGCTTTGATACCAATAATAATCGTAATTAACGCGATACAGCTGCCACTTCGCCGTACCCGCTTGTAAAACGCCATTGCCATCCAGCAGGGCAACATCAACGTTTTTTTCACCTTTGGCCTGCATCACAACATAAGGCAGCTGCCGGGCAATCGGCAAAGCTTGTTTGGCTTTGACTTGCTGCCCGCCGGGTTCGTCAACCCGGGCCGTCACTTCCAGTTGCAACGGTTTGCTACTCAACGGCAACTCCCCCAGCTTGATTGCAAAAACCGCCGAGCCGTCCGCAGAGGTCGTTTGCACCTCTTCATCTTGGTATTCATTGATGCTGTCTTCATCGTGCAAACCGACTTGCCAATTTTGCCAATCGCTTTGTGTCAGCGCAGTGGCTTGCAGGGTGCGGCTAATATTGGCGGATAAACCTGCTGCCGGGGCACCGTATAACCAATCGGCTTGCACGCCGAGTTGGGCAGTGCTGTTGGCCGTTAAAGGCTTGCTCAACGGTTTAATGTTGACCTCAATTTGTTGTGGTGTAATGGCTGCCACCGGCAAGTCTTTGCTGGCTAACAGGGCGCCGTCTTTACCTAAAGATAAGCGCAATTGCCAACTGCCTTGGCGGGCGTTGTTGGCAAAATAATGGCTGAATCGATAGGCACCGCTGGCATCGGCGCGGACCAAGCGCTCCAGTAAAACTTTGCCGTCGGGGCGCCGCAATTCAAGCCAAACGGGCGCGTCGTTAAAGGCTTTGCCCTCGGGTGTTTTTAACAACCACATCACATTGGCGGTGTCGTTGGGGCGATAAATACCACGGTCAGCCCAGATCCAGCTGCGCAGCGGGGCATTTTCAATACGCCCCGACAGTCCTTTATCGGATAAATCCACCGGCTTGTCAATGATATTGGCATAGGCAAAATAATCCCCCGACTGACTGATGATATGATCGGCCCGCAAACCGTCTTTACCGCTAATTAACGGTTTGGCAAAATAGGCGACCCCCTTGCCATCGGTTTCAGCACTGGCCAATACGGTGTTGTTCTGAGCGTATAAAGTAACCTTTTCCGCGCTGATGGGCTGAGCCGTTTGCAGGTCGCGCAGCTCCGCCCACAAGCCTTCGCCGGTAACATAGGCACTAAAACCGGCATTACTGAGTGAAAATGCCAGTGCCGAGACCTCGTCGTCGGGACGGTCGGCATTAACCGCCGTTATGACAAAAATCCCCGCCTTGGCCGGCTTGTCGGCGATTAAATCATCCAGGAAAATATTGCTGGTTACCGTTTGATTTAAAGCCTTTTCCTCCACCGTAAAAGTACCGGAAAACAGGTTTTGGCCTTCGCGCTTCAGGATGCTGAGAAGCCGCCAAGAGGAAATGTCCTGCGGCTCGGTCAATATGCTTTGCACGCGGGTGTTGGATAGGTTATTGGCAGGAATTTGCCATAACTTAACGCTGACTTGATCGACGTTGGCGCTATCGACGGCTAAATAACGGCTGTCAGCGGCATCCAGAACACTGCCGCCGGCGGCAAAACGCACCATCGGCGGCCGCATACCGGTATTGCTTATTTCACTGCTGTCCTCAGCCAAGGTTAGCTGGTATTCATTTTGTAACTGGCCTTTAACATTGATTTGATAACGTGTTTGCCAAGTGCCGAAAAAACACAGTTTATCACCGCGATAGCCCAGGTCACCGTCGGGTTTTGGCGTGATGTAAATAAATTTTTGCCAGTTTTGACCCGGCTCGCCCCGTACCCGTTGGTTGAAATTTAAACAAATCTCGGGGGTTTCCTGCGTACTCTCTACCGAAATATCTTCCAGGTGAAAGCCGTAGTCGCGATGGAGTTTTTCACGTCTTTCGGCCTGCTTGGAATCAGGGGGTAGATTGAGATTATCCAATTGCTTAAAGGCAAAAACCGAACCGTCATTGTCATAACGTAAAATTTGTTCATATAAATAGAGCGCATTACTGTTGTAAACCGAGGCATCTGAATGCGTGAGCAGCAACGCCGCATAAGCAATTTTTTGTTCACCGCCGGCATCATCCAAAATTTCAACCAGTACTTCGGTTTTATTATCCATCGAAGCAAATGACGGTGAGGACGGAACGCTAAATTGCATTACTTGTCGTAATCGACTTTGCTCCTTGTCGGATAACAAACGGTACAAGGGTGAGGCTTTGTTTTGTTGAATAAATTGATTAATGGATTGTACCGCGGTTTTCTCCGCCTGTTGCAAGTGGGCTTTGCCCCACGGGGCGGCACCAGTATAAAAAGAGAAGCCAAGAAGCAAAGCCAACAGTGAGGTTTTAAAGTGTTTTATCATGATATTACTCCACAGCAACGGGCATGCTTAAATACGCCCCCATTCTGTCGTCGAAAAGTGAATCAATCCAGCATTGCAATCATACCACAAAGTGGAAAATATACTATAACAATAAAACGCCTTTGACTAGGTAGTATAGTCACGAGATATTGTTTTTTGTCGGTGGGCAGCATGTTTTCCTATCAAGGCGTAAAGCGCAAGGCCAGGCGGTCATCATACAGCGTTAAAGCGCTTGACAATATGAATAACTATTCTCTGCGCGCTTTGCCTTGTCTGATAACCGCCTACCTATCGCAAAAATAACATCTCGTGACTACACTACCTAAAACATCGGGGAAAAGGTTTTTCAAAGGTATTTACCGGCTTCTTTAAGACTTAATTTATCCATTTTATCTTTATGTTCTGTGATAAAGGCGCTTACCCAGTTCGGATTGGTTTTAGAATAATCTCTTAAGCTCCAGCCAATGGCTTTATTGATAAAAAATTCATCACTGTTTAGATTATTCACCAAAATTTTTGCCAATAAGTCGGTATTGGTTTGTTCTTTTCTTAACAGTTGATGATCAATAGCCAGTCTTCTTAACCAAAAGTCTGTATCCGTTGACCATTTTAGCATCAGCTCGTCAATCCTGTTGTCAAACAGTCCGATATTACCAATGATGCGATCAAAGCCGTCAATGGTATCCCACCACTGTTTACTTTTAATGTAAGGTAACATATTGGCAACATGTTCATAACGCAATTGTTTTTGCATAGCTGTCAGGTAATCCAGTACCAGATATTGAAATTCTCTGTACTCATCGGCGTAACATTGGTCCAAGAATGGCCAATCAATTTGTTGACGTTGTTTTTCACGGTTGAGAAAATCTTTATACAAAGTCCTTCTTAAAGGTGTTTGAATGCCGTAAAAGCGAAAGCGATTTTGCATATAATCGGCCATCCGTACGGCTTTTTCTTTATTTTGTTCGGCTGCAAAGCGCTTTTTAATTGTCGAATAGGTATTCATAAAACCTCTTTCTTTTATTGGTATAACATCTCGTGACTACACTACCTAATGAAAAAAATCAGCCAGGGCATCGTACAACACCCTGACTCGCATAGGGAGCTGCTGCTGTGCATTGTACACAGCGTAAATATCCCGTTTGGGCATTTGCCATTTCGGCAGTATATTGATGAGTTGACCTTTTTTCAGCTCGGTTTGACATAGCACCTTGGGGACATAAGTTAACCCCAAATGCTGCTTTGCCAAAGCAATACACAGGCTGATTTCATTGACCTGAAAACGCGCTGTCGAAAGGTTTAGCTTAAACACCTCACCGCTTTGTTGGTTGGTTAAGACAATCTTTGATAACGGTTGGGCAACTAACCAATGCTGCCTCAACAAATCAGCAGGGTGTTTTATTTTGGGGTGTTTGTTTAAATAGGTTTGTGTGGCAACAATGCCGGTTTCTACGCTTGCCAGGCGTTTTTGTATCAGGCCGGAATCGTTTTGCTTACCTATTCTTAAGGCCAAATCCGCCCCTTGTTGTAAAAAATTATCGTTGCGGTTATTGAGCTGTAAGACCAAGCTAATATCGGGATAGTTTTGTAAAAAATCCCGCCAAAAATTGGCCATAAAAATAGATAAATTAATCGGGGCTAGGACACGTATCGTACCGCTCGGTTGGGTGGTGTTTTGATGCAGGTCTTCTATGTTCTGAGCCAGCATTGCCAACAACGGCTGGCATTGGTCAAAATAGTTTTTTCCCTCTCGGGTCAATGTGATTCCCCTTGAGCTGCGGTTAAGCAATTTGCAACCCAAATGGGCTTCCAATTTTTGCAAGCGCCTGCTCAGTGTGGAAGCGGGCATATTCATCTGCATGGCGGCTTTTTGTAAACTGCCGGCCTGGATAATGGAGACAAATAGGGAGAGGTCGTCTAGCATTGCAAAAATGGGATTTAATCTTTAAATTTTGTCTATTCTATCTTTTTTGCAATGTTGTTACAATGCAAAAGCAATCACTTTAGATGAGGAAAAAATAATGGGTTTTAAATTTCGTTTGTTTAATACGGCCGTGATGTCACTGTTATTATCTTTGCTGATGACACTGTGGGTGACGTGGATAAATCTGGGTTTTGTGGATGATTTCTTCTGGCGTTGGATGAAAGCGTGGCTATTGGCCTTTCCGGCGGCTTTTATTTGTGTCTTGGTTTTAGCTCAGCCGGTGATGACATTTAGCAAAAAAGTTTTTGGGATTAAGGAATGAAAGCGTAATGAACAAAATTTTTCTGGCGATGGCATTAATGAGCCATTTATCATCTGTTGCTTTTGCCCAGCATTTATCCAAGCAATCAATCACATCTGAGGAGCACACAATGCAAACATTTTTACAACAATATTTACCGAAACATTATCAACAGGTTAGTCAACAAAATGTCAGCGTTGACGGTAATCCGGCGGTGTTAACACGCTATCAAAACGATGCAAACGATCAACTGACAGGTGAACATTTTAGTACTTTGTTCGGTCAGGATAAATTGCAAGGATTTGTATGGCTTGCCCCGCAGCTGGTTGCCGGCACTTTGCCAAACAAACAACAAGCACAAGACATCGCTGATGATTTTCTGCGGGCATATGCGCCGGATTTATATGCAAACAAAGAGCTACATTGGATTAAACCGCACGATGAGACAATCGTCGTTGCCGGCAAAAAACAGACCATTACGGGCATGAAAGTGAAAATGCGTCAGCGACAAAACGGGCTTTGGTTTTGGGTTATTGTCGGTAATAATCGGCAAGTCATCATTTTTGAAAGGGACATTGTCTGGCTGGATTTTAAGTTTAAACGACAAACGGAAAAGTGGCTGCATGATGACTGGTTGGTTGCTCGGAGTAAACGGTGAAAGAAGCTTTGGTTGTTGCAACATACACATGATATTTCCCCAGATTAGATTCAACTTTGCATTCTTTGCAAGCCTACATCGGAAACGCTTCTTGTATGGTTACTCCTTAAGTGTGGCTACCCCGAATAGCCCGCTTGTTTTGGGTAATGATTTAGAACGGTTCTAATAGGTTAAGACCGGGCCTTGCTTGCTTGACAAATACCATGGTGCAACTATATACTTTAGGGGCATTTTCTATTAGCGCTTTCAACACAGCGGTAAGAAAATCGATACTTCGTTGTATGGTCCAAATTAATCAAGTAAACAGGGGGAAATTATGCTGAAAACACGTCTTCTGGCAATATTGTTTGCAACTATCTTATTGCCATCACTGGCTGTTGCGGAAAACTACCGTTTTGTATCCGGCCCACAGGGTGGTAACTGGTTTGTTTTGGGTGGAGCAATCAGTTCCTATTTTTCCGAGGCGGGAATGAATACTTCCAGCTCTACCGGAGGGGGAGTGTCCAATGTTGTTTCCGTTAATCGAAAAAAAGCCGATTTGGGTTTTTCTGTCGGTTCGCTTTTAGGAGCGGCAACGAAAGGAGAAGGGAAGTTCAAAAAACCCGTGGAAAATGTTGTTGTTCTGGCTAATCTGTATCCGCAGGTGACATACTTTATTGCCCGTAAGGATTTTGTCGAAAAACATCAAATTAAAACGTTGGGGGACGCCCTTGCTGTTAAGGAGTTAAGAATTGCCAGCCTAAAACCCGGTTCGTCTTCTGAATTTGTCATCAGTGCCTTATTTAAAATGGGTTACGGCAAAGACTGGAAGTCTATCAAAAAAGATGGCGGTGAGGTGCAATTTGCTTCGTATTCCGACGGTGCCGGCCTGATAGCTGACAACCATATTGATATGTTTGCTTTTTCGGTGGGAGAAGTTGCATCGGTTATTATGAATATTGAGAGTCAAACCGATGTGGTTATTTTGCCCGTTAAACAAGATATCTTAGATAAGTTCGGCGAGGCATACGGCACGGGAACCCACACAATCAAACCCGGCATTTATAAAAGTGTGACAACTGAAATTCCTACGGTGGGTGATTATACCATTTGTGTTGTCCGCAAGGATTTGTCCGACGAGACTGTTACGAAAATGGCGGCAACCCTGTTGGCCAACAAGAAAAATTTGACCGCCACCATTAAGGATTTTGGAGCCTTTAATCCGCGGTCTGCGGTTGCCAAAAAATTGCCCATGCACCCGGCGGCGAAAGCATTTTTTGAAGCAAAACAAAAATAGGTTTCGAGTAACAGGCACCGTGGTGTTGCGGTGCCTGTTTTGACAAAAAGCTGAAGTCAAAAAAATCAATCAATGACTGACAGTCATAAAAACTGTTAAATCGGCCGGCTTTGCCGGGTAGTTTACTTAGGAGAGAGTGTCGTGTCCGTAGCGGCGGGTTGTTGGGTTCTGCACCGTCCGGCCGGTTGAGTGATATTGGGGAGTGAAAATGCGTTCCTTTAGTAATAAATATTTGCATATCTTTCTTTCTTGCTGGTTAATTATGGGTGTTTGTTTTCACCTATATACTGCGGCCTATGGTGTCTTTGAGGCCTGGATGCAGCGTATTTTACATCTGTCTTGGGTTTTTCCGCTGTCTTTTATTTATTGGCCTTTTTCCAAAAACGCTCCCAAAGACCGTGTTCCCTGGTATGACTGGTGCATTGCACTGCTTTCCATCGCTCCCGGTGTTTACGGTATTATCTATGCAGAGGAAATTTTGTTCCGGGTCTATCAGGTTGACTTGGTTACGGATACCCAACTGGTGCTTGGAGTGGTTTTGGTGTTATGTTTGTTAGAAGCTACGCGACGTTTATTGGGCTTGCCATTGACGCTTATTAGTTCTTTTTTTGCTATTTATATGGTCTTTGGCTCGTACTTTCCCGGTGTCATGCAGGGTGAAGAATTTACTTTAAGAGAGGTTATTGAATCCCTTTTTCTGACGACAGACGGTATTTTTTCGATGCCGTTGGGGGTGTCTGCAACCTATGTGGTCATTTTTTTAATATTCGGCAGCTTTCTTGAAGTCAGTGGTGTCGGGCCGTGGTTTATGGAGTTTTCTTCGCGCATAGCGGGAAAATCCGTTGGCGGGCCGGCGAAAATTGCCGTGGTGAGCTCTTGTTTATTTGGCTCCATTTCCGGTTCTGCTGTCGCCAATGTTTATTCTACCGGTAACTTCACTATCCCGATGATGAAACGCACGGGATTTGCCCCCCACCTAGCCGGAGGTATTGAAACAATGGCATCCACCGGCGGGCAAATTATGCCACCCCTAATGGGAGCGGGTGCTTTTGTTATGTCAGCGTACTTGGGTGTTGAGTTTAAAGTGGTGATGGTTGCCGCATTATTGCCTGCCCTGCTGTATTACGGGACGGCGTTGATAATGATTCACTATATGGCCAAGCGGGATGGTTTTAAGGGACTTAGTGAGGCGGAGCTGCCGCATTGGTCAGATGTACTGAAGCGTAGTTTTCTTTTGTTACCTATTTTAGTGCTGACGGTTGCGCTGTTGATGGGGAAAACGCCAATGCTCGCCGGCTTGATTGGCATTATACTTTCCTGGGGCGTTTCTTTGTTTAATCGGGGTTATCGAATGACGCCAAGACGTCTAATCGCAGCCCTGATTGCCGGGGGAAAAGCTGTACCGGTGATTGCCATTGCCTGTGCTTCTGCCGGCATTGTTATCGGCTCTATCGCACTGACCGGTATTGGCTTTAAAATTGGTGCCTTGATTGCCACACTTTCAGGAAATTCCAGCTTTATCACGCTTGTCTTGATTGCACTGCTGGCGGTAATTTTCGGTATGGGTTTACCGACCACATCGGCTTATATTATCACTGCGGCCTTAGGGGTAAGCAGCTTGACTGCTCAGGGCATAGAACCACTGAATGCCCATTTATTTGTTTTTTATTTTGCGGTATTGTCCAATATGACCCCGCCTGTCGCTCTTGCTGCGTTTGCGGCAGGTACCGTGGCAAAAGATAATCCGATGAAAATTGCCTTAACCGCTATGCGTATCGGTGTTATTGCTTTTATTGTGCCTTTTGCTTTTGCTTACGATGCGACTTTGTTATTACAAGGACATTGGTTGGATATTGGCAAAACAATGGTGGTTGTTGCTTTTGCCGGCTACCTACTGTCTATTGGTTTTTCCGGTTTTTTGCAGAAAAAACTGTCCATTTGGCTGCGTTTGCTTTTTATTGTCTCTGGACTAATCTGTTTTTCCTTAAATTGGCTGTTGCTTCTTATTGGTATAGGTTCGGGAATGATTCTTTTATATGTTACCGGTGTTATGCCAAAGTCCGGTGATGTTAAAGGGTTGACATCTTAGGTAGTGTAGTCACGAGATATTGTTTTTTAAATAAAGTATTTTATCTTAAGAATAACAATTGATTACAAAGTTTTTTAGGACAAAAATGGTTGGCGGAGGAAGAGGGATTCGAACCCCCGGACCTGTTACAGTCGCCGGTTTTCAAAACCGGTGCATTCGACCACTCTGCCATTCCTCCGCATGATGGTGAGGGCAGTATTTTAACGAAATTCAGCACTATTGCAAGTGTTAATTTGTAAATACCACCTAAACATCATCGACTAATCAACTAATTGCTGTAGTAGAGTTTATTTCGGAGGTTCCTATACAGGTCGGTTAACTTTTTTGTAACAGACAGACGGCGTGAGCGGCAATACCTTGCTGACGACCGATAAAGCCCAGTTTTTCAGTGGTGGTGGCTTTAACATTGATTCGTTCAATGGAGGTGTTTAGATCGTCGGCGATATTGGCCCGCATCGTATCAATATGTGTTCGCATTTTAGGGGCCTGAGCGATAATGGTAGCGTCAATATTACCCATAGTATATCCTTGTTGTTGTACACTGGCAAAGACGCGGCGCAGTAAGATCCGGCTGTCAATATCGGCGAACTCGGCCGATGTGTCGGGAAAGTGTTTACCGATATCGCCCAGTGCCAAAGCACCCAATAAAGCATCACAAATGGCGTGCAGCAATACATCACCGTCGGAGTGAGCGGCAAAAGCGTGACTATGCGGGATTTTTACCCCGCCAATGGTTAAAAAGTCACCTTCGGTGAAGGCGTGAACGTCGTATCCGTGTCCTATTCTTAGCATTATTTTCCCTTATGTTTATTGTAGATGAGGCAATCCCAGCTGACGTAATGCTTCGTAACCCAACATGGCTACCGTATTGGATAAATTCATACTGCGGGAATTTGCCCGCATCGGAATCCTTAACCAGTGATTTTTATTAATAGCTTGCATATGTTCGCCGGCAATACCTGCATCTTCCGAGCCGAAAATCAGCATATCATCGGCTTGAAATGACGTCTGATAAGCCGACTGTTGTCCTTTGGTTGTAATCAGGTATTTATTTTTGTTGCCATTTTTTTGTAAAAAATCCAACCAGTTATCATAGTGGGTAATATCAGCAAATTCGGTGTAATCTAGGCCGGCTCGCCGTAATTGTTTGTTATCCCAGGTAAAGCCCAACGGATGGATTAAGTGTAAAGCAATGCCGGTATTGGCACAAAAACGAATAATATTGCCCGTATTGGGAGGGATTTTTGGCTGATATAAAGCAATATGAATCATTGATAAATATCAATATCGTTATCACGTAAGGCCTTAAATGCCGACTTAAAATAATCTATCATTGACCACAAGGTCAGCACTGCGGCGATAAATAATAACAGCCAACCGATTTGTTTGGTCGGGATAAACCAGGTTTTTTCATAGACAATTAAAAATCCCAAGGCAAAAATTTGTACCGTGGTTTTCACTTTGCCGATGTATTGCACGGCAACGGCATTGCGAATGTTGAGTCCGGACATAAATTCCCGCAAGGCGGAGATGATAATTTCACGTCCGATAATAATCACCGTAGACAGCATCATAAAAATGCCTTCCCAACCTTGACTGTGTCTGGTTAGCAGTGAAATCAATACCACGGCAACCAGTATTTTGTCGGCTACCGGGTCCAACATTGCCCCTAATTTAGAGTTTTGGTCGTATTTTCTGGCCACGTAGCCATCAAAAAAGTCGGTGATGGAGGCAATGGCAAAAATGCCCCAGGCGATCCAGTTGGAAAAGGGAAAATCAATAAAATAAATCAGCAGGTACAGCGGAATAAGGACGACACGAAAAAAAGTGAGCTGGGTGGCAAAATTCATTTTTTTTAGCATAAAATCATCCTTTTTAGTGAAAATAATGGTAAATTCGGGTTGCTAATTTGGGGCTGATGCCGTTGACTTTTTGCAACTCCTCGACACTGGCGTTTTTAACACCCTTTATTCCTGCAAAGTATTTTAACAGAGATTGCCGTCTTTTATCACCTATTCCTTCTATTTCTTTTAATACCGAGTCCAATCTTTTCTTATCGCGTTTTTTTCGGTGCCCGGTAATGGCAAAACGGTGTGATTCGTCGCGAATTTGCTGGATTAAGTGCATTGCCGGGCTATCAGCCGACAATTTAATTAGATTTTTATCATTGCCGACAATCAGCCGCTCCAGACCGGCTTTACGGTCTGCCCCTTTGGCAACACCAACCAATATCACACTAGGAATACCGAGCTCCGACAATACCTGTTCGGCGATGTGAAATTGCCCCAAGCCGCCGTCAACGAATAAAATATCGGGCATACGCTCGCCAATATCCACATTATCAGCGTTGTCCTGGAAACGGATAAAACGCCGTTTCAGTAGCTGCTCCATGGCCGCATAATCATCGCCGGCGGTAATACCTTTGATATTATATTTTCGGTAGTCTGATTTTTTCGGCCCGTTTTCGTCAAAGACAACGTAAGAGGCGACGGTAGCTTCGCCTTGGGTATGGCTGACATCAACGCAGGCCATCAAGTTTGGTGGGCTTTCCAAGCACAACTCGTCGGTTAAAACGGCAAACTGTTTTTGCAAGGTCATCGCCGAAATTTTTTTGTTATGCAGCGCCAGTTTAGCATTATTTTCCGCCAGTTTTAACCATCTGGCACGGTGTTCTCTGACTTGGTGAGAAATACGTACCGAACGCTGATACTTACTGCTGAAAAAGGCCTTTAACACAGCATCATTACTAGGGCGGTAGTTACAAATAAGTTCTGTCGGCGGCGCTTTGTCGAAATACATTTGCTCAATAAAACTTTGCAAAATTTCCGCCGGTTCGGGTTGTTGATGAATTTTGGGAAAATACGATTGTGTGCCTAGACTCCGGCCGCTGCGGTAATAAAACACTTGAATAACGCTGAGCGCAGCGTCCTGCACCAAGGCGATAACGTCGGCATCGCCTTTTTCCTGGGTGATATACTGTTTTTCCAAAATTTTTCGCAACGATTGTAACTGGTCACGGTAAAAAGCCGCATTTTCAAATTGTTGTTTTTCCGCTGCGAGAAACATATTATGTTCTATCGTTTGCAATAAATCGTCATTCTTGCCTTCTAAAAAGGCCACCGCATCATTAATTTGTTGCCGATACGTTTGTGCATCGACGACTTGGGTACAAGGTGCGGTACAGCGTTTAATTTGGTATTGTAAACACGGACGGGAACGATTTTTGAAAAAAGTATTATCGCAATTACGAATGCGAAAAACTTTTTGCATAATATCCAGCGTTTCTTTGACCGCCCCCGAGCTGGGGTAGGGGCCAAAATATTTGCCCTTGGCACTACGACTGCCCCGGTAAAATTTTAGGCGGGGATATTCTTCTTCGGTTAAGTGAATGTAGGGGTAACTTTTATCGTCGCGTAATAAAATATTGTACTTGGGGTGGTGTTGCTTAATCAGGTTATTTTCCAAAATTAAGGCTTCGGTTTCGGAGTTGGTGACGATAACACGGATATCGGCAACCTGGGCCATCAATGCTTGATTTTTCACTGATAAGCCGCTTTTACGGAAATAACTGCCGACCCGTTTTTTTAGGTTGGCCGCTTTGCCCACATACAGCAACACATTATCGCTATCAAACATTTGATAAACGCCTGCTTGTGACGTGAGATTTTGTAGAAAAACGTCAGCATTAAAAGTTGAGTTGGTCATTGCACTATGATAGCGTTGCACACATCTGGACAAGGCTTGTCATCGAAGACAGTATAACCAATACGGCCAGATGATATAAGGCTGTACCAAGAATGTGTGGCATCGCTTGTGGCATCACTAGGGTATTTTATGGACTGTTGGTTTGATACCATTATCCACATAACTTTGGTATTTCATTCTGGCATTGGCGAGAATTTCCTGATACTGATTGGCAACCAGCATGATTTTCGGAAAATCAAGCGGCGTGGCATCATAACCCAAGTCGATAACGACCTGCGGTTGAAAATCGACCGTTTTTACAGCATCAACATGATTGCTTAACAGGATTGAGGGTAGAGGGGTGGTTAATTGTTTGTTGATGATATCGTGCGGAATAAAGCGCTCGGGCTTAAAGGCCCAAATTAAGCGATTCAGTGTCTGTAATTGTTCGTTATCAGCAGTAATAATCAGTGTTGGTAACTGTTGCTCAAAGGCTTTTTCCACCAAGCGACAGACGAACAACAGACGATGCTGTAAATCGCTGTCCGATAAAATATAAAAATTAACTGCTGATGCCGGTTTATTCATCCGCCTATTCTAGCGTGATTTTAGGTAAACAACAATTATCATCATATGATAGTATAGGAAAGTTAGGTTGTTCTTGAGTCTATTTCAGATTTAGCAACTAATTTACCTTTATTAGATAGATAAAAGTACATCGCAAAGGTTATAATTGAATCTACAGCTATTCCAATGCCAAACATTACGGCGATTTTATTTAATGATGGAACAAATATTCCTTGTCTAAATAAAATAAATATAGTTCCAAAAAACAGTATATTGACAATCAAGGATTGGTATAGCATCAGGTCAGTTCTTCCTAATCCGTAAAATATGCTATCTATGACATTATTGAAAGCAAAAACAATATAAAAAAATAGTGAAATCATTATGATATTGTATATGCTTTCATAATTCTCAATGTTCATTACTTTGAAAATAAATAATTTCCAAAATGGTATGGTGATAAACCAAGCTAAAATAATACCTAAAGTAATAGCCATATACGCGCTAAAAAGTGTTTTCGCTGTTTTATATTCTTCACTGGTATTTCGTTTGATAAAATCACCTAAAGCCATCACGGGTAGTAGTAGCCAGCCCCATATAAAATTATTTGCCACCCAAAAAGTTCCTTGTTCCTGTACCAAGTTTATCATTCTTAATATTAGAACAATGAAAGTAAAGTTTCTCACAAACGATTCCAACCCTGAGAGTCGTCCAATTTTCCACCACTCTTTTTGCCACGCAAAGGATAGTTTCCTTTTGGAAAAAAGATTTATATCATCTTTTCTTAGTAGAATAATAGCGATAAAAAAGAGCACTATATTCACTAATATATTACCAATAGCAATACCATTAACTCCCATATTTAATGAAGCAGGTAATGAGCTGACTAGAAAGCTATCTGACAGGGTAGTCATTATCATTTGACAAAATAAAAGTATAAGCAATGCCTTTATTTTATTTAATGAAATTAAGAAAATTGAAATAAACTTATAAAAAATAGACAGCATTATTGCAATGGTTTCTATTTTTACGTAGGTAACAGAAGCCTCTAATATCTCACTTTTTGAGACATTATTACTAATAGATTTTTCGCAAAAATGAATAAAATAACAGAAAAGAAACAGTAAATAATAAAAGCAGTTATTATTCCGGATTTTAATCTATTTTCTAGTTCTATTTTATTTGTCAGTGATTGCCCGATAAAGTAGAACAACGGTAAAATCAGCGCTTCTTGAACAACCTCGTACATTACATTAATCCAAGCTAGTTGCGACGCAATATTGAACCCCCAATCACTAGGGATATCGCCAAGAAAAAATATACGAGCAGTTGTGTAAATAGTTGGAATTAAATTAACCAATATTAATGTCAGTAATAAGGACCAGTTAAAGGTTCTGAGATTATGTTTTAAATCTTTCATTGGCTAATCCTGGTTGTATTTTATTTACCTTTAAAGCTTTACCGTAAAACCATTTGGCGTGTTGTTGGAAATCTTCGGCATTGCCTGTGGTGAAAAATTGTATTTTCCCTTGTTTGCCACAGTGTTTTTCTATCTCTGCATGGCGCTTGAGGTAATCGACCAACTTATCGGCAACTAAATCCCCTTGTTCCAATAATTTGACCGATGACGGCAAGTATTCACGAATGTGATGTGCGACCAGCGGATAATGTGTACAAGCGAGTAAAATACAGTCGATGGTTGGGTGTTTTGCGAGTAATCGCTCAACATCTTTTTGGATATGCCGTTGTGCTGCCGGCGAATTATATTGTCCCTGTTCGATAAAATCGACCCAAGTCGGACAGGCTTGCTGCACCACCGATGATTTTGGATAAAATTTTTTGATTTCAATTAAATAAGATGAAGATTTAACGGTTCCGGGAGTGCCCAGAATACCAATAGCTTGCGTGTGGGAAAAGTCACCGATAATTTCGGCGGTCGGGCGAATCACACCTAATACCCGCTGATGTGGATAGTGCTGAATATCGCTTAAATCTTGTTGCTGAATGGTTCGCAAAGCCCTGGCCGATGCGGTATTGCACGCCAAAATAACTAACGGGCAGCCCTGGGCAAATAAATGGGCAACGCACTCGCGCGTATTGTGATAAATTTCCGTAAATGATTTTGTCCCGTAAGGGGCCCGGGCATTGTCGCCCAAATAGAGAAAGTCATTATCGGGTAAGACGGATTGAATTGCTTTTAGGACGGTTAATCCGCCATAACCACTGTCGAAAATACCGATGGGATATGTCATGCTTTCTTATATCTCTTGTCCAAACCCTAACTGCTGTAAACTCTTATCGCTATCCGACCAGTTTTCTTTGACTTTAACCCATGTTTTTAGGTTTACTTTTGTGCCTAATAAGGCTTCTAATTCTTTTCGGGCTTGTGTGCCTATCATCTTGATGAGTTTTCCGCTTTTACCGATAATTATCGGTTTTTGACTGGCTCGCTCAATTAAAATGGTAACAAAAATTTCGGTTTTATCGTCCAGCTCTTTGTAGCTATCGGTAATCACCGTCAGCGAATAAGGCAGTTCCTGGTGCAGGGTTTTGAATAATTTTTCCCGCACGATTTCAGCGGCAATAAAGCGCATACTGGCCGTGGTCATTTGCTCTTCAGGGAAAATCCGCTCACCATAGGGCAAATAATTGACCAAGGTATCCAACAGATGTGTAACATTGGTGTTCTTCAGGGCGGAAACCGGGACAATTTCGCTATAGGGGAAACGCCGTGTCATTTCTTCAATTTTGGGAATCATAGCATTTTTATCAGCCAATAAATCCATTTTATTGACAACGGCAATTACCGGTTTATCGGTATTTTTAAGTAAATCCAAGGCATAATCATCATCTTTTGTCCAACGTGTGGCATCGCTGATATGGATAATCATATCAACGAACTCACTGGCAAGCCGTGCCGATTGATTCATATACTGGTTGATTTTTTTGTTACCGTCCAAATGCAGCCCCGGGGTATCGACAAATACACATTGGGCATTTTCACGAGTGTAAATACCTAATAAATTTTGTCTAGTCGTTTGTGGCTTTCGAGAAGTAATGGCTAATTTTTCACCCAAAATATAATTGAGCAGAGTGGATTTTCCTACATTAGGGCGGCCGATAATGGCAATATAGCCTGATTTATATGCTGTTGTTTCATTCATTATATAACCCCCCTAGATGAGGTTTAATTGAACGAGCATCGCCTCGGCGGCGGCCTGCTCGGCCTTTTTCTTGCTGCTGCCCTGGGCAAGGCTTTCCTTGGCACCCACCGAACAACAGACTTGAAACTGCTTATCGTGGTCGGGCCCGGTGATGGATAACTCCCGATAGACGGGTTTTTCCAAGCCCTCACTTTGTAAATACTCCTGTAAGCGGGTCTTGGGGTCTTTTAGTTGTTGGGCATCGGGCAGTTCGGCCAACAGTTGTTGATACAGTGCGGAGACTACCTTAAACGTCGTATCAAAATGGTGGCAATCCAAATAAATGGCGGCAATAACGGCCTCAAAGGCATCGGCCAAGGTAGATTGGCGTTGATAACCGCCGGTACGCAATTCCCCTGAACCCACCCGCATAAAGTCTTTTAGCCCTAAATCATCGGCTAAAATTGCCAGAGTTGCCCCGCGTACCATCGTGGCTCGCAGGCGGGTTAAATCGCCCTCGCTGGCATTAGGCCTTTGATGAAATAAAATATCGCTGAGAATGGTTTCCAGTAAGGCGTCACCCAAAAACTCCAAACGTTCGTTGTTGTTTTTACTTTTACTGCGGTGTGTTAGGGCACGTTTTAACAGCGCAATGTCCTTAAATTGGTAGTTAAGCCGCTTTTCCAAACGCGTTAATGAGGCATTGGCATTCATCACTTAAACCTTATTGAATGGCTTTAAAAAAACGATTACATTTGCCTTTACCGACCAAACAACCCCAGTTTAAGGCAATGCGTTTGGCTTGCCCGATAATCAAGGCATCATCAACATAACCAAAAAAGCGTCCGTCTCTGGAACCGTCACGGTTATCCCCCATCATCAGGTACTTGTTCTTGGGGATGATATACTCGCGCGGCGGCAGTTGTGTCGGGTAATGGTCGGCGTATTGGATGGCAAATTTTTTCCCGGATAAATCGCTTTGGTAAACGGAAAAATCCGTGCTGATTTCCCCTTGGTTACTGGTTAAGGTATCTTTGGCTTTGCCTGTCAAAGTTTGTGTAACGGGTTGGCCGTTAATGGTCATTGTGTTGCGATTATCATAATAAATTTTATCCCCCGGCAAACCGATAACGCGCTTGATGAAAGATGTTTTCGGGTCTTCAGGGTATTTGAAAACGATTACGTCTCCGCGTTGAATGGGGTTACCCTCTGTTAAGCGGGTATTGGTAATTGGTAAGCGTAAGCCTTTGCTGTATTTGTTGACAAGGATAATGTCTCTAACCTGCAGCCCCGGTTTCATCGAGCCGGAGGGGATGACAAACGGTTCATATAAAAACCCGCGCACCACGACGACAAACAGCAAAACCCAAAATAAATCGGCAAAAAAATAAGTCAATTTGCGTGAAAAACGGTCCAGGTGGCGGGACAAAATATGCTGTTTTAAACCTCTGCGCTCCTTTCTGTTTAAATTTTGTAAATGAGCGGCATTGGCTTTTAAATCGGCTTTAACCGATTTGTAAAAGGTGCTGCGATAGAGCACGTGCGCCAGTGTAGCAATAATAAATAAAACGATTAATATAATTTCAAAAGATTCTCTTAAACTATCAAACATTTGCTTCTCTATAGGTTATTTTATTTAATGGCTTAATTATCGGTTTTCAGGACGGCTAAAAAGGCTTCTTGCGGGATATCGACTTTACCGACACTCTTCATGCGTTTTTTGCCTTTCTTCTGTTTTTCCAATAATTTTTTCTTACGGGTTATATCACCGCCGTAACATTTGGCCAAGACATTTTTGCGCAGGGCTTTTACCGTCGAACGGGCAATAATATGGCTGCCAATGGCGGCTTGTATCGCCACTTCAAACATCTGGCGGGGAATTAACGCTTTCATTTTTTCCACCAATTCACGCCCGCGGTATTGGGCCTGATTGCTGTGCACAATTAACGCCAGTGAATCGACACGGTCACCGTTAATCAAGATATCCAGTTTGGTCAGCGGCTCGGCCTGAAAACGCACAAAAGAATAATCAAACGAGGCAAATCCCCGCGACACCGATTTCAGCCGGTCAAAGAAATCCAACACCACCTCGGACATCGGCATTTCAAAGGTTAGTTGTACTTGATGGCCGGCGTACTGCATATTTTTTTGCACCCCGCGTTTTTCTATACACAGGCCAATTACCGCGCCCAGGTAATCCTTGGGAACCAGAATATTAGCGACAATAATCGGTTCGCGAATTTCGGCAATATCACCGGGTTCGGGCAGGTTGGACGGGTTGTCTATTTTTAACACCGCACCGGCCTTGGTTTCCACTTCATAGATTACCGTTGGTGCGGTGGTAATCAAATCCAGGTTGTATTCACGTTCCAGACGTTCCTGAATAATTTCCATATGCAGCATACCCAAAAAACCGCAGCGAAAACCGAAACCCAGAGCGGTGGACGTTTCCGGTTCAAAAAATAACGAGGCATCGTTTAAGCGCAGTTTTTGCAGAGCCTCCCGCAATTTTTCATAATCTTCGGAATCCACCGGAAACATACCGGCAAAAACTCGCGATTGGACTTTTTCAAATCCCGGTAAAGCTTCGTTATCGCCGTGTTTGGCATCAACGATAGTATCGCCCACCGGCATGCCGTCAATATCCTTGATTCCGGTAATTAAATAGCCCACCTGACCGGCGTGCAGCGTATCTTGTTCCAAACTTTTTGGGGTAAAAACGCCGACTTTATCGGCTTGGTATTCGGCACCGGTCGATAAAATACGGACTTTTTGTCTTTTACTGATACTGCCGTCAATAATACGGATTAGGGCAACCACGCCGACAAAATTATCAAACCACGAGTCGATAATTAAGGCTTTTAACGGGGCATCGGCATTGCCCTGGGGCGGCGGGATAAAGGCCACCAATTTTTCCAGCAACTCGTCCACACCTTGTCCGGTTTTAGCGCTGCAATGCGGGGCTTCGGAAGTATCGATACCGATAATCTCCTCGATTTCTTGGCAAACTTTATCGGGGTCAGCAGAGGGCAGGTCAATTTTATTCAGTACCGGCAGAATTTCCACGTCTTGTTCAATGGCGGTGTAGCAATTGGCAACCGATTGGGCTTCCACCCCCTGGGCCGCGTCAACCACCAGCAATGCGCCTTCACAGGCTGCCAACGAACGCGAGACTTCATAAGAAAAATCGACATGCCCCGGCGTATCAATAAAATTGAGCTGATAGGTTTGTCCGTCGTTGGCCTGATAGTTTAAGGTAACCGATTGGGCTTTAATGGTAATACCGCGCTCACGCTCCAGGTCCATTGAATCGAGCACTTGTTCTGCCATTTCACGCTCCGATAAACCGCCGCAACGCTGAATCAAGCGGTCGGATAACGTGGATTTACCGTGGTCAATATGGGCAATAATGGAAAAATTTCGGATATTTTGCATTAATATTCGTTTGTGACTAAAAATAAAGCGGTATTATACCGAAGTTCAACAATAAAGTCGCCTGCTATAGCAAAATGACCGAAAAAGCATTATGGCATTATTTTTTATTTCCATATCAGCGATGCTATTTTCGACGATAAGTTCGGTAACTTTTCAGGACGAGTGCCGGGCAAGCCTTATGCCGGTTTCAACTCATTTCGCTATATTTGATGAAATTAGGTGGTATAGTCACGAGATATTGTTTTTTGTCGGTGTGCAGAATGTTTTCCTATCAAGGCGTAAGGCGCAAGGCACTACAAGTCATGTCGAGCATCTACAACGCAGAGAGGGAAACATTCTGCCCCGACCCGAAGGGCGAGGCCAGGCGGTCATCATACGGCGTTAAAGTGCTTGACAATATGAATAACTATTCTCTGCGCGCTTTGCCTTGTCTGATAACCGCCTACCTATCGCAAAAAATAACATCTCGTGACTACACTACCTAAGTAAAATAGGCCAAAATATCAGCCAATTGATAATTCAATAACTCCAACAGTTGAGAGACAAAAACAATAATCACCCCGATAGGGGCAATAAAGCGGGCAACAATTTGCCAAATCAGTTCACCGGTGTTACCCAGATGCAGCTCCTCACGGATAATCTTACGATGCATAAACCAACCAACAAAAATAATGACGCCTAACCCGGCTAACGGCAGCATAAACTTACCTGTCAGCGTATCCAAGAAATCAAAGATACCCAAACCAAATATTTTGAAGCTATCCCACTCATTAAATGATAATAAGGCGGCAATCCCTAATAACCAAGTGACGGCACCCGAAATAATTGTTGAAAAGGCACGGTTTAATGGGGTTTTTTCCTCTAACAACTCAACCACCGGTTCCAATAATGACATGGCAGAAGTTAAAGCGGCGAAAGTAAGTAAACTAAAGAATATCACACCGATAACAAGACCGCCGCCCATTTGACCAAAGGCAACAGGTAAGGTGATAAAGATTAAGCCGGGACCTTGTGACGGGTCAAGTTGATTGGCGAACACGATAGGGAAGATTGCCAACCCTGCCAATAAAGCAATACCCGTATCCATTACCACCACCACTGATGCGGTACGAAGTAAATTAATTTCACGACCAAGGTATGAGCCGTAACTTATCATAACCCCCATGCCCAGCGATAAAGTAAAGAAAGCGTGTCCCAGTGCGGATAAAATGACTTCGGCATTAATGTCCCCAAATCTTGGGCTAAACAGATAATCTAGTGTGGCGGAAAAACCATTA
>PDWI01004012.1_pt1 | contig 42864 bp, 44 predicted proteins | sample 1430891 | NCBI WGS metagenome assembly PDWI01 (sample SAMN01162508, study PRJNA174530) | Oral metagenome, whole genome shotgun sequencing project. | biome: Marine environment; feature: Marine mammal; material: Swab sample of the gingival sulcus; isolation source: swab sample of gingival sulcus... | reverse complement strand
AACATCATCAGTGATGCTCCACTCATCTTGCAGGTACAGTGCCCAATTCTTCACATTTGCTTCAAGAGAAGTGCTACGAGCAGGAATAAATGGCAGAGAAAAACTCATACCAGTCGTAGCATCAAGGGTATCATAACTCAAGGATGCTCCACCAATAAGGTAATGTGCATCGGCTACTGCCAGATCAACCTGACTATTAACCGCATAGGTCTTTTGATCATTTTCAGTTTTCATCTTGTGGGTAAAAACCGCTGGCATCATCATTGGTGCGGAACCACCAGGATGCCCTCCCGGATGCCCTGCAGCAGCTTTACCGCCAGGATGACCACCAGGATGGCCTGCTCCAGGCTTCTTGCCGCCAGGGTGACCAGATCCAGGCCTCTTACCACCAGGATGCCCAGATCCGCCCCCCATGGAAGCCATTGCCATTGCCAGCGGCATTTCCATATCCTGATGAAAGTCTTTCATTGTTGCTTGATAATAGGCATCAACATGAACTTTCGTCACCAACTCACTAATATCAGTAAAATCAACAAAAGCCCCGGCCTTTGTCCTGCTCCACTCAGGTAAATCAATATCCATAACCATTCCAGGGCCTAAACGGGTTGGCGGCACATCTGCATCCACCTCATATTTTTCAACAGTCAGACCTGCATCAAGCCCTTCCACCCGGTATCCAACGAATCCACTGACATTTTTGGTGGTTGACTCAGAACCTTCCAACGTACCACTTGGGGTCTCCCTGTCTCCCTGATCGGAATAACTACCAGTAAGACGATACCGCACAGCTCCGTTACTTCCAGCTAAACCAACACTTCCCTCGTAGCCCTTGGTGCCTGAACGATAGACCCCGGCAACCTCACCGGAAAGGGGCTTATCTCCTCCTTTTTTGGTAATAATATTTACCAAGACTTCTGCTCGCTGATCTTCTGACCATCAATCAAAACGATAACCCGGCCACCATTTTCGCCACGAATCATCAAACGCTTTGAACCAGCAACACTATTATCAAACACCTCAACGCCAGGAACATCCTGCACCATATCGGCAATGGTTCCATAGCCATACTGCGCTGTTTTCTCGGCATCAACAACGGTTACCGTTGCGGGAACATCTTGCAGCTTTTTCTCTGTTTTGGTTGCAGAGATAACAACTTCCTCACTCTCAACTTCGGTCATCGCCATCGCGACTGCCGGAGCAAAGGCCAGTGCCAAAGCCAGCGTTGCATGAAAGGTCTTTTTCTTTACCTGTTGATCCATCATTTTTTCTCCTTTAATAAAGTATGATGCAAATAATCAAGGGTCAGCTGTGAAAGATTCACCTGCCAGAACTGCCCGGCACGGGTCAAATGCAGCCAATCCCCATCTTCTTCCAATAATTTGGCCTCTGTCCACTGTGCAAACAGAGGCTGCAGACACTGTACAATATCAAGATCAAACTTCTCTCCCAGCCTGACAGGGCTAATGCGGCAAAGCTCAAAATCTGCAGTGATAGTTTTCTCCAATCGGGCATAAGGCCCCTGTTGAAAAAGCATTTTTATCGGCTTTCTCCCCTGCTCAACAGTTGTCCTCCAGCTCTCATAGTCTCCATCAGACATCATGCTGTAACCATTGAGGTTGCCACCTGCTCCTGGCCCAAAAGAGAGACAATGAGCGGGGCTGCGCATCAAGTGGTTATAGATATTTCTCTCCCGCAAAGTACGCCCCCAATGATTCACCGAAAGCCGTCGATACTGCTCTTGTTCCATCAAACTGCAGCCATAATCATAGAGATGAGCACGAGTCGCCACATCAAGCCCTTCCTTCATCTTGCCATGCTCAATTGCTCCATGCAGGGGGGTTCCAGGAAATATCTGTAGCTGGTAAAGGTCGCCACCATCAATCTCAAGCTGATGAAGAGTGCGAATATCTTCTTCCCACATCTCTTTTGTCTGCCCAGGAAAGCCATAAATAAGATCGATAATAACCGCCGCCTGATCAAGAGCCTTCAACTCTGCCAGCTTGGCCATCACCGTTTTTTTATCGGCCAGCCGTTTCATTGATTGGCGTAAGGCGGTATCAAAGGTCTGCACGCCAAGAGAGAAACGGTTAGCACCATTATCAATGGTGGCGGCAATTTTCTCCTTATCAAAATTGCCAATTCGCCCTTCAACGGTAATTTCACAGTCATTCGCCAGAGGCAGATATTTCTGCACGCCGCTTAGAATACGCGCCAAATCAACTGCCTCAAGGGCTGTCGGCGTTCCCCCGCCAAGATATACTGCATGAATAGGCGCAGATTTCTGCACCGGTTCATCACTCCACATCTTCAATTCGGCAAGCAGGGCATCGGTATAGCGATGGCTATCATCAGCACTATATTTTCTTTTATAAAAACCACAGTAGAGACAATGTGTTTCACAAAAGGGAATGTGTATATATGCAGCACTTTTACCTGTTCGTGGTATCTGCTTTATCTGCTCAAGCCGCTCTGCCACCTGAGGAGGAGGCACCATTGTTGCACTCCCTGCGGGGTGGGTTGCCACCTTTTTGTCAAAAGCTCTGGTAAGAGGGTCTTTCGTTTGTGCAGCATAGTGCTGCAGATCTGGCTCACTCATGGGTATCCCCTTCTTGTTTAAGAATTAGAACGTTCAAACTTTGCGAAAAAAATACTCCTCTGTTGCTCTCATGTCAACATAAATTGTTGAGAAAGGCAAAAAATATGATTCGTGCAAGAACTTATTTATTTGACGAATAAATATTTATCAAAAAAATATTGATTATCGCAAAAAAAATCAATAAGTTACAGAAAAATCAAAGAAGAATAATTTATTAAGTTAAGACAAATAAAAATAAAAAAGGAAAGAACGGCTACACCATACAAGCCGCAATCACCGTTTATCCTGGATTTTCTTAAGACTTTTTATCAGCCCGATAACAACAGGTATAGGGGTTAATGGTTAGCACCGGGCAAGAGGCAGAACGCACCACCTTATCCGCCACAGAACCGAACATAATCTTTTCCAGCCCCTTATAGCCATGGGTACCCATAATTACCATGCTGGCATCAACCTCTCCCGCATACTCAACAATCTTCTCTCCCACATCCCCCATAAAAACCTTGTTTTCCACTTTGCTTACGCCAGATTTTTTACAAAATTCAGCAATATCACTACAAAAAGCCTTCATTTTTTTCTCGGCACCGTCAAGCAGTTCATCTTCAAGGTTGGGAAGAGTGAGTTGAGGGACAAAAAAACCGGAATAATCCTCAAAGTTCTGCACCACATAGATAAGGTGCATCTCGGCACCAAATCTACCAGCCATATAAGCGGCTGATTCGGCAATAAGGCGAGAATTATCAGAAAAATCAACGGGAGTTACAACACTAGTTATTTCTTTAATAATACTCATAAACTATCCTCCATATTTTCAGGCTCCTTTTGTTATTGGAGCAATTGCTATACTCTGCTGGCACAGAACACTCTAGGGCAGCTTTTCCCCCCAATGAACACCAATAGTTCCGCACATAAATTTTTTATACCCCACATTAGCAAAACCCGCTTCGGTAAAAAGAGCCGCAAGTTTATCGGCGTTATAAAATGCCAGCGTCGAGCCGGTAAGATAGGCATAGGCTCCTGCATCTCCGGCAAATATCCGGCCAAGCAGCGGTACACCAAAGCGCAAATAAAGCTGAATAAAGGGGTAAAGCATATTTTTTGCAGGCGGCGTGGTATCAAGACAGACAACCCGGCCACCGGGTGCCAAAGTGCGAAAGACCTCGCTTAACACATTTTGGGCATTATCAACATTGCGCAATAGATAACCAAAGGTTATCGCCTCAAAGGTGTTATCGGCAAAAGGGAGCTGGTTGGCATCACACACCTGCCAGGAAATATCTTCACCATGAAAACGCCGGGCTGCCTCACCAAGCATTCCAGCAGAAAAATCAGCACCAATTACCCTTGCCGCAGGATTTTTTTTGCCAAGGAGCACCGCTATATCCCCCGTTCCGGTTGCAAGGTCAAGCAGCCAGCCATTTTTGTCAGCACCCGCCTGTTCAACCACAAACTGCCGCCAACGCTGATCCTGCCCCAGAGTCATCACCCGATTCATCAAGTCATAACTACCGGCAATATCATCAAACATCTGCTGAACGCCAGGTCCTTTGCCCCCTTTTTCCTCTCTCGTCTCCATTAGCAGGGTGCAGAGCCAGGGGTTCTGGGAAACGGAATAACCTCGCGGATATTACCCATACCTGTTGCAAACTGCACCAGCCTCTCAAAGCCAAGACCAAAGCCGGAGTGAGGCACAGAGCCATATCTACGCAAGTCGAGATACCAGTCGTACTCTTCCACTGCGATTCCCGCTTCTTTCATCCTCCCCTCAAGCACTTCAAGCCGCTCTTCACGCTGGCTGCCGCCAACAATCTCACCAATACCCGGCACCAGAATATCCATCGCCGCAACGGTCTTGTTATCATCATTGACCCGCATATAAAAGGGCTTGATTGCTGCAGGATAGTCGGTAACGATAAGCGGGCAGTTAAATACCTCCTCACAAAGATAACGCTCATGCTCAGACTGCATATCGATGCCCCACTTGACCGGATATTCAAAGGATTTCTTAGATTTTTCCAGCCGTTCAATTGCCTCGGTATAGGGAAGATGCACAAACTCTTTTTCCACCACATTGCGCAATTTAGCGAGTAATCCTTTTTCAATAAATTTATCAAAGAGCTGCATATCCGCAGCACAGTTCTCCATTACATCGGCAAACAGGTATTTGAGCATCTCCTCGGCAATTTTCATATTGCCACGCAAATCACAAAACGCCATCTCCGGCTCAATCATCCAGAACTCGGCCAAATGCCGACTGGTATTGGAATTTTCGGCACGAAAAGTCGGCCCAAAGGTATAAACATCGCCAAGAGCCTGAGCATACACCTCTGCCTGCAGCTGCCCACTTACCGTCAAACCTGCAGGCTTGCCAAAAAAATGCCCCTCTTCACCTTTTTCCCGACCAGTTACTACCTGAAACATCTCGCCTGCCCCTTCACAATCGGAGGTGGTAATAATTGGCGTATGCAGAAAAAGAAAATCACGCTGCTGAAAGAAATTATGCACCGCAAAACCAAGGCGGGAACGTACCCTCGTAACAGCACCAAGGGCATTGGTGCGCGGACGCAGATGGCTCATCTCCCGTAAAAATTCGAAACTATGGCGTTTTTTCTGTAAAGGGTAGTCTGGCGGGGCTGCCCCCAGAATTTTTATAAACTCCGCATGAAGCTCTACTGGCTGCCCTTTTGCGGGAGACTCTTTTAATTCGCCCTCAATATGCAAGCTGCACCCCGTGCCTGCGCCAAGAACATTTTCTGCATAACCATCAAGAGAAGAATCAGCAATTACCTGCAGATTGGCAAGGCTGGAGCCATCATTGATTTCAAGAAAGGAAAAACTACCGGTATCCCTACGGGTTCGCAGCCAGCCATAGACAACAATCTTCTTGCCAATCGGCTGCTCCTTAAAGATATTTTTTATTCGTAGATTCATAACTCTCACTAAGGGGTAAAAGGGTAAATTTAAGGAAGATACTCGCTACGCACATTAAACAGTGCAGCAAAAAGCGATTTTTTTATTGCTGGATCTTCCCTGTAAAGTTTTTCAAGCAATTGGTGTACCGTCTCTCTACGGGTATTCCCTGCAAAGGGGCAGAAATTATCCACTGCTCTCAAGCCCCATGTTGCAGCAAGCTGTTCAATCTCCTTTTTTTCAAGATATGCCATTGGCCGCAATAAAGAGACGCTGCCGCCAAAAAGATGCTGTGCCGGGCACATAGTGGAGATATTACCGCTATAGAAAACATTGATCAAAAAAGTCTCTACCATATCATCTTTATGGTGTCCAAGGCAGATTTTATTAAAGCCTTCTTCTTCTGCCATATCAAAAAGCTGCTTTCTGCGGCTGCGAGCACAAAGAAAACAGCTCCGCTGTTGCTGCAACGGCAGTTCTGCCTCTATGCGCAAAGCGATGCCAAAGGGTGTCAGCTGTGGAGAGATTGTCTCTTCCGGGGTGTAATTTTGCTGGGAAAAAGAGTGATTGATATGCACATATTCAAGGGTGAAATCAATGGGTGCCTTGGCCTGCCAGCGTTTTAATATCACAGCTAAAACAAGGCTATCAACACCCCCGGAAACCGCAACCAGCACCCTGTCTCCTGCCGCCAGCATGGAATAGTCGTGCAGAGCCTTGCCCAGTTTGTGATTTATCCGCACCGGAATCTTTGGTTTGCCTCTGCTATCCATCTATATCCATCAACACTCGCCATACTACGCAGACAGCATAAACAAAATATCTTTAGCCTACTTCAAATAAGGGCATTTTGCCAACCGCTCCTCAAGAGCCTCCCCGACAAGTTCTTCCACTGTAATCCAGCGAAATCCCCGTTTTTTCATCTTCGAAGAGAAAATATTGGCAAGAAAGGACTCCTGGGTCTCCTCATAGTCACCCACCCAGAGAACCCGACCTGAAGGGAGGTGAAACAGAGTCATATCAAAGGAAGCAGAGGCGGGGGTATCCACACTCATTTCACCGCCCTTACGCTCACTATATCGCTCTAGAGAAGTGAACAAAACAGCCTGACAGCCCGTCTGTTTTCCTGCCTCCCTGATTATCTCCAGCTTTCCGCCCTCCCCCATGCCATTTAAGGAGGTGGGAGTCTCTCCAACCAGCCGGGCTTTAGGATTTACAGTCAACAGCGAATTGATAACGCCAGTTGCGTAAGCCGAGCCCTCTTGCAACTCCTCTTTCTTCTGAGCCGAAAAACTGAGATCCATCTGGGGCGAAACTGGCAGAACCGCAACACAACCCACGTTAGCCAGAGGTTCCATCTCCTGTTTCTCTACAGGTTCAGCGCAGCCAACAAGAGAAAAGAGGGCAACAACGGCTGATACAGCTAAAATTCTGGCCATAATGACAGGTTTTTTTTTCATGTTCCTTTTCCGGTTTTAGTTTATGTTTTTTACTCCTTTAAGAGAAAAAGAGAAAAATTCTACAAGCACCCTTTTGACGATAAGACCTTTCCTGCTGCCAAAGGCCGTACAGCCTCAGCGATCGCTCTGGCAAACCCCTTAAATACGGCCTCTATGATATGATGACCATTCTCTCCATGCAGCAAATCAATATGCAGCGTAAGCCCTGCATGTTGACATACCGCCCGGAAAAACTCCTTGCATAAAAGAGTATCAAAAGTCCCCAGTTTCTGTTCCGTAACCGGAGCATTATAGTGGAGAAATGGACGATTCGACAGATCAACAACCACCCGCACCAGCGTCTCATCCATTGGCAGAAAACAGCTGCCATAGCGGGCAATGCCGCTTTTATCCTGCAGAGCCTGCGATAAGGCCTTCCCCAGGCAGATACCAATATCTTCTACAGTATGGTGGTCATCGACCTCTGTATCGCCTTTGGCCTCGAGCTTGAGATCAAAAAAGCCATGCACCGCAAAAAGAGTAAGCATATGATCAAGAAAGGGAACACCGGTTGTGATCTGATATTTCCCCTCGCCATCAAGATTGATAACAAGAGAAATTGATGTCTCCTTGGTTGTTCGTTCAATCTTTGCCTGCCGCACTACCTGCATCGCCCTCTCCATTATTTTTCTCTTTTCACTCCTTGTGTCTGAACAGAAATCTTCATAGAACAGAACTAAAATCGTACCATGCTTGACAAGCTGCGGCAAGTTCTGAAATTGAGAAAAGGAGGGAAAGAGAAAATATCCTGAAACATGTACCGGATATTATCTCCCAGCAATCCAAAAAAAATCCCTGCAAGCGTAACCTTGCAGGGATTTTTATCGGAATCGAAGTAAAATTCTACTCTTCTATTTTACCAGTCTCAATCCTCTTTTTATAGATATCCTGCAACTCATAGAGATCCTGCTGGCATTCAAACACCCCGTGCCAATGAGCATAGTCGGGACCGCCCATGGCAGCACCCTGGCGCATTCTACGTCCTTCATGATGCCAGAGATGGTATAGCTTCCGCTGGAAGGCATCAGCCCAAGGATTTTTCTTGAGCAACCCCTTCTCCTTGAGTTCCTTTGCCATCTTGACAGCAGGATCCCAGTAACCGACATTATACAGTTCGATGTGAGTATCTGCCTGTTTGAAAAAATTATCGGTATGGTACGCCGTATGGCAGTTCATACACACCTTTTTCATCAACTTCCTCCCTTCCACACCGTTACCGGCCAACGGGCTAAGAGGATCTGGAGAGTTTCTTACCGCAGAGCGTTTTGCCCATAGATTCCAGTAAAGACGCTCAGATACATTGTGCGTATTGCTCAACTCACCAATGCCGGAGATATGGCAAGCACTACAGGTCGGTGCACGGAAATCTCCCGGCTCCCATGCTCCAGGTGCAGCATCATAATTCCAGCTCGCCCCTTCCGTGTTGAAGATATGACCATGCTTGCTGTTGTTGAAAATTTCAATATCAGGATGATCCGGTCCAAGATGGCAGGAAGCACAAGCTGCCGGTTTACGAGCTTCAGCGATATGGAATCCATGACGAGTATGGCAAACAACACAATTGCCGACAGAACCATCGGGGTAAAGAGTACCTACGCCGGAGTTCGGCCAGCTCTCCATGGTCGGACGCTTGTTTTCATCAAGCTTGATATCAGAACCATGACATTGCATACAACCAGTCATATCGGAAGCACGCTGAAGTTTTTCTATTCCCTGTCCTTCGTGTGTCTATAAGAGACTTCATTGCTTTATAGTTTCTCGCTCCTTCTTCATTATATTGCAAACGCGCCCGATAGTGCCCACTTTTATTAAACTGCTCAACTTCCTGACTATGGCAGCGCCCACAGGTTTTCGGAGAAACCAGCATAGTTACATAGACATCAGTTCCCTGCACCCCGGGGCAATTCTGTGCTGCCATCGGTGAACCCTTGTCCACACTATGACAATCAATACAGGAAACACCGGCATGGGCATGACGACTCTGCTTCCAATCGGCAACAATCCCCGGACTTTTCAACGCATGACACTCCACGCACTTCTGTCCCTCAGGAGAGATACCGTGGTCAACCTTCAAGGTTTTCACAGAACTCTCACCAGCAGATACCGATGAGACCAGCCCTGCCACAAAAAGCAGCGACAACAATCTTCGCATCTTTCTCCTCCTAGCTGTCTTTTACGACCAGATGGTCTTTGATGTTTTTGTGCCCCACATGTTCATGGCACGTAACACATGACTTTACAACACCATTTTTTAAATCCTTATGCGCCAGATAGGCTTTTGGAATCCGGTATTTCATCGCATCCAGATCATGACACTTCACACACCCAGAGCTATAAACAAATCCGGTGCGATGCTCCAGATTACCAACCCAATCAAACGAGTCTGCCCAAAACATCTCTCCAAGAACATCCTTCATACCGCTATATGCCTTGGCAGCAACATAATGAAGAACATTGTCATGCGGCAAGTGGCAATCAACACACTCTGCCTTGAACCCAACCGCATTATTCCCTCCATGAAGTGAATTTACGTATGCCACGACCACACCTTCCATTGAATGGCAGGAGGAGCAAAACTCCTCACCCCCTGTTTTCCCAATCATTTCGGCACTCACCAAGGCAATCCCCAAGCCAATAAAAATCCCGACAGTAATGATTAACAAAAACCGCAACATAAGCAACTCTCCAGAACAGGATTGCACAAATAGTCAAACAATTTCCCTCTTATACTACAGAAAAACAAAAACAACAACAAAATATCTCTTTAATCTAACGCATTTATTTTGAATTACGAAAAATAGTTTTGCCTGTCGAACTCTCCCAGATATTCAAACAAAAATTTACAGCAATATGCCTGTAAAAGAGCTAAATCCTCGTCCTTTGATAAGTAAGCAATAGTTTTATTGCACAAACAACTGGAACATATTGATTTTCCCTGCTATAGTAGTCCAGTGGTTCAGGAGCCTGCTACTTATATGAGGCAATAAATAACCTCTTAATATTTCATATAATCAGGAGAATGACATGCTCAAAGAACACCTTAAAACACCCGTTGGCAAAGCCCTCTGCGTTCTGGTTGTTGCCGTCTTGCTTATTGAAGTGCTGGGGCTTGCCCATTGGGGCGGCGTAGTAGGTTTTTTTGCCCAGTCAATCCTTTTCCCAATAGGACTGGCCTTTGGGTTAGCTCTCGCTATTGCCGTTATAACAGGCATATTTTTTGCCGCTGTTTTTATGGCCGATAAAGAGCTGGGGCGGCAATTTTGGCAAAAGTTAAGGGGGAAATGCCCCTGCTGCTCCTGCTAGGGGATTTGTCAGAAAAGAGAACATGAAGCGGATATGAACTCATATCCGCTTCTTTTTTACCCATAAATTTGTAGAGGGGAAAAGATGCCCATTTATACATGGAAAGGTGTCAACTCCTACGGAGACAAGCGCAAGGGAGAGGTAGAAGCTCCCAATCTGGATGCCGCAAAAAACATGGTCAAACGGATGCGGATGACCAAGACCGTCGTTAAGGAGAAGCCAAAGGATATCCTCGAAGGAGTTGCCCTTTTTCAGCCCAAGGTAACAGGAAAGGATATTGTTATTTTCACCCGTCAGCTCTCCACCATGATTGATGCAGGCTTGCCCTTGGTACAGGGCTTGCAGATTCTTGAAAAACAGCAGTCGAACCCTACCTTCAAAAAGGAGCTGACCACCATCAGAACAGATGTCGAATCAGGCTCCACTCTTGCCGATGCAATGCGCAAGCACCCGAAGACCTTTGATAAGCTCTTTACCAATATGATAGAGGCGGGAGAAACTGGCGGTATTCTCGACACCATCCTCTCTCGCCTTGCTGTCTTTATGGAAAAGGCAATGGCTCTGAAAAAAAAGATCAAGGGTGCACTTACCTATCCGGCAGTCTGTCTGATTATCTCTCTGCTTATTCTGGTGGTTATTTTGGTTTTTGTTGTTCCTGTCTTTCAATCAATGTTTGAGGGCTTTGGCCACGCACTGCCGTTGCCCACCCAGATTGTTGTCAATATGAGTGATATGGTGAAAAACTATTTCCTCTATATTTTTGTCCTCTTTGCAGCAATAATCTTTGCTTTCAAAAAGTTTTACAATACCGAAAAAGGCAGGAAAGCCATCGATAAGACAATGCTTCACCTCCCCGTCTTTGGCCCGATGCTGCGTAAAGTTGCCGTTGCCAAATTCACCAGAACCCTCAGCACTATGTTGGCTGCGGGGGTACCCATCCTGGAAGCCCTGCAGGTTGTTGCCAGAACAGCGGGAAACAAGATTATTGAAGAGGCCGTTTTCCGGGTTGCAGATGCAATCGCTGAAGGCCGACCAATCTCCGAACCTCTTGAGGAAAGCGGGGTTTTCCCCAATATGGTGGTGCAGATGATCAATGTGGGGGAGTCTGTCGGTGCCCTTGATGCCATGCTGGAAAAAATTGCCGCCTTCTACGATGAAGAGGTTGACCAGGCAGTTGAAAACCTTACCTCGTTGATTGAACCCTTTATGATGGTTTTCTTAGGCGGTATGATTGGTGGTATCGTTGTTGCCATGTATCTGCCGATCTTCAAACTCTCAAGCGTTATGATGTAGCGGACAGGAATTATTGCCAACATACTAATAACATAGTATATTATCATTGCGTATTTCGCAGACAACCTAACGGCTTTGGCAACACTCTAAAGCTCTCATAAGCAGATTTGCGTAAAAAAAGGAGACCCCGGGATGACTCTTACCAAGGCGGATCTTATCCAGCAGGTGTACAAGAACCATACAACCCTCACCAAGACTGAAGCTACCAAAGCGGTGGAGATGTTTTTAGAAATCAGCAAGGAATCTCTTATTGATGGCTCCGATCTTCTTTTAAGCGGCTTTGGCAAATTCCATGTCAAGCAGAAGAAAGCCAGACGAGGCAGAAACCCGCAGACTGGAGATGAACTTATCCTCGATGCCAGACGGGTGGTAACCTTCAAACCTTCCGGTATCTTGCGCGAAAAAATTAACGCCGCATAAAAAGAGGGGCTATGCTGCAGCAGTCGGAAAGTTCTTTTCAGTTGGTCTCCCCTACGTCCATCGAAAACGACAAAAGATGGAATTTACACCCTTGGATAGAGGGGATACCATCCTCGCTTGAAGAGTCTTTTTTTCGCTCCGGCATTCTCAACCCTCCCATGCTGATAGCCGGTAAAAATGGGTTATTCACCATTCTCACCGGGCATAGGAGGGTGCTTTTCTGGAAGCAGCAATATCAGGAAAAAGAGCTTCTCTGCAGATGTTTTTCTCACTTTCTTTCTGCTGAAAAATGTCTTGCAATCATTCTTGATGACCAGAGGTTCAGCGGAAGAGAACTAACCCTTGCAGAAAAAGCCCGCTTTATCCAACTGGCAAAAAGAAATCTCTGCATAGAAAAAAAGGAGTTGATGGAGTTGCTCCCTCTCCTCGGGATGAAAAAGAACCCGGAACTCCTAAAAAACCTCGATAAACTTGCAGAAGAGAGTGCAGAAATACTTACTGCAGCCCATAATGGTCAACTCTCCCTGCAGATCTATACCGAACTGCAAAAGCTGCAAGCAAAAGACCGCCCCACCCTGTTAGAGTTATTTGCCACCCTGCAACTTGGCAGCAGCAAACAGCGACGCTTTCTCCTTGAATTAAGAGACTGTGCCTATGCCCGAGGACAAGGTATTGCCGAATTGTTGCAACAGCAGGAACTCCAGCAGATCATAACAAGTACACAACTCAATATCCCGCAGAAGATTCATCATTTAGGTACAACCATACAAAAACTGCTCCAACCTTCTCTTTACAAGGAAGAGGAAGTATTTAAGCAGGAGATGCGCCAGCTCTCACTACCGGAAAACTATACAGTAAAACATAGCCCCGCTTTTGAAAAAGATGAGATAACCCTTGAAATTCTCTTTAACAATTTTGATGAGTGCAAGAGATATTTACAAAAAGAGGAGTGTTAGCTCTTAAACAAGCTGCGAACCAGCCAGTTATCACCCAGCTGCTCCACCACACTCTCCTCCAAAGACGGAGCATTCTCCCGACCAGAGACAGATAACCGCTCCACCAGAGAGATTCCTGCCGAACCGGCAAAAAGCGGCGCATAGAAAAGGGCTGCCTCATCATAGAGTTTTTCTCTCAGCATTGCGCCATGCAGGGTGCCACCGCCTTCTACCAGAACGGAACAAATTTCACGTTTGCCCAGTTCGACAAGAACTTCTTTTAACGGCAGTGAGCCTTTTTGCAAAGGAAGGGGCTGGACAATAACACCAAGAGCTTCCAGTTCTTTCCGGTATTCTATATCGGCGTCCTCACCACAAAAAACAAGCGCCCGAGCATCTGAGGGTTGGGTATAGATCTTTGCATCAAGAGGAATGCGTAAAAATGAATCCAGCACAACCCGAATGGCATCTTGCCCCTTGCCTTGCTCCAGACGGGTGGTAAGTGAGGGATTATCGACCAGCACCGTGCCGCAGCCCACCATAATGGCATCGACCTCATTGCGTAGTTGATGCACCCGGCGTAAGCTCTCTTTTCCGGTGATCCAGCCGCTCTGCCCCAGCTGGTAGTTGAGGCGGCCATCAAGGCTCACTCCTGCCTTCATAATTGTCCATGGCAGACCAGTGGCAATATATTTGAGAAATGGCCGGTTTAGCTGGCGACACTCCTTCGCCAAAATCCCGCACTCAACCTCAATGCCCGCCTGCTTAAGCCTTGCAATACCGCCACCATTAACCAGCGGATTGGGGTCTTCCATACCGATAACCACCCGGGAGAATTGCTGCTCGATAATGGCATCACAGCAGGGCGGGGTGCGGCCAGTATGGCTGCATGGCTCAAGGGTTACATAGATGGTTGCTCCAGCAAGAGGCTCTTTTGCGGCGTTAATGGCGTTGCGTTCGGCATGGGGCGTTCCCGCCTTTTTATGGTAGCCTGTGGCAAGAATCCGCCCAGCCTTAACAATAACTGCACCAACGCAAGGGTTGGGAGAGGTGCACCCTAAACCTTTTGCCGCCTCCTGCAAGGCAAGGCGCATATATCTCTTATCGCTCTCCACTGTCTTCACCACTACTCCGTTCGTGCATCAAGCAGACCTTTTAATTCTGCCATAAACTCATTAACATCCTTAAATTGACGATAGACAGAAGCAAAGCGTACATAAGCCACTTCATCAAGCGCAGACAAGCCCTCCATCACCCATTCGCCAACTACCTGAGAGGCAATCTCCTTGGCACCATAATCTTGCAGCTTCTGTTCAATACCATCAACAAACTCATCAATTTTATCACGGCTGACATCTCTTTTTTCACAAGCCTTCTCCAGCCCAACTGCCAGTTTATGGCGATCCCATGGTTCCCTGCGCCCATCTTTTTTTACCAGCATCGGCAACAGAACCTCCAGCCGCTCATAGGTGGTAAAACGCTTGCCACAGGAGAGACACTCCCTTCTTCGTCTCGTTATTGTCGCCTCCTTATTTAATCGGGAATCAATAACCTTATTATCAAGCTCCTCACAGTAGGGGCATTTCATCTGCGTCTCCTCTTTTTTTCAGACAAACAAAAAAGGCCGATTCCGCCCAGCTGCGAAATCGACCAATATATCGGCACATATCGGCAAGACAAGATCATTGCGACACCCTTATCTTGTCAATTCTGCGTTGATGCCGCCCACCAGCAAATTCTGTTTTCAGCCAGCAGTCAACCATGGACAGCGCAAGCGATGGCTCCAGCACCCTCGCCCCCAGACAAAGTACATTGGCATCGTTATGTTCCCTGCTCATCTGTGCGGTAAAAAGATCGTGGCAGAGAGCAGCTCGAATCTGTGGAGAGCGATTGGCAACAATAGACATGCCAATCCCCGTACCACAAATAAGAATGCCTCTATCACAACGCCCCTCAAGCAGCTCCTCTATAACCTTTGCGGCATAATCAGGATAATCAACCGAATCAGCAGAAGAGCAGCCCATATCAAGCACTTCATGACCAGCCTGCTCCACACATCTGCATACCGCTTCTTTTAAGGAAAAACCTCCATGATCAACGCCAATTGCAATTTTCACCGTTTCTCTTTCTCCTTAGCTAGAGCCGCTTCATGATAACGGAACCGTTGGTTCCTCCAAATCCAAAAGAGTTGGAGATTCCTGCACCAATATCCATCTTTCTTGCTGTATTTGCAACATAATCAAGATCGCACTCTGGGTCGGCCTCATCAAGGTTGATGGTCGGCGGAGAAATCTGATCCTTGATTGCCAGCGCAAGAAAAGCCGCTTCAACACCACCGGCAGCACCCAGCAGATGGCCAATCATTGATTTGGTCGAGTTCACTGCGAGCTTAGAGGCATGATTACCAAAAACGGTCTTGATCGCTTTTGTTTCTCCCTTATCGTTAAGCGGCGTTGATGTGCCATGAGCATTGACATAATCAATATCCTCCGGCTGCATCCCCGCATCTGCCAAGGCATCTTCCATCGCTCTTACTGCACCCTCTCCATCTTCAGGAGGAGCGGTAATATGAAAGGCATCACTACTCTGACCAAAACCAGCAACTTCTGCGTATATCTCGGCACCTCTGGCTCTAGCATGCTCATACTCTTCCAGAATAAGCATTCCCGCACCCTCACCCATAATAAAACCGTCCCGATTTTTATCAAAAGGTCGTGAGGCCTTTGCAGGCTCATCATTTCTGGTGGAAAGTGCCTTCATTGAGGCGAAACCGGCAATACCCAACTCACAGATAACCGCCTCTGCCCCGCCGCCGATGGCCATATCGCAACGGCCATATTTAACCAGATTATACGCCTCGCCAACGGCATGGGTGCCCGCCGCACAGGCGGTGGTCAAGGTAAGATTTGGCCCCTTGCAGCCAAGATCAATAGAGATATTGCCAGCCGGCATATTGGGAATTGCCATTGGAATAAAGAAAGGGCTCACCTTACGAGGCCCTCTGTTGAGCAGCACTTCATTTTGTTTGGCAATGGTAGGCAGCCCGCCAATACCGCAACCGGTAACAACCCCCACCCTGCCGCAATTCTCTTCGGTTATGGCAAAGCCGCTGTCCTCAAGGGCAAAACGGGCAGCAACCGTCCCATACTGAACAAAGAGATCAAGGCGTTTTGCCACCTTCTTATCAAAATAGTCTTCTGCATTATAATCCTTTATTTCTGCAGCAATTCTTACCGCATAATCGCTGGCATCAAAGCGGGTTATGGTATCAATACCACTCACTCCGGCACAGATATTCTTCCAGGTCGGCTCCGTTCCCACACCAAGAGGCGTAACAAGACCGACGCCAGTAACAACAACCCTTCGTTTCACAACCTGCTCCTTTCTCTTTATTATTGAGGTAAAATTGCTGCAGAAAACAGACTACTTCAGTTTATTAACGTAGTCTATGGCGTGCTGAACAGTGGTAATCTTTTCTGCATCCTCATCAGGGATCTCAACATCAAAGCCCTCTTCCATCGCCATAATCAGCTCAACAAGATCAAGGGAATCTGCACCCAGATCATCAACAAAAGATGCCTCCGGCACAACCTTCTCCTTATCAACACTCAACTGCTCAACAATGATATCAATCATCTCTTGTTCGGTAGACATAACATTCTCCTTTACTAGCATTGTAAATCTGCAATATGCAGATCTTTTTTATAAAATTAAAGCAAACTAAACCATATGCACGCCACCATTGACATGCAATGTCTCTCCGGTGATATAGCCTCCCTCAGAGACGAGAAAGGCCACTGCGCCAGCAACATCATCGACGCAACCAAAATCACCAAGAGGAATCTCTTTTTTCAGTTTCTCCTGCAACTCCGGGCTTAAGGTGTGTAAAATCTCGGTATCAATAAATCCCGGAGCCACACAATTGACCGTAATACCACGGGAGGCCAGCTCTTTGGCAAGCGATTTACTAAAACCGATCAAGCCCGCCTTGGCCGCCGCATAGTTGGTCTGCCCGGCATTGCCGCTCACCCCGCTTAGAGAACTGATATTGACAATGCGGCCACCCTTTTTCTTGACCATGCCCTTGACCACCGCCTTAGAGCAGGAGAAGGCACCTTTCAGGTTAGTTGACAGAACCGCATCCCAATCGTCTTCCTTCATGCGCATAAAAAGGCCATCACGGGTGATTCCAGCATTATTTACCAGAATATCAACCCCGCCAGACTGTGCGATAATTTGATCAAAAGTAGTCTGAACGGCTGCAGAATCAGCCACATCAAAGCCGACAGCAAAGGCTGTTCCCCCAGCCTGTTTTATTTCTGCAACTACTTCCTCTGCAGCATCCATGCGGCTGACATAGTTAACATAGACAACTGCCCCGCCCCCATCTTTGCCAGACGCAGACAAACCGCCCGGCCAATTCCTCGGCTGCCGCCAGTTACCACTGCAATCTTTCCTGCCAGTTTCATGGTCTTTTCTCCTTCAGCTGAGCAATCAATTTCGGCAAGACTTCGTTAATATCACCGACAATGCCATAGTCTGCAACATTAAAAATGGGGGCATCTGCATCCCGGTTGATTGCCACAATAGTCTCTGCCCCCTGCATCCCGGCTACATGCTGAATTGCCCCGGAGATACCACAGGCTATATAGAGTTTGGGAGCAACGGTTTTGCCTGTCTGCCCAACCTGATGCGGATATTCAATCCAGCCGGCATCAACTACGGCACGGGTTGCTGAAAGCTTGGCACCAAGCAATTCCGCCAATTCGGCAAGCAAGGCAAAACCTTTGGCACTGCCCAGGCCCCGGCCACCAGCGACCAGAATATCGGCGTCCTGTATATTAACCACTTCTCCCTGCTTGTCTACCGATTCAAGCACCTTAATAGTACCTGCCGCAGGTATTGCCGCCAGCAGCTCTTCGCTGCTCAAATATGCAATTTCGCCGCTGCGGTTGCTATCTGCCACTGCCGCACCCATCACCTTTGGCCTGACGGTGGCCATCTGCGGTCTGGTCGATTCACAAACAATAGTTGCCATAATATTGCCGCCAAAGGCTGGCCGAGTCTGCAGCAGGGCACCATCACTCTCTCGAATGGCAAGAGAGGTGCAGTCTGCCGTCAAACCAGTATTCAAGGCCACCGCCACCGCCGGAATAAAGGATCGCCCAATAGCCGTTGCCCCGGCAAGCACAATCTCCGGCTGCCATTTGCGCAGCATGGCGGTAAAAAGAGAGCTAAAAACATCCTCGCAGAAATGGGCAAGAACCTCATGCTCTGCCACACAAACCCGATCTGCACCACAGGCGATCAGCTGTTCCGGCAAGGAGCCAACGGCATCGCCCAACAAGAAGGCGGTCAGCTCTACCCCTCTGCTATCGGCAAGCCTTCGCCCTTCACCCAGCAGTTCCAGCGAAACCGGGGCAAGCTGGCCTTTGCGTACCTCACAAAAGACACCAACGCCCTGCCATGCAGCAAAATCACCCTGTTTTCCTTACCGGGTAATTCTCCCCCATCTCAATGGCGGCGAAAGGGCAGCTCTCCTCGCAGATACCGCAGCCAATACATAACTCTTCAGCAACATTCAGCATTACCAAACCTCAACAAGGTTACGCAGCCTGACCAAAACGGGCAAGCCTCTCTGCCAGTTGGTCGATCTGGGTATCAATATCCCCCTCAAGTGCAGCACCCTTCGCTCTTGCTTCCGGGGCAAAGCCCCGCACCACCTGCGTAGGGGAACCCGGCAGACCAATACAGGCGGCATCGGCACCAATGGCCGCTGCATCAAGCATCTCTACTATCGCCTTTTTGGCCTTCATCTTCCCTTTTAGCGATGGCACTCTGGGCTGGTTAATATCCTTTACCACGGTAAGCAGAGCGGGCAGAGGGAGGGCGACCACATCGTAGCCATCATCCATCATCCGCTCAACAACCAGCCTCTTGTCCCCATATTCACGAATTTTTTGCACACAGCTCACAAAAGGGATGCCAAGCCGCATCGCCATGCCCGGCCCCACCTGCGCCGTATCTCCATCAATGGCCTGCTTGCCGCAGAGAACCAGATCAAAATCGCCCAAGGCTCTGATTGCATGTTCCAGAGTGTAAGAAGTCGCCCAGGTATCGGCTCCGGCAAAGGCGCGATCTGAAACCAGCACCGCCCGATCCGCCCCGCAGGAGATCGCCTGACGCAACATCTCTTCTGCCTGCGGCGGCCCCATGGTTAACGCAATCACCTCACCTGCGCCGCACGCCTCTTTAATCCGCACCGCTTCTTCTAAAGCGTGCTGATCGTAGGGGTTCATGATGGAGGCAACGCCCTCTCTTGCCAGCGTATTGGTTTCAGGGTCGAGCCGAACTTCACTGGTATCGGGTACCTGTTTGATGCAGACAATAATCTTCATCACAAAAACCTATGCGTATTCCTTATTCAGTTCCTGTCCAATAACATTACGCTGGATCTGGTTACTGCCCTCATAAATTTGCAGGATCTTTGCATCACGCATCATCTTTTCTACCGGATACTCGCACATATAGCCATATCCACCCATTACCTGCACCGCATCGGTGGTTGCCTTCATCGCCATATCAGTGGCAAAGGTCTTGCACATGGCACTGGCCTTGGAAATTTTCTTGGGATGGGCATCAATATGGCGGGCGGTGGAGTAAACGAGAGCCCTTGCCGCCTCGATGCCAATGGCCATATCGGCGAGCAGATGCTGTACCGCCTGAAAGGAGATGATCGGTTTGTCAAACTGCTTGCGCTGTTTAGCGTAGCGGGCAGCCTCATCCAGAGCACCCTGCGCCAGCCCCACCGCAAGAGCAGCAATACCTGGCCGGGAGAGATCAAGGGTCTGCATAACGGTAATAAAACCTGTTCCAGCACGGCCAATAATACGGTCTTTGGGGATACGGCAATCCTTAAAGATAAGCTCGGTGGTGGCAGAAGCCCGAATACCCATCTTCTTCTCCTTAGGGCCAAAGGAGAAACCGGGGTCTTCCTTTTCCACCACAAACATCGATGCCCCACGTGCCCCTCTGCTACGATCAGTAATGGCGACAACGGTGTAAATATCGGCTTCACTGCCGTTGGTTATCCACTGCTTGGTGCCATTAAGCACCCACTCATCACCATCAAGTACCGCAGTGGTCTGGATACCGGAGGCATCAGAGCCGGCATTGGCCTCGGTTAAACCAAAGGCGGCAAATTTTTCTCCTGCGGCAACAGGGGGAAGATATTTTTCTTTCAACTCTTCCGAGCCGCTTATCATGATGGGAAAAACACCAAGAAAATTTGCTGCATAGGCGGTTCCCACCGCAACACAACCTCGAGCAATCTGCTCAACGGCAAGAATCATATCAAAGCAGCCCCCGCCAAATCCCCCATAATTTTCAGGGATGGGTAAGGCAAAAAGATCGGCCTTTGCCATATCATTTAAGATCTCTCGCGGGAAGGTATGGTTTTCATCCAGCTCTGCACGCTGGGGGATAATCCGTTCATCGCTGATCTGCGTGGCAATATCAACGATCATCTGCTGCTCTTCTGTTAAAAAGTAGTCCATAGCGTTCATAGTAACTCCTACCATATAAGCAGCACCGCTCCCCAGGTAAAACCACCACCAAAGGAGCAGAGCAAAATTTTATTACCTTTTTTTATTTTCCCCTGCTGGTGAGCCTCATCAAGGGCAATGGGAATTGATGCCGCTGAAGTGTTGCCATATTTGGGCAGATTGATAAAGACTTTCTCTTCTGCGATACCAAGGCGTTTCTTCAGATTGTTAAGAATTCTGACATTGGCCTGATGCGGCACGAGAAGGTCAATATCGTCAATACTCATCTGCTGCGTTGCAAGCACCGCATTGATTGAGCCTTCCATCGACTTCACCGCATACTTAAAAACCTCCTTGCCTTCCATACGGATAAAAGGGCCGCTGGAATCTACCCGCAAATCGGGGTTGGCACTCTCCGGCCCGTGCATATGGAGCAGCTCCCACAGCCTGCCATCTGCCTGCATATTGGTTGCTAAAATACCGCCGGCATCGCCCGTCCCCAGCACTGCCGCCCCTGCACCATCGCCAAAGAGAATGCAGGTATTTCTATCGCTGAAATCGGTACGGGTGGAGAGCGTCTCGGCTCCAATCACCAGCACCTTTAATGCAGGGTTTGACTGGATATATTTATCGGCCAGATCAAGACCATAAAGGAAACCGGAACATGCCGCATTAACATCATAGGCAAAGGCGTTTTTTGCGCCAATCTCTGCCTGCACAAAACAGGCAGTAGAGGGCATCACCATATGGGGGCTGACGGTTGCAACAATAATCAGGCCAAGCTCTTCCGGCAAAACCTTCGCCGCATCAAGTGCACGCCCTGCAGCGGCAGAAGCCATCTGATAATTCAACTCCCCCTTACCGCCATAGCGGCGGGTTTCAATGCCGGTTCTGGTGCGAATCCACTCATCGCTGGTATCGACGACGGATTCCATCTCTTCATTTGTTACAACCCGCTTGGGCAGGCAGGAGCCTGTACCAAGAACAACTGTTCCCATTACTTCTGTGCCTCGTTATTGTCGGCCTGATTCGCCTCAAGACCATCCTGTATCATTCTGGTAATATCGCCTTTGGCCATCGCTGCCGCCTGCACAATGGCATTTTTTATCGCCACCGAACTCGACTTGCCATGACAGACGATGCCAACACCATCAACGCCAAGCAGGGGCGCACCGCCATATTCGGCATAGTCCACCCTCTTCTTGAAGGCCTTAAAGGCGGGGTAAACGAGAAGGCCACCCAGCTTTCGCAGAAAAGAGGACTGAATCTCATCACGAAGCATCTTCATACTTGCCTCGGCCAGCCCTTCGCTCACTTTCAAACAGACATTGCCGACAAAACCATCACAGACAACAACATCCACATCACCAAAAAAGATATCCCGCCCTTCGACATTGCCGATAAAATTGAGTGAACTGCTTTCAAGCAGCGGAAAGGTCTCCTTGACCAGACTGTTGCCCTTGCCCGACTCCTCACCAATGGTCAAAAGCCCGACACGGGGCTTATCCCGTCCGGTTATGCGAAAATAGGCGGCAGCCATAATGGCAAACTGCAACAGATGCTGCGGCTTGCAATCGACATTGGCACCAATATCCATCAGTACCGCAGGCTTTTTCAAGGTGGGAAAAATAGAGGTGATACCAGGGCGCAACACACCCGGCAAGCGACCGAGCTTGCGGATGCCCGCCGCCATGGTTGCACCAGAATTACCGGCACTTACCGCCGCACAGGCAGCACCGCTTTTTACCTGTTCAAAGGCCACCAGCACCGACGCATCCTTTTTTCTGCGGATGCCGATGGCAGGGTTCTCATCCATGCCCACAACTTCAGAGGCATGAACAATTTTTACCTTTTTCAAGATATGCGAAGCAGGAGAAAGGGCATCCAGATCTTGCCGCAACAGGGCTTTATCCCCCACCAGCAAGACCTCAACATCGCCACTCTCTACAGCCCCAAGAGCTCCGGCAACAAGCTCCTTTGAACCACGGTCTCCACCCATGGCATCGAGGGCAACACGCATAAACAAAAACCTCTAGTTCAGATCTGCATCAAGCGCATAAACTTCACGCTCACGATATTTACCGCAGCTGCCACACAGTCTATGCGGCTCTTTCGGCTCCCCGCACTCAGGACAGAGAGAGAGAGCAGGCTTGGTGAGTGCATCATGCGAACGTCTCTCTTGAATGGGACTGTCTTCTTTTGGGTAAGGCCATTGTATCCTCCAGATTTAACTCTATTTCTTCAATTTAGCTAAAACAGCAAAAGGTGATGCAGACTCTGCTCCATCACAACTACACTTTTCATTATTCAAATTTGCCCCACAGTGAGGGCAGATACCGGCACAATCCTGCCGGCAGAGAAGCTGCAATGGCAAGTTAAGATACACCTGCTCCTGCACCACCTCATCCATATCTATCTCTGGGGTGGCGAGATAGATATTCTCCAGATCATTGCTATGGCAGTCAATTTCGCTCTCTTTTTCAAGATTTTTCTCTTCAATCTCCCCAACAGAAAAACGACAACAGACCTTCTCCTTAAAAGAAAAAGGAACATCATCGGCACAAAACGAACATCTGCCAACAAAACTACCCTGTAATTCCCCATGCAAAATGACGGACTCTCCCGAACTTTTCGAGAAAAGCAGATGTCCTGCCAACTCAACAGCAACATCTTCTTCCGGCAGAAAGAGCCTTTCCCCATCAAGTACAACACGGTAGCCCTGCTTGTCAATCTGCTCAAAACGCAACTTCATTATCTCTTCTTAACCAATAGAAAGAGGGTAAAATAAAGCAAGAGAAAATAATAGATTTACCGTAAAGATGCCAGCAAAAAAAACATCTGCCAGAAAAAATCCCCCGACCAGCAAGCCGCCGTTTATCTGCTACAAAATATGCGCCAGCCTCTCCGATGCCTTCTCCAATCGCCGTGATGTCTGCAGTAGTACCCACTCCAGTAGAAGACGGCCATCATGAGGAAACTTCTGCGAAACTTCACTATAGGCCGCTGCCGAAAGAAAAACAAGCTGCGATGGAACCACGGCAATAGCACCTGCACCATGCACCACCTCCGCCACTTCCTGCAACAGACCCCTCTCGCCAATCGGCGCACCGGGATCAAGCAGCGCAATGATTTGGGTTTTATCCTCAAACCCAGTCTCCTTTTTGATGCCAATACGACCAGAGAGCAGAAAATAGAGCCCCGTTACCGCCTCTCCTTTAGCAAACAGCTGCTCTCCTTCGGCAAAAGAGTACTCCTCTACAGAATCACAGAGAAAACGGCACCCCTCCTCTGATAGAGACGGCAGGGTAGATAGAAAAAATTCTGGCGGAGAAACCTTCATAACAATCTGCTATTTGCCCTCCAGCTCAGCGATCTTCTTTTTGATGGTTACCACCAACCCCTCAAACTTTTCGGTACGCAAGATGGATTTGAACTGCTCCTGATAATTACGAATCAGGCTCATACCCTCCACATTGATATCATAAACCTTCCATTCCCCATTTTTCAGCTGCATAATATAATGCACCGGCAGCACCTTATCGCCGCCAACAACCTCTGTTGTTACCTGCGCCCGACGACCCTTTACCAATTCGCCAACATACTGCACGCTATAGTTTTCGGCCTGCTTTTCATAGGTCTCAAATTTTCCGATATAGACATTTTTTAAGAGCGTTGTCATCAGGGTGGTAAATTCATCACGCTGTGTATCAGAAATAGTGCGCCAGGTTCTCCCCAGAACCCTCTTTGACATCTCCCGAAAATCAAAACTCTTTTTGACTTCCGTCATGATTTTCTGCCGCCGCTCATCGCGGTGCGCCTCCCCCTGCAGATTTTTATCCAGCAAGATATTGGTAAGGCTGGTTAAGGCGGGCTTTAAGGTATCTGTCGGGCTAGCGGCAAAAACCGCCCCTGCAAAAACAGGAAAAGCAAAAAACAGTGCAATACAAAACAGCAAGATTCTTTTCATCTCTTTACTCCAATTTGTTGAAATCCATTCAGGCTTTTCAAGGTCTTACTTGGCACTACCAAAGGCAAATTTACTGATCAAACTTTCAATATCCACTGTTGATTCGGTATCAACAATAATCTCACCTGCCTTAAATACCTCCTCATCACCACCCAGAGTAAGCTGGATATATTTATCACCGATAATCCCCTGGCTTTTAACCGAGGCGATGGAGTCAACAGGCACCTGCACATCCTTATTTAAGCGCAGGGTCAAGGCGGCGCAACCATCCTTGTTAAGATTTACCGCAACAACATTGCCAACCACCACCCCTGCAATCTGCACTGAGGCACCTTTTTTTACCCCTGAGACATTGTTAAATTCTGCCTGTAGCTGATAGGTTTTATCCGCAGTAAGAAATGGAACCTCCCCCAGCTGCAGCGCAAGATAGCCAAAGGCGCAAAAGCCCAACAGCACAAAAATCCCAACGATTGTTTCGATTATGCCTTTTTTCATAATTTCCTGCTTTTCTCTACTTTTCCATGCGATGACTTTGGTAAATCTCGCCCATTGTTGTTTTGACAAATTTTTTGATATTCTCTTTTTCCGACCACTGGATCGCTTCCGGGCTGTCAAAAACATCCATCTTGCCCCGATCAAGAATAATAACCTGATCCGCCAGATTAAACACCTTGGGGATGTCGTGGCTGACAATGATGGAGGTAAAGCCGTACTTCCTCTGGGTTGCAGCAAAGAGATGGTATATCTCCTGGCTCATTACCGGATCAAGCCCCGTGGTTGGTTCATCAAAGAGCATAATCTCCGGGTGAAGCTGCATCGCCCGTGCCAGCCCGACCCGTTTTTGCATCCCGCCGCTTAACTGCGCCGGATATTTTCCATCATGCCCTTCAAGGCCAAACTGGGCAAGGCTTGCAGCAACCTGTGCCCTGATCTCTTCTTCACTTTTTTTCGTCCGCTCCCTTAGAGGCATGGCAACATTTTCAAATACCGTCAGCGAATCAAACAGTGCCGCCCCCTGAAAAAGCACACCAAATCGGGTGCGCAGCTGGTGCAATTTACGCCCATAGAAGCGGGTTATATCCTCACCACCAATAATAATCTTCCCCTTATCGGCATCCATCAGACGCAAGATAAGTTTCAGGGTAACGCTTTTGCCCTGCCCGCTGCCTCCGGCAACAACAGTGGTCTTTCCCGCCGGAATAGTAAAGTCAACATCATCAAGCACATGCTGCACCGAGCCATCTTTTTTACGGAAACTCTTGCGTACCCCGGCAAATTCTATGGCATTATCAGACATTTTTCCTCATCGCAGCAATTTACAGCAGGATTGCCGTCAACAGATAATCGAAAATCAGCACCGAAATAGAAGAGAGCACCACCGCCTGGGTGGTTACCCGGCTGACACTCTCGGCTCCAAAGCCTGCCCCCCGAATCTGCTGTACAAAATAACCTCGCCCGCAACAGATCCATACCACCAGCCCGCCAAAAAAGAGTGATTTCACCATTCCCAACCACAAATCATGGTTGGTTACGCTACTCACCATCCCTTCATAATAGGCTCCAGGGCTTACCCCCATCATGGTAACGCCAGCAACATAGCCGCCAAAGATTCCCACCACATCGAAGATGGCGGTAAGCAGCGGCAGAGAGATCAACGTTGCCAGAAATTTCGGTGAGATAAGGTAGCGAAAAGGGTCGACCGCCATGCACTGCAGCGCATCAATCTGCTCGGAAATCCGCATAATTCCCAGCTCTGCACACATCGCCGAACCAGCACGCCCTGCAACCATAAGAGCGGTTAACACCGGGCCAAGCTCTAAAATCAATGTCAGGGCAACGGCAGAGCCAAGCATTCCGTCTGCGCCAAAACGATTCAGTGAATAGTAACCCTGTAGCCCCAACACCATACCGGTTGACAGCGAAGTAAAAAAGATAACGATAAGCGAGCCAACGCCAATAAAGCGCATCTGCCGTAGAAATTCGCCCCAGCGAAATGGCGGACGAAAAAGCCCCAGCAGTGCCTGGCAGAAAAAGATCCCCATCCGGCCAAGATCGCCAAGGGTATAGAGGGCTGTATCACCCAGTTTTTGGATAAAAGATAGCATTGAACAAAAAAACAAAAAGATAAGAAAGATAACTCCGTACATTGCCTAAAACAAGCGAGCTTGAATCTAAAACGGAAAAGAGAGGAAGTCAATATTTTCAAGAAGAGAAAAAACCCGCAGAGACCATCAACGCTTAGATCTCTGCGGGTAGTAGGCGAAAAAGAAAGACAGTCTATCAGATAGTAAACCGGTTGACAATATCTTTCAGATTTTTTGCCAGCTCCTTCAAATTTTCCATACTTTCAACGATATGAGTGCTATTTTCAGCAATGCTTCGTGCCGCCGCATCCATTGAGGATATATCCTTGGTTGTTCTCTCAATCCCTTCGGAACTTTTGGCAATATTTTCATTAACTTCTACAACACCCTGCGACACCTGACCAATATTGGCAGAAATCTCCTGGGTTGCAGATGCCTGTTGACCAATAGCAGTAGCAATAGTAGCAATAATTTCGTTGATGTTCTGCATTATGGTGTTCACAGATTCAATCTCCCCAATCGCCTCGCTACTAGTCGACTGAATCCCCTCAATCTGCTGTTTGATATCGGCTGTAGCCTCAACAGTCTGTGCTGCCAAATCCTTAATCTCGTTGGCAACAACAGCAAAGCCCTTACCCGCCTCTCCTGCCCTTGCCGCTTCAATAGTAGCGTTGAGTGCAAGCAGGTTGGTCTGGTCAGATATTCCGGCAATGGCATCGGTAACTGCCCCGATAGACTCTGCCACACTGCCAAGCTCATGCATCTGGGTACTCGCCTTCTGTATCTGCCCTACAGCTTGCTCTGAAATTTCCTTTGCCTCATCGGATTTTTTGGCAATCTCACTGATGGTAACACTCATCTCCTCTGATGCGGTAGCAACGATATTGGTGTTTTGTGTGGTCTCATCCATTGCCGCAGCGATATTATTCATATTGCCGCTAAGATCACCGGATGCGCCAGCAATGGTCTTTGCCAGTGCGGAAGATGCCTTTGAATTGTCATCCATTTCATTGGAGATTCCCAATAACTCCTCTGACGAATTATCAACCACCGTAACATTGGAACTCAACTCGCCAATAATCTCCTGCAGATTTTCCACCAACCGGTTAAACCAGAGGGCAAACTCGCTCAACTCATCTTTTCTATTGATTTCGATACGTTTGGTCAAATCCCCTTGCGTAATCTCCTTTACCACACCTATCATATAGGAGATAGGCTTTGTTACGGAGCGAACACCAAGGACCAAAGAGAGGATAATGGCAACCGAAAGAGCAACAGAAAACAGCAACACCAGTTTTTGCAGCCTGGAAAGCGTTCCGTAAAGCTCTCCAGCCTGATAGACGTATGACATAACGCCAATAGCCTCGCCATTGAAATCCTTTATTGGAAAACAGGAGATAAAATAATCATCAACCCTTACCTGATACAGGCCGTTCATCCCCTTTTCAAGGATATCTGCGGTCAACAACGGATTGGTAACTGCCGCATCGGTGGAGGAGACAAAGACAAAGGCGTTATCAATAACCGGATGTTTTTCAGCATCCTGCAATCGGGTGGCAATGGAGAGATGCCGCAAGTCCATATAGACAGCAATAGACTCTGCCTTATCTGTAACAGATGCCTTGATAACAGGGTCGTAGGAGGAGAGTACTTCAACAGAACCCTTATAATTCCCGGCCTCATCTTTTATCGGTGCAAGCCCCCGCAGGGCAAAGCCTCCCCTGCCGATCTCAATACCGCTGATGGGAGAATGGCTCCCCTGGCTGATGGTTTTTACCGTATTACGAAATGAACGCAAATCATCGCTTTTGTTTTGTTTTTTCTTCCATATCCTCACCAGGGAGCGGGCAGGCGGCACATGAAAATGTACCCGGAGGCTCTTTTTACCGGTTATCTCTGTATAGCCCTTCTCTATGGGGAGGAAAAAAGCCTGCAGATCCTCTCTCGCCTGCTGCATATAGGGGTCATCTGCATCATCAATATTCCCCTTATAGGCTGTTTTATACGCATCAACAATATGAGGTGCCTGAGAAAAAAGAGATGCCTGCTCCAGAAGTTTTTTTGCTGCCTCCACCTCTGTTCTCTCAATATTTTTCATCTTGTTGCTAACAATGGTATAGAGATTGTTGAGGATAAATTTCTCCACCGTTTGGTTAGCAAAATAGCCAAGACATATTGAAAACAGAAGACTGATTGTTACCACAGGAAGAATGATTCTGACTCCAATGGTTTGAAAACGATTCATAGAAAACCTCCCCATACTCAATATAAAATAAAAATTTTTAGTAGCATCTATTTTTTTCTTAATAAACCAGCAAATCTCAGCACAACAATACAACCAGCAGTTATCAAGAGAAATTTTCAGAACAAATATGAAAAAAATTAGGCAAAAAAGCAAAAAACAACAAAGACAACACTACCCCGGCTCTACCCATATCCTGTTATAACAAAGAGAACCCCGCTTCTATAAGTATGGGGGGGGAGGGGGGATTTTTTCGCATTTCCAATAAGATAAAAAGAAATTGTTTATATAAAAATCTTGTTGTCATACCGACAGCACCCCCATAATGGGCATTTGTCAATAAACAATGAATATATTAACGTATTGAATTAGCAAAAGAAACGCTTGTCAAGATGAATAGCTGTTCATTTTCCCCAGATTCAGGGTATTGCATTGTCAGGATAACACCGTCTTGCAGCTCTTTCTTACCGTTATCCCGTACGTTCCCTCGTTTTGCTCTTTTTTACAAAATTTTTATCTGTCGCCTTTCTTTTTTGGGATTGTGTTATACTGTTCTTCTATTCCCCCTCTTAAAAGAAGATCAAGAGGAATTTTTTTACTGTAGACAAAGTAAATTACCAAAACGTCAACTAGGGAGATATGGTCATGAAGTTTGTAACCGCTTCCATTGCGCTGTTATTGCTCTACTCTACTGTTTTTGCTGCTGAACCTCTGCCAAAAATGCAGCTGTGGACACTCCCCCAGGCGGTGGCATATGCCCTGCAGCATAACCCCGATACGGCTATTGCCAAAGAGCGTATTGCTCTGGCAGAGGCGGTCTATATGCAGACAGGAGCTGGTGATTTTCCACAGGTTTCCATAGGCAGCGAATACAGTATTACCAACAATCCAATGTACTCCTTTGGCAATATCCTCAACCAGGGAGCATTCAATAATAGCATCGATTTTAACGATCCTGGCCGCAGCGACCGCCTTGCCCTGCAGACAGAGATTCGCTACCAAATCTACAGTGGCGGCAAGGTGAGTGCTGCAAAAGAGATGGCACAGGCGGACATAGCCCATGCCCAAATCAGCAAAAAACAGATAGAGAAAACCCTTGGCTGCGCAGTGGTCAAGAACTGGCAGCGTATTATTCAGGCGCAGGAGATGGTGGAGGTACGACAGGAGACCATCAACACCCTGCAGGCCTCGCTTAAAGTAGCAAGAGCCAGATACGATGCAGGCGATCTGCTGCGGCAGGAACTGTTGGCGATTGAAGCGCAGACAGCAAAGGTGCAGGAGCAGCGTATTGCTGCAGAGCACACCCTCGCTCTGGCAAAACAGGGCTTTCTTACTCTGCTTGGCCTGCCCAAACAGCCTTTCTCCCTGCAGCAGAAAGAGGTTGTTCAACAGCTGCCACCAACGCTTAATATCCTCCAGCGGGAAGAACTAAAGGCTCTGAATCAGCTTGAACACCGCGCCCAGGCCGAGCTTGAAAAGGCAAAAGGGAGCAAGAGACCATCGATTGAGACCTCTGCCAACTATACGGTGGAATATGGGCCGGAACTTGATGGCGACGGCCACTTTTGGCAGGCGGCAATACGAATGAACTATCCGCTATTTGACGGTCATGCCAGCAACGCACAAATTGCGCAGCTCAAGGCTCGATTGCGGGAAATAAGAGCGCAAAAGCAAAAAACGAAACTGGCTCTGCAACTTGAGCTGGAGCAAGCAAGGCTCGGTTATCAGCAGGCAAAAAAACGCCTCTCTGTTACCCTTACCGAAAAAAAAGCGGCACAAGAGGCGGCACGGCTCAGTCGTCTGCAATTTGAGGAAGGGACGGTGCTTGCCTCCACCCTGATTGATTATGAAACCCGACTGGCCGATGCCTGCGCCCGCCACCTCAATGCAAAAGCCGATGCTGTGGTGGCTCTTGCCAATCTCAGACGGGCTGCCGGATATAAACAATTTGAACAAGCGGAACAAATCAAACAATAAAGACAAGGTGATAAGCGATGAAAATTCTCCCCCATCTCCTCTATCCTCTCTTCTCCCTTTTTTTGCTTGCCTCCTGCGGCGACAATAACGATAATAGCAACAACGGCGATACTGCGCCCAACCATCCCTCCAACCTACCACGAGTGAAGGTAGAGGTTGTCGCTGCGGCCATCGCCCCTGCGCCACACAGCCTGGAGGTTACCGGCACAGTTCAGGCGGTTCAGCGGGCGGTCATCGCTGCCAGAATCGCCGCAGATATTATCAATATTCCCGTAGAAATTGGCGATCAGGTAGAAAAAGGAGCACTACTTGCAGAGCTTGATGAAGGCAATCTTCTCGCCGTGGTCAAGGAGGCGGAGGTTGCCACCGCCCAAGCACAGCGCAATCTGCAGCGGGAGACCCGCCTGCTGAAAAAACATGCCGCCACAGCAGAAAGCGTAAAAAACCTCAAAGACACCTTGCAAATTTCCCAAGCAAAATTGAGCCAGGCAAAAGAAGCTCTTGGCTATGCCAGGCTCCATGCTCCCTTTTCTGGTGTAATTACTGCAAAACCAGTCAATTCGGGCGATCTTGCCCTGCCCGGCAAGCCGCTGCTCTCCATGGAAAACCCGCAGCATTTTGAAGTTGTTGCCAACATCCCGGAGACGCTTATAGGTACAATAAAACAGGGCGATAGCGTATCGCTGACCATTCCATCCCTGCACCGCACACTAAAAGGGGTAGTGGGAGAGCTCTCCCCGGCACTCAACCCTGCCTCACGAACAGCAGCAGCAAAAATTTCCATTATCAACGAGGATAAGGCCGCCCACCTCTATAGCGGGATGTTTGCAACCGTGTCTCTTTCTGCACAGCAGGAGGCCGCAAAGGCCATCGTTATTCCGAAAAAGGCCATACAGCATTATGGGCAGATAGAGCAGGTTTTTGTGCCGCAAAAAGAGAGGGCGGTAATGCGTATCGTCCGCACTGGAGAGAGCTACCTGCAAGATGGTATTGATATGGTTGAGATACTCTCCGGGCTTGATGGGAAAGAGAAGGTGCTACTTAGCACTGAACGACTGCACAATGGGCAACTGGTAGAAATAGTCAACGAGACAACCAAAAAATAGCAAACATCCACGGTCATGAATACAACAGAGCTGAAAAAAAAGAAGGACTTTGCCGGCTCCCTCGCCGCTGCCGCCATCCCCAGCAAACTGACCCCTCTGGCAATCATCGCTTCACTGCTGCTCGGCCTTTTTGCCGTCTATCTGCTCCCAAGAGAAGAGGAGCCGCAAATCAAGGTGCCCATGATCGATGTTATGGTCAGTCAGCCGGGCGCATCTCCTGGAGAGGTGGAACAGCGGTTGACTATCCCCATGGAAAAACTGCTCTATGAGATTCCAGGCGTTGAATATATTTACTCCACCTCAATGCAGGGGAGATCGCTACTTGTCGTCCGTTTTTTTGTGGGCGAAGAGATGGAGAACGCCATTGTCCGCCTGCAGGAAAAACTAAGCAGCAATTTTGACCGCATTCCTGCAGGGGTAAGCCATCCATTGATAAAACCCCATAGTATTGACGATGTGCCGATTATGGCCATCACCCTGCATAGCGACACGAGCGACCACTTCACCCTGCGCCGCCTTGCCGCCCAGCTCGACGATGAGATTAAAAACATCACCAATGTCTCAGAGACAAAAATTATCGGCGGAACAAAGCGGCAAATCACCATCCGCTTTGATCCCTTGCTGCTTGCTGCCCGCAAGATAAGCATTGACCAGCTTATCCCTGCTATCAAGGCTGCCAACCGCCAGAACTATAGCGGCACGCTTAAATCCTTTAACAACGAAATCCAGCTGCAGACTGGCGTTTTCCTGAAAAACAGGCAGGATATTGAAAAGATCGTTGTCGGTATGCACAATAACGGCCCCATCTATCTGGGCGATGTTGCCACCGTCAGCGATGGGGCAAGCCCTCCTGCCGACTATGTTTTTTTTATCGACCAGCAAAAGAGAACCCCCGAAGCCGCCGTAACCATCTCCATTGCCAAACGCCCCGGTGCCAATGCCGTGGCGGTTACCCATCAGATAGTTGAACGAATCAAGCAGATCAGCCCCCTGTTGCTGCCGGATGAGGTTAAAATAAGCATCACCCGTGATTATGGCGAGACTGCTGCAGAAAAATCCAACGAACTGTTGCTGCATATGGGAATTGCTGTTTTTGGCGTTGCCCTTTTAATCCTCTTTTTCCTTGGATGGCGGGAATCGATTGTTATTCTGCTTGCCATCCCGACAACCCTGGCACTGACCCTGCTGATCTTCTACCTCTATGGCTATACCTTAAACAGAATCACCCTCTTTGCCCTTATCTTCTCCATCGGTATTTTAGTTGATGATGCCATTGTGGTTGTAGAAAACATCGTCCGCCACTACCGCCTGCCGGATGCCGAACAAAAAAGTGCCGCCGAGCTGGCAATAGATGCCGTGGCCGAAGTGGGTAATCCCACCATTCTTGCCACCTGGGCGGTTATTGCCGCCATCCTACCGATGGCCTTTGTTGGCGGGCTGATGGGGCCCTATATGCGCCCTATCCCTATCGGCTCTTCGGCGGCAATGCTCTTTTCGGTTGTTATCGCCTTTTCGGTAACGCCATGGGCGGCAATCCGCATAATACAACGCCATCACCACAAAGGCGACAGCACCGTACAAGCCGCCTCCCACGATACACCAGACGACTGGTTTACCCGCCTCTACCATAAGGTGATGGAACCACTGCTGGCAAAAAGCTCTGCACGGTTGCTCTTTTTTAGCGTAATAATTGTACTGCTGCTTGCTGCTTGCGCTATGGTTGGGGGCGGTCTGGTCAAGGTGAAGATGCTGCCCTTTGACAATAAAAGCGAGTTTCAGGTGATTATCAATATGCCGGAGGGCACAACCCTGGAACAGACGGCAAAAGCGACCATGGAGATGGCGGAAACAATCGGAGGAGATAGGGCCGTTACCAACTGCCAACTCTATATTGGCACCGCCTCGCCCTATAACTTTAACGGGCTGGTTCGGCACTACTTCCTGCGCAAAGGGGCAACGGTGGCAGATATTCAGGTTAATCTGCTGCCCAAAGGAGAACGCTCGCTGCAAAGCCATGAGATTGCCTCCCGCATCCGCCCACAACTCACCAAAATTGCAAAGGAATATGGAGCGGAGATAGCGGTGGCAGAAGTTCCGCCCGGCCCTCCCGTCTTGCAGACGCTGGTGGCAGAAATTTATGGCCCAGATGCTTCAGCACGACAGCTGCTGGCGGCAAAGGTGAAGGATATTTTTACCCAAAGTGATGGCGTCGTCGATGTCGACTGGTTTCAGGAGAGCCCCCGCAGCCGGAAAGTGCTCAAGATAAATGCGGAAAAAGCAGCGGAAAACGGCATCAATGTTGACCAGATTGTCCAAGCGATCACAATTGCCGTAGAGGGGAAATCCTTTGACCTCCTGCACCTTCCCCGGGAAAAAGAGGATGTTACAATGGTGCTGGAGCTGCCCGATGCCTTTCGTGGGCGCACAGAATCGCTGCTCAATATCTCACTGCGCTGCCCATATCGCAGCGATGCGCCGCTTGTCCCTCTGCGAGAGTTGGTCAGTGTTGCCGAAATGCCCGTTGAACAGCCTCTCTATCGAAAAAACCTTAAGCCGCTTATCTATGTTACCGGCGATGTGGCTGGCAGTGTGGAGAGCCCTGTTTATGCCATTTTGCAGATCAACAAACTGTTTAATCAGCTGCAACGAAAGGGTTTTGGCGGTAGTCCCGGCAAGGTGGAAGTCTACAATCTGCATCAGCCGGAAACAACAACCGAGCCAGTGATAAAGTGGGATGGAGAGTGGCATATCACCCTGGAGGTCTTTCGTGATCTGGGCATTGCTTTTGCTGTAGTCATGGTACTGATCTATGCACTCATGGTCGGCTGGTTCAGGAGCTATATCACCCCGCTGGTGGTGATGGCTGCCATCCCATTTTCTCTTATCGGTATTCTCCCCGCCCACTGGGCATTGGGAGCATTTTTTACCGCCACATCAATGATCGGCTTTATGGCGGGTGCTGGAATTGTGGTGCGCAACTCCATAATTCTGGTCGATTTTATTGAACAACGCTTGCAAGAGGGGCACCCCCTTGACCAGGCGGTGGTGGATGCCGGGGCAATCCGCTTTCGCCCCATGCTGCTAACAGCTCTGGCGGTGGTGGTGGGGGCTTCTGTTATTTTGGCCGACCCCATTTTTCAGGGGCTGGCAATATCCTTGATGTTTGGCGAAATTGCCTCACTGTTGATAAGCCGTATGGCGGTACCGGTGCTCTATTTTATGGTGAGAAAAAGGCACCATTAAGTACTTTTGTGGCACTGCTGTTTTTCTTGTGAAGCTTCTTTTGTAAAGAGTTTCTCCTTCCACAAAAGGAGAAAAACAGGACAGTGCCACCGCCAAAACTTCCTTTTTCTCTATCTTTTTTAGAAAAGCAAAAAAAAGGGTTGCATAAACAGAATAAAACGAGTAACTAAATAATTAGCAAATGTCGACATTAGACATTAAGACAATCCATTCAAGGAGATAAAAATGGGCGTACAAAATATAACCAGCCAACAGGCACCCAAGGCCATTGGTCCCTACTCTCAGGCAACAATCAGTGAAAATTTGCTGTTTGTTTCCGGTCAACTTCCGCTTGTTCCGGAGACGGGCGAATTTGTTTCCGACGACATTCAGGAGAGAGCGCATCAGGTATTCAAGAACATGGCGGCCATTGCCAAAGAGGCAGGCACCGCTCTTGAAAATGTGGTGAAAACAACCGTGTTTTTAACCGACCTTAATGATTTTCAAAAAGTAAACGAAATTTATGGACAATATTTCAGCGAGCCATTTCCGGCACGCAGCCTGGTGCAGGTTGCGGCACTGCCTCTTGGCTCAAACATTGAGGCAGAAGCAATTATCAAGCTGAAATAATTTCTTGTTCAGAATGATAACCTACCAATAACATTTTTTATAAATCCTACAGGAGGTTCAAATGAATCTTGCACAGTTCGACCGCAGGGGCTATGTCCAGACTGCAACACCGATTGAAGCCTGCCCCAACTTCTCAAAAGCACTTGGCGCAGACATCAACGTCTATATCAAAAGAGATGATATGCTTCCCGGAGCAGCTGGTGGCAACAAAACCAGAAAACTCGACTTCTGCATTGCTGACGGCCTGAATAAAGGCGCAGATACCATCATCACCTGCGGTGCTGTACAGTCCAACCATTGCCGCCTTACCCTCTCCTGGGCAAAAAAAGAGGGGCTGGATTGTCATCTCGTTCTGGAAGAACGGGTTGCTGGAAGCTATAACCCTGAAGCATCAGGAAACAACTTCCTTTTCCAGCTTATGGGAGTTAACGGCATCAAGGTTGTTCCCGGCGGAACCAATATGATGGAAGCAATGGAAGAGGTTGCCGAAGACCTGCGCAAGCAGGGGAAAAAGCCCTATATCATCCCCGGCGGTGCATCCAACACCATCGGCGCATTGGGTTATGTCTCCTGCATGGAAGAGATTATGGCGCAGATGTTTCAGCAACGTTTCACCTTCGACCATATGGTTGTACCCTCTGGTAGTGCAGGAACCCACGGTGGAATCATTGCTGGCATGGTTGCCAATAATATCAATATTCCCGTTACCGGTATCGGCGTAAATCGCTCCAAGCCTGTACAGGAAGAGGCGGTTTACAACCTTGCCAATGGGACTCTTGATCTGATTAAGGCGGGCGTACAGGTTCCCCGTGACAAGGTTGTTGCCTTTGATGATTATGTTGGCCCCGGCTACTCCCTGCCCACTGATGCAATGGTTGCAGCAGTAAAACTGCTTGCCGAAACAGAAGCCATTCTTCTTGACCCTGTTTATTCAGGAAAAGCGATGTCCGGTCTGATTGACCTTGCTAAAAAAGGCTATTTTCCAAAGGGTGCAGATGTTCTCTTCCTTCATACAGGAGGTTCTCCTGCACTGTTTGCATATTTGCCTGAATTCAGAAAATAGAGAATTTTCTGTCATGCCACTTCCAGCATGGAGACACTCTATGCTGGAAAAACCTTTTTCTTTTCGGAGGAGTTAAGATGTTTAAAAAAAGTGCGAAACTACTGGCGGCTGCCTGTTTTGGAACAATGCTTTGTGCATCCCTTACCTTTGCTGGCCCAATAGTTATAAAGCTGGCTCATCCCAACATCCCTCAGCATCCAATGGGACAGTGCTTTGAAAAATTTAAGGAACTGCTTGAAAAACGTTCCAACAACCATTTCAGAGTAGACATTTACGACAGCTCAAAATTTGGTAACTTTGATAGTGTTGTCCAGGGGCTGCAATACAATATGCTGCAAATGGGTTCTGCCAGTACCGGAAACCTCTCTGTATTCTCGGATGCATTTCTTATCTATGACCTCCCATTTCTTTTCCCGGATTATGCATCAACAGATCTGGTTACAGACGGCCCTATTGGACAGGAAGCCGCAAAATCCCTTGAAAAAAGCGGTATCATCGGCCTTGGTTATATTGAAATCGGTTTCAGAAATCTGTGGAACAACAAGAAAGATGTCAAAACCCTGGAAGACGCAAAGGGTTTGAAAATTCGGTCAACTCCCTCAAAAGCACATATTGCCACATTAAAGGCTCTTGGAACCAACCCCACCCCCATCTCATGGGGTGAAGTGTATACGGCTCTCCAGCAAAAGACTGTTGACGGAATCGATATCGACCTCAATCTTGCCTGGCACAATAACTTCCCTGAAGTCAACAACCATATGACTGTTGTCAATAGTATTTATACCCCCCATCTGGTTATGGCCTCCAAGAAATTTCTCGACAGCCTCAGTGACGACGACAAAAAACTGGTTCTTGATACCTTTAAGGAAGCACAAATGCTGGAGCGGAAACTCATTCGCGAAGGAGAAAAGGAGATTATCAACAAACTCGCAGATAAAGGCGTTACTGTAACAGTATTAAGTGAAGAAGAACGAGGACGCTGGGCAGAAGCGACCAAAACTGTCTATGATGAATTCGGCGACAAGATCGGCGTAGAACTCATTAAGCAGGTAAAAGAGACCGTCGGAGGGAAAAAATAACCTCTCCGACTGGCTCGTTGTCTTGATGCAACCTGAGGCAGCTTCCTTGCCAAGGGTTGCATCTCCCCTCTCTAAAGGAAAATCCTTATGCAGAAAGTAAAACTCTACCTCAATCGGGCAGAAGAAATCGTCTCCAGCCTCTGTCTGGCGTCGATGATTTTTATCATCTCCATTCAGGTTTTTCGCCGCTATGTGCTGCACAATTCTCTTGACTGGTCTGAGGAATTGGCCAGGTACTGCTTTATTTGTGCAGTCTATATCGGGTGCAGTTTTGCCGTACAGAAAAATGCCCACCTCGAAGTAACTATCCTGAGAAATTTCGGCAGCGACCTCTGGAAAAAGATAGTGGCCGTCATCTCTTATATCTGCACCATTGTCTTTTGCGGAAGTATTGCCGTCTGGGGAACAAATATGGTGCTCTTCCTGATGAGGACAGGGCAAAAGACACAAGCTCTGGAGATTAGTATTTTCTGGATTTACATTGCCATTCCCCTAGGCCTTGGTCTGATGGGTTTACGCACTGGAATAAACTTATGGCAACTTTTGACGGGGAAAATAACAGCTCCAGGAGTTGATTCCGGTGGACAATTTTAATCACAGGGAAGTAACCCTCTCTCTGTCTATATTCAGAACTCCTTGAAATAAGCCTATAACCAACGACTATCATGGAACCTTCAATCTATTACGTCTTTATCTCTCTTGCTATCTTTCTCATTCTCAGCGTGCCCATTGGTGTGGCTATCGGGCTTGCTGTTGCCGTGGGGATCGTCTTTGGCGGTTTGCTTCCACCCGAATTTCTTATTCAAAAGATGTTTACCTCCCTTGATGTCTTTCCCCTGATGGCTGTGCCCTTCTTTATTATGGCCGGAGAAATCATGCAAAAAGGGAGTATGGCTCAACGCCTGCTGGAAGTTTCGAAGGCTCTGGTTGGACATATTACTGGCGGGATGGCGCATATCTCTGTTCTCACCAGTATGTTTTACGGCGCACTTTCCGGCTCGGCACCAGCAACGGTGGCGGCAGTCGGTGGGATCATGGTTCCATCCATGGTCAAGGAAGGATATTCCCGCCCCTTTGCCACTGCTGTAAATACATCGGCTGGCTCTCTGGGCGTTATTATTCCTCCCAGTGTGCCGCTTATTATTTATGGCACAACAGCAGGGGCATCGGTGGGAGACCTCTTTATTGCCGGCGTTGTTCCCGGCCTTTTCATCGGCTTATGCCTGATGCTGTGCAGCTATATTCTGGCCAAGAAATCAGGCTATAAGGGCAGCGGCAAACGCGCCAGTTTTAAGGAATTTCTTGTTGCGCTGAAAAACTCCATTTCTGCGCTGATGGTACCTCTTATCGTGTTGGGTGGAATTTATGGCGGGTTTACCACACCGACAGAAGCAGGAGTTATCGCCGTTGTTTATGCCTTGGTCGTTGAAGGTCTTGTTCTGAAAACATTGAACTGGGAAAAAATCTGGCAGGTGCTCAGAGGAACAGCACTGACAACATCATCCATCTTTCTGGTGGTTGCCACTGCCACCGCCCTGGGACAGATCCTGCTTTTTAACAACGTCCCCGATCATCTGGTACGGGCACTACTCAGTATTTCAGAAAACAAATATGTCCTTATTCCCATTATCCTTGTTTTCCTTCTTATCATGGGAACATTTATGGATGCCCTGGCAAACATCCTTATCCTCACACCGCTTTTTCTGCCAATATTACCCAAGATAGGAATGGATCCCATTCATTTTGGTATTGTGATGATTATCTGTGCTTCAATGGGCTTTCTGACACCTCCGGTTGGCGTCAACCTCTTTGTCGGCTGCTCCATCGGCAATATCAGCATTGAACGCTTGAGTATGGCTGTTTTGCCTTTTCTTCTGACAATGGTTATTGCTCTGGTTTTCATCACCTTTATTCCAGCCATATCGCTATGGCTTCCCGGTTTATAAACAGAGAGGAAAAGATATGACCAGCAAACATTTCCCCCAGCCAGTGATTGCCATTGCCGGACATGCGGGTGCTGGTCATGTCCACAGCCATTCCGGTTTTGTACAGGACGACTCCGTTGGCTTTGCAGTAACCTGCAATCTAATGAAAAAGTTCTACCCCGTTGATACAACCATTGAGTCTGTGCAAATTGAGGGAGATACTATTTCTGTGCAGACAAAAGACGGCGGTAAGGGTTCAGCCCTTGCAAGACGAGGTTTTACTCCCTGGGAAAAAGAGCTTGTACAAAAGGCGGTGGGGCATGATGGTTTGTACAGCCAGGGAGTTGCCTGTATCTGTTTTGGCAGGATGTACGGACAGGGAGCAATGGAAGGCGCCGTTGCCCTGCAAAGCGCAATATGTCTGGCCGTCATAGACACTTTTCTTACTGTCCATGGAAATCATTTTCTCACTTCCTCTGAAGGGATTGACGGCAATATTGGCCGCTGCCTTGGTACTGTCGTTTCCTATAACGACATATATATAGCTCTACTGGCAACACTTAACGCCACGGCGGGAGGAATCGGCCCGGTAGAAGACAACGAGGGTAATATCAACCTGTCAGAAAAAGGGGCTCTTATGGAGGCTCTTGGCATAAATCTGATCCCTACAATTATTGTTGAATCGAAAGCATGGATTCCCGCTTTGGGATCTTCGCTCAAATGCGACACCTTTCTTGCCAGATTTAACAGGGAAATAGACAATCCAGTTGTCGGAGAAGCCCTCTACCATGCCATACAACAGCTGCGACTCCCGGCCATTCTCGCAGATACCCACTATCCCAGAGATGCCAGGGATATGAACAACCTCTCTATTGCCCTGGCTGAAAAGGTCCTCCGTATCGGCGAGGAGTTGAAAAAGGACACCACTTCAAAAGGAAAATGCCAGCTTATGGCAGAGCTGGTTAAACTTGCCGCAGAAGACGGCGGCGGCATAAGTTATATGTCTTCCGATGTATATCAGGTCGTTGGAGGAGGCGGACTTATGCCAGGCAGTGCAGCGGTACTCTCACTTGCTGTTTGTGAAAAAACGATTCAACATGAGGTTATTCCTTTTCTTCATAAGGAAGAACTTGCCAAATATTCTGATATTTGCCTGCAAGCAGTTGAAGAGATTATAAAGCAGATAGCAGCGGCACAGCAGTATCTCCATCGTGCAAAACTCTACCATTTTTGATACACTGGCTCCATTTTTTGCTTTCTTTAAATTTAAAGAAGGGTTCTAGGCAATTCCCGTTGGTTGCCACAGTGCCAAAATTTGTCAGCTTGCATAAACTGGAGAGCACGTACCATGAAAGACATTTTTCGAAAACAAACCTATAGTGAGCAAGTTGCGGAATATATTCGCCGCCAGATTCTCAATGGCCGCTTTGAACCGGGAATGCCGGTAAAGGAGGTAGCCATTGCCGAAGAACTTGGCATCAGCAGGGCACCGATAAGAGAGGCGATGCAGATTCTCATCCGGGAAGGACTTATCGACGCCGCCCCGCAAAAAAGAAAGGTTGTTCGCCTGATGACAGCCCAGCAAATTCGCAACAGCTATTTTGCCGGAGGAGTACTAGAAGCTGCTGCCGTTGCCCAGGTCGTGCAATCATTTACCCAAGAAGATCTTGACGCTCTTGAAGATGTAGTCGATTCCATGAAATTTATTGCTGAAACATCGGGCAATATCTCCGAGATGGCTCCCCTTGATACAGCCTTCCACGATATTCTTTTCTCCAAGGTGGAAAATGAGCTTTTAGTAGATATATGCAAGAAATTTTGTCAGGGAATCTCAAAATACCTCCTTTTTAAGCACTGGATCAAACTTTTCCCGGCAGAGAAAGTCTATCTTCGACATAAGATTGTTCTTGATGCAATCAAAGACGGCGATCCCGTGGAGGTAGAAAAAATCATCCGCCACCATTATGAAGAATCTGGCAGCAAGATGGCTCAATTTGGCAGTGATCAATGAGCCTGTTACCCCAAAATTTTATCATTTTTCCCTGCCTTACCACCTTTATAAAAAATTTACAAAATCACCCCCGATCAAGCGGCGCATAGGGGAAATCATCCCGATCCATCAATTTGAACATCCGTTGCTTTTTTCCGCCAGTGCTGTTGTAATAGTGTAACAAGGTACCAACCATCTCTACCACATCGTCTTCACTGGCGGCAGCAGCAATACGGCTGGCAATCAAAGGGTTCCCCCCTCCCCGGCCACCAACATAAACATCCAACCCCTTGGGGGTAGCAAAAATACCAATATCCGAGAGTTTGGGATTGGAGCAGTTTGTGCTGCATCCAGCAATGGCAATCTTTAATTTCGGCTTGGTGGGCACATCCCAATAGAGTTCAAGCAGACGATCACTCAGTTTCTGGGTATCAATCAAACCTCGATTACAATATCTTTTCCCATGACAAACCCGGGGCTTTTGAAAAATACCGGGTTGTTTGAAGCGCGCACCCAGGGCAGCAAGTGGAGCCTTTACCTCATCAACATCCTCTGGCCGAACCTCTGTAAGACGCAGATTCTGGGCAGTGGAGAAATAGACACCAAGATTATATTTTTCAGCCAGTTCAAGAGCTGTTTTCATCATTGTATGCGAGATACGACCAGCAGGAAGAATAACAGTAATAACAGTATATTGTGGTTGAGACATAATCACACCTTCCATTTGTTGTGATGGAATTATTTTTTATATCATGCTAAGATTACGGTATATTTCTCTTTTTAGAAGAGACACCAATACTACTCAAAAATTTCGGCTCGATATTACCATCAAAGAGGACAAAATACCAATGGAAGAATGCACCTTGCAACAGGGAAGAGCGCAAGGAAGGGTACAAGCAGCGGTGGCAATCATTGAGATTCCCTCTTTACGGCAGTTTTTGGTGGTGCGCCGCCAGCAAAATGCCAATGACCACTGGTCGGGGCACTATGCCTTTCCTGGTGGTCGTATCAATAAAGATGATAACAGCCCTCTTGCCGCTGCCATTCGTGAAACAGAAGAGGAAATCGGGGTCGTGTTG
>PDWI01001189.1_pt1 | contig 42884 bp, 40 predicted proteins | sample 1430891 | NCBI WGS metagenome assembly PDWI01 (sample SAMN01162508, study PRJNA174530) | Oral metagenome, whole genome shotgun sequencing project. | biome: Marine environment; feature: Marine mammal; material: Swab sample of the gingival sulcus; isolation source: swab sample of gingival sulcus... | reverse complement strand
AGCGGCTAATTTCTTTCCATCGTCAGCTTCGAAGCTATAACGTGAAGAACCGATATAAAGTAACTTTTTCTGAATTTGCATTTTTTTGTCCTGTTGTGTATTTGTGTATTTAAATATTCATGGCTAAATATACATAAATACTGAAATACAGTCAAACAAAAATACACAAAAACATTTATAAATGTTTTTGGCTGAGTGATAAAATCCAGCTTTTTAAGCGACAAAACAATATGGCAAAGAACTTTAGAATTTCAGATGAAGAAGAAATAGCACTTCAAAAAAAAGCTATGGAAATCAGCATGGAGCGAATACAAAAAGGAAAACCTGTAATAACAGACAGCAAGCTACTGCACAAGATAATAGAAATATCACTGGGCAGAATGACAATTGACGAAAATGGGGAAATAGTAATCAAATGACGGGCAACATTCATCGCAAGTAGGGACATCATGCCAACGCAGGGTTGGCCAAGAGTGAGCGTGAGTCATTGCTCCGTAAGCCTGTCTTGTGCACTGTACCGGCCGGTGGTTCTCCGACCGGCTGGGTAGTCTTTGTTCGTGCGACTTGGCCAACACCGCTGTTACCGCGCTGTGCGTTCTGTGCACTATAGGTAGTCTTGCGCCGGCGCTACCGTGGGGGGCGCGCCCCCACACCCCCCACCGGCTTTGGCAAATAAAAAATTTGAATGTAATTTGTTTAAGATTTATTTAACTTGACTTTTAAATTACATATTTAATTCATATGCTTGCATTATTGAATTTGTTTTTACAAAAAAGTCAAGTTAATAGCATGAAATACTATGTAATCTTGATTTGCGATTTTCGGCCACAATCGCTACAATTCTGGGCTTTTCAGCCTGCATCTGCATCACCGTGTTAGAAATCAAAATCAGCGAGGATTTGCGCCTCAAAATTGCCTATATGCCGTTGCGCTTGCGCGGCACCGTGTTAACTTGGCTTGTCGGGCTTGAGCCCTACTTCGCCATGTCACGCGAAACTTACTACCGGCACTATCGCCTACTCAAAGACGAATTAAAAAACCACCGAACCGTTGATAAATCAACGGCAGGGTGGTTTTGATGTGTGATTTTTAGACACTCTAGCAGACTATCTAATATATATTATGCGAAATTGATTAAGGTGAAATCAGCAACCGGCTATCCAGCCACATTGGCAATGATGGACTTTATATTTGTCGTCGTAGAAACGCGATGGGAAAATATGATGAAAATAATCGCCACAGCGTTGACACCATTTGCGGTAACGCTGTAGCGATTATTTTTAGCTTTACTGGTTGCCTATCTCTTTGTCAGAACAACAGGTTCGGCAACCACGTTGCCAAGGCCGGCAACGCCCAAATTAAAGCCATGGCTAAGATTTGAATACCAATAAACGGTACAACACCGGCATAGATTTGCCCTGTGCTAATCGACTTGGGCGCCGCGCCACGCAAGTAAAATAGCGAAAAGCCAAACGGCGGCGTTAAGAAAGACGTTTGCAAGTTAATCGCAATCAAAATCGCTAGCCAAATCGGGTCGTGTCCCATTACCATCAATACCGGCGCGATAAGCGGCAGTAAGATTACCGTGATTTCCACAAAATCTAAGAAAAATCCCAATATAAAAATCAATAGCATACTAAATAGTAGCGCACCGTTAGCGCCACCCGGCATGGCGGTGAGAATATCGTTGATATGCTCGTCACCCCCCAAGCTGACAAACACCAAGGAAAAACAACTGGCCGTTAAAATCGTGGCAAAAATCATCGCCGTCACCGACATGGCCGAGGTCATGGCGGTGCTCAACATACCCCGCTTGTACAAGCATACCAACGACAACAGCACACCAACGAAGCCCAGTATTGTCAGTCCGATATAGCCATAGCCAGCAAACTGTTGCATCGCAGTAATATCGCTGCGCTGTAGGCGCACCGGATACAGACCCGACAGGATAATCAGCAACAACAAGGCCATAATAGCAACGAGAATCCAGCGCTTGTGTGGCGAATAGCGAAAACCGGCCAATAAAATCGCGCCGGTTGCCCCGACAGCAGCGGCCTCAGTCGGCGAAGCGACGCCACCGAGAATAGCGCCCAGTACGGCAACAATCAAAGCCAGTGGCGGTACGACAGCGTGTAAAACTTCTTTGAGCGTTGGAAAACTCATGCCATCGCCGTGTAGCGGCGGCATGTCTTGCGGTCGGAATAACCCTCGAACTAGCAAATAAATAATATATAAAAGCACCAGCGTTAAACCGGGAATTAAAGCCCCTGCAAACAGTTGCCCGACGGAAATTGTCTCTACCGTGAACTTGCCGGCTTCGTACTGGGCTTGCTGGAAGGCGCTAGACATAACGTCCGACAAGATAATCAACAGCGTCGATGGCGGGATAATTTGCCCCAATGTTCCCGAAGTACACACTAAGCCAGAAGCTAAAGTCGGACTGTAACCGGCGCGCAGCATGGCCGGCAATGCAATCATCCCCATGGCAATCACCGTCGCGCCAACGATGCCGGTTGAAGCCGCCAGTAGCGCCCCCACCAAGACCACCGAAATGCCTAAGCCACCGTACATGCGGCCAAATAAGCGCCCCATGGTGTTTAGTAGCTCTTCGGCGATTTTACTGCGTTCAAGTACGATGCCCATCAGAACAAACAGCGGAATGGCAATAAGTACATCATTCGTCATAATGCCGAAAAAGCGTTGCCCTAACGTACCTAAACGCGTAATTGACATGACGTCCAACAGCCAACCCAAATAGGCAAACGCCACCGCGACACCGGCGATGGAAAACGATACGGGAAAGCCCGATAAAATACACATCATCAAGGCGATAAACATAATTAAATCGAGATAAGCACTCATGAGGCATCCTCCGCGCATTGACGGCCGGCTAATATTAACAATTGCTTACACAAGCAAGACAGTGATTGGACAAGTAGCAAGATACAGAAAATCGGAATCAGCGATTTCAACAACCAAGAGGCCGGAATGCCGCCGACAGAAATAGCGCCCTCTTTAATTTTCCAAGCGCTATAGACGCTCGGCCACGACCAATACAGCAATGCCGACATGGCCGGTATCAACAAGAAAACATGCCCCAGTAAATCAATCACGGCGCGGCCGCGCATTGACAGCTTGGCATAAAAAATATCGACGCGCACATGGCCATCAACCAATAAAGTATAGCCCGCGCCGAGCATAAACAGTCCGACGTGCAAATACAGTACACTCTCGTTAATCGCGACACTGTTGTAACCCAGCGCATAGCGAAGAACAACCACAAAAAATTGGATAAGCACCATCAACAATGCAAACCAACGCACCAAGCCGCCAACCCCGCGGTTGATGCCGTCTAAATACGCAATCAGTTGATTCATAAATTCACCTATTTAATCGAAAAAATCAGTATCCGCAATGAGCGAATAGCTGCATCACCCTGCCCCACCTGCCCTATTGTGCAGCGTGCGCGAATGGCAAAAATAAACAGAAAAAGCGATGAGCGCTAAAGAGCGCTCATCGCCTTAACTGTCACGCTTTATCAGAATAAAAAGCCGCTAGTAATCATACACTTTGGCGCGCGCCGCTAATAACCCAGCATTGGTATAGGTGCGGTATTTACCCACGAGCTTGTGATAATCGCGGTAGCTATCAACAATCTTTTTAGTCAACGCATCACCGTTGTCGTAAAGCTCGCCGATGACTTCTTTGGCGGCCTCACCCATGGCGGCGATAACGTCGTCCGGTAGATTGCGGACTTTAACACCGTGCTCATTCACCAATTTCTCCAAGGCTTTGGCGTTGTTGGTAGTGTATTCTGTCCACGCATTATTGTACTGCGCTTGACAAACAGCGCGCACGACTTCCTGTAGGTCTTTGGGCAAGGCTTCAAAGGCTTTTTTGTTGATGGAGATTTCCTCAGCGGAGGCTGGTTCACCCAAACCCGGCCAGTAATAATTCTTGGCGACTTGATAGAAGCCTAAGGCGCTGTCTGTCCACGGCCCGACGAATTCGCCGGCATCCAAAGCGCCAGATTGCAGGGCTTGAAACATATTTTGACCGCCCATTTTTTGCACGGCAACGCCCAATTTGGCCATCACATCTGAGCCTAAGCCGCTGGTGCGGTATTTTAAGCCTTTTAAATCGTCTACGGATTTGAGCTCATTGCGAAACCAGCCTTGCCACTGTTGGCCGGAGTTGCCGGTTAAAAACGGCTTCATATTGAATTGGGCGTACATTTCATCATACAGGGCTTGGCCGCCAGCTTGCTCCATCCAGCCGACTTGCTCGTCAGCGAGCAAACCAAACGGTTGCGAACCAAACAGCATAATCGCCTTGGACTTAGAGCCCCAATAAGACGGCACGGAATGATACAATTGTGCCGTGCCCTCGGAAACGGCATCAAAAACGCCGTTCCAAGGTACTAACTCACCCACGGCGTGCAATTTGATTTTTAGACGGCCACCAGAGAGTTTCTCAATGCGGTCACAAATGCGTTGGGCAGCCACCCCCGGTCCCGGTAAATTTTTCGGCCAAGAGGTCACCATATCCCAGTGAATGGTGTCACCGGCAATCGCTGGTGCGGCAACCGTTGTTGCGGCTGTTGCGACGGCGGCTGTGGTTAAAAATTCGCGTCTTTTCATGTTCTATTCCTCTAATTAAGTTAAGTCACTTGTTTAGTTTTAGCCATCAAGTTTGAATATATATTTTCTAACGGCAAATGTCAAGAAGGTGATAAAATGACTGAGTGTCATTATCACTACAAAAATATCTGAAATCAAAAGGGGTTTTATTATGTTTTATAAAAAGTTATGGCATAAAATTAACTCATTTTTTTTGTTGCCACCGCGATTTTTTGTGCTAAAATTCGCCGCCCGCTGAAATGTGCATCCATTCAATGTTATTAGGACTCGCCCTAGACAGCGACCACCCTGCTTGATTATCTCACTTCACTATGGCAGGAAAGTTAAAATAATAAATACCATTAAACCATAACCAATATAGGACGTAAATCAATGAGCAAAATTCAATTATTAAAACCCAGTGATATGAAAAAAAAGGATATTGTAGGCCGCTATAATACGCTTAAAATGCGTCATTTTGATGGCCACGAGCGCACCGTTTATTACACCGACAAAGAGACCACTTTCCCCGAAGGTGAACAAATTGCCTCTTGCGCAGATCCATCAGGTCACATTACCCACGTCAACAAAGCTTTTATGCATATGTCGGGCTACACGCGCGATGAGTTGATCGGCATGCCACACTACATTCTGCATCACCCCGATATGCCCAAAATCGTTTTCGCTGAAATGTGGGATTCGCTTCAAACCACAGGCCGTTGGGAAGGTTATGTCAAAAATTTGCGTAAGGATGGCGGTTTTTACTGGGTACATGCCGACGTTTTTGTCAACCGACGCGGTGGTGAAGTTGTCGGCTATACGTCGTCGCGTCGCTCTGCATCCAGAGAAGAAATCGAACTCTACGAAAACAAATACCGTGACTTATTAGAGGTCGAGCGCTTAGGCATACTCTAAGCGGTGACGCGACGCTTTGCGTTTTACTAGACCGGCACGTATGCTGGTCTATTTTTTTGTCTGAGTTTTTTGCCTAGGGCTTTTGCTTGACGCCAGCGGCTGGTCGGCTACAATAGCGATAATTTCTGTTACAAAAATCAAAAACTGATGATTGCATTACTAACTGGCGTTCTTCGTCACAAAAAAGCGCCCTACTTAATTATCGAATGCGCCGGTGTTGGCTACGAAGTCGAAGCCACCCTAACCGCCTTTGCCAAATTGCCCAATATTGATGAAACAGCAACGCTTTACACGCATTTATCGATTCGCGACGATGCCCATGTGCTGTTCGGCTTTGCCTCGCTGGCCGAGCGCGATTTGTTCCGCACCTTGGTTAAAGTCAACGGCATCGGTCCCAAAATGGCGGTGGCGATTTTGTCCGGTATGAACGCCGATGAACTGGCTACGGTCATTCGCAACGAAGACGCCGTCGCCTTAACGCGCCTACCGGGTATAGGCAAAAAAACGGCCGAGCGCCTGATTGTCGAGCTAAAAGACAAGTTCAAAGGCCTAGAACACTTGCCGAGCAACGAAAACTCACAACTAACTGCTGGGCAAAACAAAGGCGATGCCGTCGATGCTCTAACCCAACTGGGCTATAAAATCAATGAGGCCGAAAAAATGGTTGAGGCCGTTTATCAAAGTCAGCTCGACAGTGGCGAGCTGATTCGTCTAGCACTACAAGCAAAACTCAAGAGGTAAGCCGTGATTGAATCCGACCGCCTCATTTCGGCCGCACCTGAGGCCGGCCAGCGTCAAGACGGCGATATTGACCGCGCCATTCGCCCCAAGCAACTCGAAGACTATATTGGTCAAGAGCCAATTCGCCAGCAAATGAGCATCTTTATCCAAGCGGCGCGAAAGCGCCAAGAATCCCTAGACCACAGCCTGCTGTTTGGACCACCGGGTTTGGGCAAGACGACTTTAGCAAATATTATCGCGGCGGAGATGGGGGTGAATTTGCGCACGACTTCCGGCCCTGTGCTCGACAAGGCCGGTGATTTAGCGGCCATCTTAACCAATTTAGAGCCGCACGACGTCTTGTTTATCGATGAAATTCACCGCCTAAGTCCGGTAGTGGAGGAAATTCTTTATCCGGCCATGGAGGACTATAAAATCGATATTGTCATCGGTGAAGGGCCGGCGGCGCGTTCCATTCAGTTGGATTTACCGCCGTTTACCTTGGTGGGCGCAACCACGCGCGCTGGCTTGTTGACCTCGCCATTGCGCGATCGTTTTGGGATTGTTCAGCGCTTAGAATTTTATACACCTAAGGAGTTGCAACGCATTGTTCAGCGTTCAGCGAATTTGATGGGTGTGAGTTGCGAGGTCGATGCCGCGCTGGAAATTGGCCAACGCGCCCGTGGTACGCCGCGCATCGCCAACCGTTTATTGCGCCGCGTGCGCGACATTGCCGAAGTCACCGCCGATGGCCATTTATCAGTCGCTATCACAAAAAAAGCGCTGGAGATGCTACACGTTGACCACGCCGGCTTCGATCACTTAGACCGGCGGCTACTCAGCGACATTATCAGCAAATTCAACGGCGGGCCGGTGGGTTTGGACACCATGGCGGCGACGATTGGCGAGGAGCGCGGCACCATCGAAGATGTGCTAGAACCTTATTTAATCCAACAAGGCTATTTGATGCGAACTCCCAAGGGACGCGTCACTACCGATTTGGCTTATCACCACCTTGGCTTAGTTAAGCCCGAAAAAAACAGTTGAATGGCTTTGCTGTATTTTTTAAAAACACAACAAACTGTGCGGTAGTTCTATTGTGGCGGGTTAGCCACCCAAATCACGCGGCCGATAACTTGCGACTGCTTGAGCGCGCCCAAATCTTGGCGCGACACACTGGCCGGCGATTCGCCGCGAAACCATAGGCAATCGCCCTCGATGCTATCGAGCGTCTTGACAATACGACCGTAGCGCGGATGATTGAGGTAATACATCTGCCCCGTGCGTTTGGGCAGACACTGTGGCCAGTACAAAGCAATAATAAACGCATCGGGCGCGATGCGAGGCCACATAGAGTGACCGCGCACGCGCCCGATGGAGATACCTAACATACTAAGTTATTTTTAAATTAACCTTTCAAATCAGGGTAGACAACTTCTGCTGAAGGTGCGTAAGGACAAACGGCACGATAAGTCGCAACGCCCTTAACTGCCCAGAAAATTTCTGCAAAGCGGTTAACTTTGTCAAGTAAGTCTAGCGCGGCTTCTTTATCAACGTGCTGTTTGGCTTTAGAGCCGGCTAGCATGATGCTGTGTACCAAGTCGTGTAGCTCTGGGTATTCGTTCAACTGTGGCTGTTTGATGAAGTCGCCCCAGATGATGTTAATTTCTTCTTTCACTTTGATAGCGTGCGCTTCTTTAGTCGCAACGATGCGCGCAAAGTTGGCGCGGTCATTGAGGCTAATTTCACTTTTTTCAGCAATTTCATTTAACTGGTCAGTGTTGCGAATAACTGTCAAAGCGGCGATTTGCGCTACTGCAGGGTCGTAAATACCACAAGGCACGTCACAGTGCGCCGAAACGCGCTCGAAAGCCGATTTTTTATCTAATTGGTTTAATAAGTTGAATAACATGATTGGCCTCAATTACTTCTTGATTTTTTTGAAAACAAAATAGGTTGCTACCAACGCGGTAACGGCGACTGGTGCTAGCCATAAGGCGTGTAGATAAACCGCAGACCAGTGTGAGTGGTCATGTCCGGGGTGTGCCATCGCCACGCTAGTGACAAAGGCGAGTGTACTAAGTGCATATTTCATTTTAATACTCCGTTGAAATAAATGAGCCGACACTTTATCAAATTCAGCCGGCATCGTCTAATAAAATCCGTCATAAAAGGCAAAAAATCGCCAAAACCCTAACACTGTCATGGTTTTTGGCGTGGGCATTGGGGCGCGTTACGAGAACGCTCTAGTGAATGGTCAGTTGTTCGGGGCGTCCAATTTTTTCAGCAATTTCTAGCAAATAAACAACAGCACCCTCTCGCCACAGCGGATTAATCCGGATGACGTTTTCAAAGTATTCACGCGCAATGGTGTAATCACCTTGATTGTAGTGCGATAGCGCGTAAAACCAATTGGCGTGCACCGAATTGGGGGCGTTTTGAATAAATTGCTCGCAGTAGCGGCTCAGTGATTGCATATCTCCTTGTTCAAACCACCGTTCGGCCTGTCTGGCGTTAAAGCCTTCGTTGACATCTGTATCGCTGTGGCTATCGTCGCTTTCAGTGCCGGATAGCCGCTTCAACATCAAGGTATTTTGTCGTATAGTGTAAATTAACAAACACATCACCATCACGGCAACGACTGCCGTGATTTCTAATACCCAAAATTGTTGCGTATCTTGCATGGTTTTCCTCTGTCATTCGTCGGGCATAGATAACGTGTTTTTCTTAGCCCTGATGCGTTAGCGAGCGCGACGCTTCTCGACTGCCTCGGCCAAGGTAGCTAAAACGGCTTCAGTCGCTTCCCAGCCGATGCAGGCATCGGTGATACTTTGACCGTAGGTTTCAGGGTTGTCCTGACGGCCTTCTACCAAATGGCTTTCCACCATGACGCCAAAAATAGACTGGTTGCCGTCCGCCAACTGCTTGGCGATATCGTCGGCAACTACGAGCTGGCGCGCGAACTGTTTGTTAGAGTTGGCATGACTACAATCAATCATGATTTTTTTCGGCAAGCCGGCTTTTTCTAGGCCGGCTTCAACCGTCGCAACCGTATCGGCGTCGTAATTCGGGCCATCGCTGCCACCGCGCAGAATAATGTGACTGTCTTCGTTGCCCTTAGTGGCGACAATGGCCGAGTGCCCGAATTTGGTTACCGATAAAAAGTGATGGGGGGCTTTGGCAGAGCCGATGGCGTCAATGGCAATTTGAATACTGCCGTTGGTGGCGTTTTTAAAGCCGATGGGGCACGACATGCCGGAAGCCAATTCGCGATGTACTTGTGATTCCGTTGTGCGTGCACCAATCGCGCCCCAAGAGACCAAATCGGCAAAGTATTGTGGCGAAATCATATCCAAAAACTCCACCGCCGTGGGTATGCCTTTATCAGTTAGGTCTAACAGCAATTTGCGCCCGACGCGCAAGCCCTCGTTAATGCGAAACGAGCCGTTGATATCGGGGTCGTTGAGTAGGCCTTTCCAGCCTACCGTGGTGCGCGGCTTTTCAAAGTAAACCCGCATGACAACTTCCAAACGATCGAGGTATTTTTCACGCAGTGGCAATAAGCGTTCAGCGTATTCCATAGCGGCTTGCGTGTCGTGGATTGAACATGGCCCAATAATCACCAATAAGCGGTCGTCGCTGCCATGCAACATCTGATGCACGGCATCACGCGCGCCGGCAACCGTTTTTGCCGCAGCCGGCGTAGCGGCAAAGCGCTCAAGTAAAGCAATGGGAGGGAGCAATTCGTTGACGGCAGCAATGCGCTCATCGTCGTTTTTGATGCGTAAGTTGTCGTGGGGTTGTTGTGTCATAGGCTGTACCTTTATTGATAAGTGATAAAACAACTACAATAACGCAAAACGAAAAAAAAGGCTATTCCAAAAACAATGAACTTTATTCTTTTATTTACTTCCCTGTTCGGTTGTTAAAGCATGTTTCATCGTCTTTAGGAAAAGCCTTTCTGCCAGTTAATACCATTCACAAAATACAGTTTGCCATTTTGTATAGACAAGGCGCACCCTGTCTATACGCTAACAAATATCATCTATTAGATTTGACGTAACTCGTTGATAATTAGGTTAGATTAATTGAAATGCTCTTTCAAGGTTTCCAACAAAGCTGCCGGTTCAACGTAGCCCCCCAACATCTCACCGTCGCTGAGGAAAATTGCCGGTGTACCGTTGACGCCTAAGTTATTGCCCAGCGCAAATTGCTGTTGAACTTGTTGGCCACTACATTTTTCTTTGGGGTATTGGCGTTTTAGTTTGGCTTTGGTCAAGCTAGCGGTTTTATCCGATGAACACCAAATTTTTTGCATAATTTTCGAGGTTCGGCTGTTTAGACCGCCGCGTGGAAAAGCTAAGTACTCCACCGTGATACCTTTGTCGTTGTATTGCTGCATTTGCGCGTGCAACTTGGCACAGTAGCCACAATTAATATCGGTAAAGACCGAGACTTTATATTTTTCGTTGGGGGCTTTGTAGATGATTTTGTCGCTATCGCTGACTTTGGCCAATGCAGTTTGTGCCTGCTTGTTGAGTATGCGCGCCGTGTAGCTAAAATCCTCTTTAACATTGTGTAACTCACCGGCAAAAAGTTTCTCACCATCTTCGGTGAGATAAACCAATCCACCTTCAAATTGCACTTCGTAAAGGCCGGCAATTGGCGACGGTGTAACCGAAGTAATTTCAATATCGCCCAGCTTTTTTTGAATATAGGTTAAGTTGGGTTCGCCAGCGCTGGCAGTAAAGCACAAAGCGGCTAGTGTTAGGGTGGTGACTATTTTTTTCATGGTGTCCTCTCAGAACAGTATTTACTTAGCGGATGGCATTATAACTGATAAGCGCATATTGTTTTAATTACTTTTTGTTAAGGAAGCTGCCGCCGGCGCGGCCAAAATGCCAACACCCACTTCACAACCGCAAACAATAACAGCAGAAAAATCGCCAAAAAACCACCGGCCATTGCCATAGGCGCCCCCATGAGTTGACAAGATAAGGGCATGACCTTTCCCTGCGCCACCCGATAGCGAAACCAAGAGAAATAATCGCCACCCGTATCAAAATAGTAAACCTGACGAATGTCGTCATCGGTGCCCAGTTCCCAATGCGCCCACTCGGTGTCTTTAATCGCGGCGTGCTTTGTGCTGACGGCTTGCGGTTTTTTCGGAGAAAAAGGCACAAACTGTTCGGCATCTTCAACGGCGACAAAACACAAATGCGAAGGGTTTTTGCCGCTATCGGGCGTCCAACGCGACAAGAAGCTCGTCGCCCACGTCAGCGCCCAACACAGCATCAGAAAGCCTAACAACTTCCCTACCCCAAGGAAAAATTTAAGGAAAAACTTAATGATAGACGCTTTCAAATAATTACTCAATATTTTGAATTTGTTCGCGTATTTGCTCCAACAACACCTTTAATTCCACGGCGTTCATGGTCAAACCCAAATGCTGAGATTTAGAGGCAATGGTGTTGCTTTCGCGGTTCATTTCCTGCATTAAAAAGTCCAACTTGCGCCCGACCGGCACGCTGGCCGACAGCAGCTTTTCGGCCTCGCTAATGTGGCCGTTGAGGCGGTCGATTTCCTCGGCAATATCCATTTTTTGCAATAGATAAATGACTTCTTGTTCAAAGCGCACTTCATCGACTTGGCTTTGGTAGCGGCTTGCCACTTCGTCCAATTTTTCGTGCAGTTTGCCACGCACTTTGTCCATTGATTCGGCGTAGTTTAAGCCGGCATCGGTGACGATGTTGCGAACGGCTTGTAGGCGCTCGCTAATCAAGGCGTTTAAGTGTGTGCCCTCGCTCTGGCGTTGGGCGACTAAGGCTTTGACGGCCGCCTCAAATTGCGGCAACAACCATGTTTTTAAAGCCTCGGCATCGGGTGGCGTTTCGACCAAGACATTGGGTAAACGCAACAATTCGCCAACGCTGACACCGGCAATGCCGTGGCTTTCCGACAGCGTTTTCGAAGCCGATAACAAGGCCTCCACATAGTCGCGGTTGAGGCTCAGTTGTTGGTCGGCTGTGGGATAGTAGCGGATAGCGCACTCGATTTTGCCACGGCTGAGATGTTGGCTCAAGCATTGGCGCATCGCGGCTTCAAACGGTTTAATGCTCTCTGGCACTTTGAAAAAAACGTCTAAATAACGGCTGTTTACCGCTTTTAATTCAATGGACAAAGTGCCAAGTTCGCCCTCGGCTTGAACGCGGGCAAAGCCAGTCATACTGTGTGTCATGGTGTTTCCTTCATTGATTGGGTTAATTTTGTGTTAAGTTTAAAAGGCGAATTTCTTATCCTTTGAGATGATGTCTAAAAATAAAAAACAACTGTCCCCCCTCTTTCCAAAAGAGGGGGTTAGGGGGAGATTTGAGGTGGTTGGAAGTACCGGCCACCGTCAAATCCCCCTTAGTCCCCCTTTTAGTAAAGGGGGAGGCAGCCCCTTTTGATTTTTTAGTTTTTTGTAAATATTAAAATTTATTTTTTACTTGCGGCATCACTTGCCGATACAAAAACTACTAAAAATCGCGCCCAACAAATCATCGCTGTGATAAGCGCCGGTAATTTCCGACAGCGCTTGTTGAGCGAGGCGCAACTCTTCGGCCACCAACTCTGGCGTTTGCTTGGCGCGCATCAATTGCAGTGCCATGTCAACGCGTTGTTCAGTCTCCGACAGCGCCAATAAATGCCGTTCGCGGGCGGAAAAAACGCTTTCTTCGCTGTGTTTGACGATAATTTTTTCGCCAATGGCCGTCAATAATTCTGAAACGCCCTGCCCTGTTTTGGCGCTGATGCTCAGTGTCTCGGTTGAGGTTGTTTGGCCGGCCGATTGATTGTTGGTCGCGGCTGCAAACAGATCGGCTTTGTTGTGCACTTCGATGTAATCAACTTCGGCGAGCACCGGCGGCCGCTCATCGTTCAAACTCGCCCCGTCGCGCAACCAAATAGCCAAATCGGCGCTTTGCACGGCGGCTTTGGCACGTTCGATGCCGACTTTTTCCACGGCGTTATCGGCCTCTCGCAAGCCGGCGGTATCGACCAAATTGACGGGCACGCCTTCAATCACTACCGTTTCTTGCAACGTGTCGCGCGTCGTGCCGGCTTCCTCGGTGACAATGGCGCGCTCGTGTCCCAATAAATAGTTCATCAGCGACGATTTGCCGGCGTTGGGTTCGCCCACCAACACCACGGTTACGCCGTTTTGCAACAGTTGGCCATAGCCGGCTTGTTGGCGCGTTTTTGCCACTTGCTGTAGCAAGGCGGCAATATCGGCCTCGACCTTGCCGTCAGAGAGAAAATCAATGTCCTCGTCCGAAAAATCTAGCGCCGCCTCGACATAGACGCGCAAGCCGATAACTTGCGCTTGCAAGTCGTCAACAATGGCTGAAAACGCCCCCGACAACGAGCGCAACGCCGCGCTAGCCGCCGCCTGCGAGCGCGATTCGATTAAATCCGCCACCGCTTCGGCTTGTACCAAGTCCATTTTGTCGTTTAAAAAAGCGCGCTCGGTAAATTCCCCCGGGCCGGCTTGTTTAGCGCCGTGCGCCAAGACGCTTTGCAACAGCGACTGCAACACATAAACGCCGCCGTGGCCTTGCAATTCCACCACGTCTTCGCCGGTGTAGGAATGCGGGGCGTTAAAATAAATGGCCACGCCGTGGTCGATAATCTCACCGTCCACGTTGCGAAAACTGGCAAAGTGAGCGTAGCGTGGCCGCAAGGTTTTGCCGGTCATGCGCTCGGCAATCGCCAAGGCCTCGCGGCCGCTGATGCGAACGATGCCAACGCCGCCAGCACCGGCCGGCGTGGCAATAGCCGCTATGGTTTGTGAATGTGTCATTTTTTGAATTTTATCCTAAAACGCAGTATTTTCTTAGTTGTTCCATAGGTTGAGTAGCTCCGTAGGCTGGGTAGAGCGAAGCGAAATCCAGCACCTGCAAAGGTTTAAAACTTGCTGGGACGCCGGCTTATTGCCATTGCTGGGTTTCGTGCCTCAACCCAGCCTACGGTTTCAACGCAGTTTAACCTATGACAAACGGTGGGTATCGCTTCGCTCCACCCACCCTACGGTTGTGTTCAATACTTACTGTCTGTAATTGGCCAAAAAGGTTTTCAGCCGGCCTAGCGCTTCGGTCATCAACTCGACATCGGGTAAAAATACCACGCGGAAGTGGTCGGGTTCGTCCCAATTAAAGCCCGTACCATGCACCAGCAACAACTGTTGCTGAACGACCAAATCGAGCATCATTTTCTCATCGTCTTGGATGTTGAATTTCGACTGGTCGAGTTTGGCAAAGCAATAAATCGCGCCGCGCGGTTTGACGCACGACACGCCGTCAATGTCGTTGAGCAAGCGATAGGCGACGTCGCGCTGCTCGCCCAAACGGCCGGTTGGCAAGGTCAGATCGTAAATGGTTTTATCGCAATTGAGCGCTTCGGGAATGACGTATTGCGCCTGCACGTTGGCGCACAACCGCATAGATGCCAGCATATTGAGGCCGGTCAAATAGCCTTTGGCATGCGTTTTTTTACCGCTAATGGTCATCCAACCGGCGCGAAAGCCGGCCAAGCGATACGATTTCGACAAGCCGTTTAGGGTAATCACCAACAAATCATCTTGTAGTGAAGCAAAGGGAATGTGCTCGGCATCATCGTACAAAATTTTGTCATAAATTTCATCGGCAAACACCACTAAATTGTGCTGACGCGCCAACTCGGCAATGGCCAACAAGGTCTCGCGGCTATAGACGCTGCCGGTAGGATTATTGGGGTTAATCAATACGATGCCGCGCGTTTTGGGGCTGATTTTCGCCGCCATATCGTTGAGGTCGGGATTCCAATCGTTGTCCTCGTCACAGCGATAGTGCACCGCTACACCACCGGCTAAGTGTGCTGCCGCTGTCCACAGTGGATAATCCGGCATGGGAATGAGTATTTCATCACCATCGTTGAGCAAGGCTTGTATAGCCATAGTAATCAACTCCGACACGCCGTTACCGATGATGATGTCATCGACGCTGATATGTTGAAAGCCGTTACGCTGATTTTCGGCAAAAATGGCTTCTCTAGCCGGCAAAATGCCTTTGGACTCGCAATAGCCTTGGGCGGCCGGCAGGCTGTCTATCAAGGCTTGTCGAACGTGATCTTCGGCATACAAGCCAAACGGCGCCGGATTGCCGATATTGAGTTTTAAAATCGACTGGCCGGCAGCCTCCAAAGCGTTGGCGGCTTCCAACACCGGCCCGCGAATGTCGTAGCAAACGTGATGTAATTTATTGGATTTGTCTAATATATTGTTTTTCATAATCATACACAATTAAAGTTTTTTATCAGTAACACCCGCGCGGCAATAAGCGCGGTGCGATACGACTGCTGTCACACGTCCAGTCAGTGATAACAGCGCCCGATTCGCCAAAATCTTTGGTTTGCGGAATTAGAAGTAATTGGCTACTCTCCCAATTATTCATATCTAAATCAACGCGGATTGTGCCTTTGTCAACGCGGATATCGCTGATAAAGGCGTTCGCTTTGATATTGGCAATTTCTTCGGCAAACAAGTCGCTATTGATATCGGCCAACGCCGTACCGTTGGCCATGCGCGCTTCAATCGCAGGCTTAAGTACACTGGCTGCCACGTAAACTCTAACCAATTGGCTTTTCTCAACATAGTCTTGATAAGCTGGAATGGCAATGGCCGCCAAAATACCAGTCACCGCAACCGCCGGCATCACTGCTGTGCTATTGCCGTCCATTAGGCCATTTTCACTGGCAATTTCGATGCTGAGTAAGCCGTTAGCATTGGCGTTGGCACTTTGGCTGGCGCTATCTTCGCCATTGCCAATGCGAAAACCTATCTTACCATAGCGCGCAAAGTCTAACTGGTTAGCCGTCGGATAAGCATTGATATTCACCGGCACATCGGCCAAATCGCTGAGCGCCAACAACAAGCGCAAGTGCTGATAGTAAGCCTTTTGCGACAAGTTGCGCGTATTCAGTACACCGCCTAACAGTGTGGCATTGCCGTCGGCTTGGCCAATTCGATAGGCGTCAGCCAAAGGCTTGGCTTCACCGGTCTTTCCTTGGCTACGCGCCAACAGTGGCTGAGGCAACTCGCTGATATACAGGGCATCGTCTTCGATTAGCCAGTAAAAATGCTTGCTGAGACTCCACATCGACAACTGCATTTGTGCCGCCAATTTTTTGGCCTCAGCCGGTACAGATGCGCCGAGGTTGATGTCTTTAAAGGCCGAATTGATATCGAGGTGCGTTAAGGTCTTACCGTCAATTTCCAATTCCTCTAGTTTAATAGCAATGCCTTTGTCGTTAAGGGCTTGCACCAATGTTTTCGCCTGCGCGTCAAAGCCGGCATCGGTGACTACATAGCCGCCGTTATCATCGCTGACATAGGTAAAGGCGCGCCCGACTACTCCCAAAATATCGTCTAAGGCAATGCCGCCGGCTTGCTTTTGGAAGTCTTGCTTGAATTTGGCGTAGTCGTTTGAGCCGTTACCTTCGCTTAAATCGTACATGGCCTGTAGGGTTTTATCGTCGGGTAAACTCACGCTTGCCATGCCACCCAAATGACCGTAGTAACTGGCGGCTTTGGGCAACGGATAGGCCGGCAACAGTTGACGCAAGCCGGCTTGAGGCATATCCATATAGGCCTTGATTTTTGGCACGCCAGCGGCGACACCGAAGCCTAGGGCAATTTCTTTGGTTTGATTAATTTTGAGGCGTTCAAGTTGGGCGCGCTCGCGGCCGGAAATAGGTAGCATGGCAAACAACGCCGGCGTCGGTTTTAGCACTAGCAACAGCCCTTGTCCGCTGTCGTCAATCAAGGACTCGGCGCGCGCAATCGGCGATGCTGACGCGTCTTTATCGGCTTCACGGGTTAACCAATCGGCAAACTGAGCCGGATTGTTGCCTAACGCCAGTAAAAAGCGCCCCGTTTTCGGGTTGTAGTGATAGTTGCTCGTTGCTTGGCTAACGTGCTCGGCGCGAATCACGCCGCTATCGCCGTCGGCCGGTTCAATGGTGAAAGGCGGTTTGTTTAGAACGTGCGCTAAATCGGCTTCTAAGGCCTCGGTGCTCGGATAATCGAATTGTGTCGCTAACAACACCGTGGGCATGGCTTGCATACTGACATCGCCGGCCACCACGATTTCAATCGGAGCGCGTATGCGCGAGATGACAACATTGAGCGCTTTCCACGCCTTGTCATCTAACAAACCGGCCGTCTTCAGTTGTTTGAGCAAGCCGCTTTGCATAGCAATCACTTGCTGGCTGTATTCGGGCTTTTGGTACAGTGGCTGTAGCGGCGTTTGCACTTCGGCAAAGGGGAATAAAGCGTGCGGAATACGAACGTATGCGCTGATTTTTTCCGGCAAGCGTTGACGCAACCACGGTTGTTCAACGGTCGCAGCGCTGGCGATCTTGGCAACGATAAGACTGGCGAGCACGGTGCGTTTAATGATTTTTTTCATAGTGTTTTTAGTATTGGTGGTTGGGGTTTAGTGGTGTTATTGCTGAGTTGGTAGGGTTTACAGCGAACGGCCTCCCCCTTTCTAAAAGGGGGACTGAGGGGGGATTTGACGGTGGCCGGTATTTCCAACCACCTCAAATCTCCCCCTAGCCCCCTCTTTTAGAAAGAGGGGGAGCAGTCAGTTGCACTAGCGGTGCGTTACGCTCGTTCCTCGCTAACGACACCCTACAGTACACTGCCGGCTTTGGGCTAACATTCGTACGATTACGCTTCGCTAATCGTACCTACGCGACTGTACAAGGCCTCACGAATGTAGCGACAGAGCGCGCCCTGTCGCTACATTGTGTGGTTTTATTTGGCTTTAGCTTGGTTGGCAACGGCTTCTTGCAACTTTCTCACCGTTTCGGGGTCGCCCAAAAAGGTGTCATTGACCAAGTTCATGTCGTCGTCAAATTCAAACAAATACGGAATACCGGTGGGCAAATTCAAGCCGGTAATGGCTTCGTCCGAAATGCCTTTGAGGTGCTTGACGATAGCACGCAAGCTGTTGCCGTGGGCGGCAACGATAATTTCGCCCTCTTTGATTAAGGCCGGCTTGATGTCGGATTCCCAAAACGGCAAAATACGGTCGATGGTTTCTTTCAGCGATTCCGTCAGCGGCAAATCGGCCGGATCAACCTCAGCGTAGCGCGGGTCTTGGAGGGGGGAGCGCGGGTCGTCTTTGGCTAGCGCTTCAGGTGGCACGTCGAAACTGCGACGCCAAACGAGGACTTGCTCATCGCCGTATTTTTCCGCCGTTTCGGCTTTGTTTAAACCTTGCAAAGCGCCGTAGTGCTTTTCATTCAAACGCCAGTTTTTGTGTACTGGAATCCAATCCAAGTCCATTTCGTCCAAGGTGTAATTCAACGTCTTGACGGCGCGCTTGAGGTAAGAGGTATAAGCCACTTTAAAGGCAAAGCCCTCAGCTTTCAACAACTGGCCGGCACTTTTGGCCTCTTCAACGCCTTTTTCGGTTAAATCAACATCTGTCCAGCCGGTGAACAAGTTTTTCAAGTTCCATTCGCTTTGGCCGTGGCGTAGTAAAACTAATCGTTTCATAATATTACCTATTTTTATTTCATTATCAAAAAAAACTAAGCGCTGCACACTACTGCACAACGCTCGACAGCTTATCGCTGTTTTTGACTGGGTGATTGTCCAAAATGCCTATTGTTGCTTCATCGACTTTAGCATGTTGAACATATCGACCATGGTTTTACACTGTTTTTGTGTTTCTTTTTTCTGCTCATCGTTGAGGTTCGCCCATTCGTTTTCGACATTATCCAACGCTTCTTTGGCTTTCGCATCGAGTTCTTGTCCTGTTTCCTCGACAATTTCTTTGGTCAACTCGACCATTTCAACGCACTCAGAAGGTAGCTCGTCATTGCCACCACACCCCGTTAACAACAACGCGGCAAACACCGCCGTCAATCCCATTTTTTTCATCATATAACACCTCTTGTGTTGGTAAAATTAACATTAAAATGCCTCGCTATTATACGCGCTTGCACAGTGAAAAGCACCATTTTTCTAGCGAACGACCGATTGGCCGATAGATTCAATTATAGATTTAATTGATACCAGAATTGTACTTATTGTACTTACTGCCTTTTAGGCGTGTCCTCAATTCAAAATCGTGAAACCTTAAGTCGTAATGTAATACTCCGTTAATCATTACTTGCCGCAAATTGCGTTATCATACCGGCTCTAATAACGCTTTGATAACAACAGCAACGGTATGAAAAAAATTATTTATAGTTTGATATGGCTATTGGCGGCCAAGGCCGCGAGCGCCACTGAATTTGTCCTACCCCCCAAAGACATTAATGTGGTCGGCAATGCCTTTTTAATCAAGGCCAAAAAATCCGAAACGCTACTCGACATCGCGCGCGAATACGGCATCGGCCACAACGAAATTATCAAAGCCAACCCCAGCGTTGACCGCTGGGATCCGGGACTAGACACCCCCGTTGTTATTCCCAATCGCTATATTTTGCCCGATACTCCGCGCGAGGGCATCGTGCTCAATTTGCCGGAAATGCGGCTGTATTACTACCCCAAACCCAAAGCCGGCGAAGTGCCCAAAGTCTTTACTTATCCGGTTGGCATCGGTCGCCAAGACTGGGAAACCCCACGCGGTAAAACTTATATCAGCGAGAAAAAACGCAACCCGACATGGACGCCGCCGGCCTCCATTAAAGCCGAGCACGCCGCCAAAGGCGACCCGTTGCCCGATGTCGTACCAGCCGGCCCTGACAACCCCTTGGGCACGCGCGCCATGCGTTTGGGTATCCCCAGTTACTTAATTCACGGCACGAACAAACCTTATGGCGTCGGTATGCGCGTATCGCACGGTTGTATCCGTATGCGCCAAGAAGATGTCGAAGCGCTATTTGAAAAAGTCCCCAAAGGCGAGACAGTGCGCATCATCAACCAGCCATTGAAAATCGGCCGCTTTGCAGGCAGCCTGTTTATGGAATTTCATAGCCCGCTAGAAGAAGACGGCTTGTCACTATTAGACAACCTCACTAACGCCCTAGGTACGGCGCACGAAAAGCTGGACTTTCAATTAGAAGGTCTGTCCGAAGCCACCATTGAAGCCGTCGTTCGCGAAGAAAGCGGCCTACCCGTAGCGGTGACACGTTGATGAACCACTCTATTATTTCTCTCCCCAATTTAGCGGCATTGGATTTAGCCGCCAAACGCTTGGCGGCGCAAATTCCGGCTGGCAGCTGGGTGTATTTACAAGGCGATTTGGGCGCTGGCAAAACCACTTTTTCCAAAGCCTTTATCGCTCAAAAAGGCTGCGATGAACGCGTGACCAGTCCGACCTACGCCTTAATGCAAGACTACGACACCGCAGCCGGTACGGTCATTCATTGTGATTTATACCGCTTAGGCGACCCTGAGGAATTGTACGAAATCGGCCTGCTGGACATCGCCGAGGAGCGCCGTGCCGTAGTCCTAGTCGAGTGGCCGAGCAAGGGGCACGGCGTATTGCCTGCCCCCGATTTTATCTTGGATTTTGATATCGTCGATGCCCAGACTGGGGCGCGGCAATTAACCCTAAGTCATATTTAGCGATGACAACAGACAATTGGACGATTAATCGGTGGCTGGCGCAAGCCACTGAGCGCTTAGGCGGCGACAGCCCCAGCTTGGATGCCGAGCTGCTATTGGCCGACCGGCTGGGCAAGTCGCGCAGTTACTTATTGGCCTTTAGCGAGCAGCTATTGCCGCCACAATTGCTGACTCAACTTGCGGCCGATATGGAGCAGCTCGCCGGCGGTTATCCGCTGGCGTATTTGCTCGGCAAAAAAGCCTTTTGGGATATGGAATTGCGCGTCACGCCGGCGACGTTGATTCCACGTCCTGACACCGAAACGCTAATTGAGCTGGCTCAGACTTTACTACCAGCCGACACAACCGCTAAAATGATTGATTTGGGCACAGGCAGCGGCGCGATTGCCATTGCCTTGAGCCGCATCTTCCCAAAGGCCAACATCACCGCCACCGACCTCAGCGCCGAAGCGCTAGCAGTCGCCCAACAAAACGCCCGCGAGTGGCAAATCGCCCCGATTAAGTTTCAACAAACATCGTGGTTGACCGGCTTTGAACGACCGCAATTTGATTTAATTGTCAGCAATCCACCCTATATTGCCGAAGACGATTGGCATTTACAGCACCTGACCGCCGAACCACAGACGGCACTGTGCGCCCCCGATGCGGGACTCGCCGACTTAAAAACTCTTATTGCTCAAGCCACACGGTGCTTGAAGCCGGCCGGTTGGCTATTGTTAGAGCACGGCTACGACCAAGGCCAAGCCGTGCGCGCACTGTTTGAGCAAGCTGGCTGTTGGCAACAGATACAAACCCACCGCGATTTGGGGGGTAATGAACGCGTGACGGGAGCGCGTCTTAAATTGGCAACTCCCCAAAGCGCACGACATCCTTCAACACAAAGCTAGAGTGCATATTATCGACGCCGGGAATTCTATTTAAGTGTTTGAATAAAAAGGCTTGGTAGTGCTCCATATCGCGCACCACGACGCGCAACAAATAATCGCCATCGCGGCTAGTGACGATACTACAGCTGACCACTTCGGGAAAATTTTTTATCGATTTTTCAAAAACTTCAAATGCCTCTGGCGTGTGTTTTTCCATCACCACCGAAATATAAACGGTCAGATTTAGCCCCAATTTAGCTTGATTAATGACCGTCAAGGTGCGCTCGATATAGCCGGTGGCTTCCAAATGCTTAACCCGTCGTGCACAAGGTGTGGGCGACAAGCCAACGCGTTCGGCTAAATCGGCATTGCTCATTTTGGCATCGCTTTGCAACAATCGCAAAATGTGTCTATCTATATTATCTAAATCATCCATGTGAGTTTCCCTCTGAGTTTTTTCCGCTAAAGTCGTTATGTCTAATCGCTATTTTAGCCAATTTCATCAATATTTGATAAATATTTAGCGTTTTCCTCTAAAAAAAGCGAAAAATTAGTAGAAAATTAGTGAAAAAACTTAGATTATTTGACGTACAATAACCACAATCAAAACCTTATCATTCAACCAAACGAAAATGACAGCTTTTAACTACAAAAAATACCCCGCTTTTGCCTTTGCCCCCCAAATGACCGAGCGTCAATGGCCCAACAAAACCTTAACCCACGCCCCGATATGGTGTAGCGTCGATTTGCGCGACGGCAACCAAGCACTGATTGACCCGATGAATATCGAGCAGAAAACGCGGTTTTGGAATACCTTAATTGACATGGGGTTTAAGGAAATTGAAACCGGCTTCCCCTCGGCCTCGCAAACCGAGTTTGACTTTCACCGCAAGCTGATTGATGAGCACCGCATTCCTGACGATGTCGCCATTCAGGTATTGGTTCAAGCGCGCGAGCATTTAATTGAGCGTACTTTTGAAGCCTTAAAAGGGGCGAAACGCGCCGTTGTTCACGTTTACAATTCCACCTGCCGCGTCCAACGCGAGAAAGCTTTTGAAAAGTCGCGAGAAGAGATTAAACAAATTGCCGTTAACGGTGCTGAATTGCTGAAAAAGCACGCCGCCAACCACCCCGAAACCGACTGGACTTTCCAATACTCGCCGGAGAGTTTTTCGCAAACTGAACCCGATTTCGCCGTCGAAGTCGTTGAAGCCGTCTGTCGCGTTTGGGAGCCGGAAAACGGCCAAAAAGTCATTATTAACTTGCCGGCCACTGTTGAGGCCTCAACGCCAAACGTCTTTGCCGACCAAGTCGAATACTTTTGCCAAAACTTGCCGTCGCGCGAGCACATTATTGTCAGCCTGCACACCCACAACGATCGCGGCTGTGCCATTGCCGCCGCTGAGCTCGGCATGATGGCCGGTGCCGACCGTATCGAGGGCACGCTGTTCGGCAACGGCGAACGCACCGGCAACATGGATATTGTCGCTATGGCCATGAACTTATATAGCCAAGGCATTGACCCTAAATTGGATTTCACCAATATAATGGAGATTGTGCAAACGGTGACTGAATGCAACAATCTACCCATTCACCCGCGCCATCCGTGGGTGGGCGAATTGGTATTTACCGCCTTTTCCGGCTCGCATCAAGACGCCATTAAAAAGTGTCTGGAAAAACCGGCCAAAGACGGCAAATGGGACATTGCTTACCTGCCGATTGACCCGCAAGACATCGGCCGAACTTACCAAGACGTCGTGCGTATCAATAGTCAATCGGGTAAAGGCGGCGTCGCTTATGTGTTGCAGCGCGACTATGGTGTCGATTTGCCACGCTGGATGCAAATTGACTTTGCTGGCATCGTGCAAAAACAGTCCGAACACACCGAACGCGAATTGCAAGCCGAAGAGATTTGGGAGATTTTCCAGCAATCTTACCATCGCCCTGACGCGCCTTATGCTTTGCAATCGTTTGCGTTTTCACGCACTGCCGACGGCGAGACCTTGGCGGCAGAAATCACCGACAACGGCAACAACACCCCTATCACTGGTGAGGGCAACGGGACGCTAACGGCCTTTATCCGCGCCATGGAAAATCACACCGGCAAATCATTGCGCGTGCTCAACTACGCCGAACACGCTTTGTCGGCCGGCACGCGCGCCGAGGCAATGGCCTATGTACAAATGGATATTGACGGCCGCATTTATGCCGGTATCGGCACCAGCCACGATACGGTAAAAGCCATGTTGATGGCGGCGTTGTCGGCAATTAATACCGCGTCAGCATAGACAAAAACATCGTAAAGGGGATTGAGGGGGATTTGAGATGGTAGGTGTTTCCAACCACCTCAAATCTCCCCCTAGCCCCCTCTTTTAGAAAGAGGGGGGACGGCAATTTCTTATTTTTAATAATTATTTCAAAAGATAAGAAATTTTTTTAAAATTGTGTCGATAGCTATGGCTAAAAGAAGGGGGCAGTGGTTTTAAATAGGGAATGGTTCGCGTGATTTTTTAATGTTAGGCGAACAGATTGCTCACCAAGCCGGCTAAGTAAACCGAGCCGGTAATGACCAGTACGTCGTGTGGCTTGAGCTTTTTCCGCGCTTTATCCAGCGCGGCTTCTGGATTGTCAATTAACTGAATTTTCGCCTCAGTATGGGCTTTAAGGTGGTCGGCAACCACTTCGGGGTTCAGCGACCGTTCGCCTACCCGCGTAATAATCACCTTATCGACCTCAGGGAAAGCCGAAAAGACCGGTAAGATATTTTTTTCCGCCGAAAACGACAACAACAGTACCCGTCGCCGCGGCGTATAGCTCAACGACTTATCGACATAGTTCGACAAACTTTTTGCCGAGTCGCCGCTGTGAGCACCGTCAATAATTACAAACGGATTGAGTGACACCACTTCTTGACGCGCCGGTAGGGCAGTATTTTGTAGCGTCTCAACTTTGTGCTCATCACTCAATGCCAAATCCAATTTGGCAAAAGCCGTCAGCGCAATCCAAGCGTTTTTGGCCTTAACCATGGCATCGGTAATCCAAATGCTGTCCCCTACTTTGACTTGATAGTAGCCGCTGTTATTAGGAATCAGCTCGCGACGAAAGCGCGTCACGGGCGCTTTCACTTTAGCGGCGTGCTCGATGATAACTTGGTCGATAGCTTCTGGCAAATCCCCTAGGACAAGGGGCGTATCGGCTTTGATAACGCCAGACTTTTCCTCGGCAATTGCATGAATATCGCCAAAAATATCGCCGTGCTCGTTTTCAATGTGGGTGAGTATGGACAACTCATGACAGTGCTGGTTAGTGGCGTCGGTCATCGCGCCGATGCCCGTTTCGATAACGGCAAAATCCACTTGGCACTCGGCAAAATACACGTAGGCCAATGCGGTAGTAATCTCAAAAAATCGGGGAAATTCATCGGGGTGATTGACTTCAAGTTCATTGGCGACAACTAGCACGCGTCGGCCATAATCGAGTAAATCCTCTTCGCTAATGAGCTCATTGTCTATGGCGATGCGCTCGCGGTAGTCGAATAAGTGTGGCGAAACAAAACGCCCAACGCGCGCACCGGCTCGATTAATCAGCGCCGATAAAAAAATAGCCGTAGAGCCTTTGCCCTTAGAGCCGGTAATCAATATCGACCGACATTGGCGCTGTGGGTCACCTAGGGCTTTCAATAAGCGCTCCGTTACCGCGCGTGGCGTGGTATGGTGGCGGTCTAGGCGCGCCGGAATGCTGTACAGCGTATCAAAAAAACCAGCTAACGTGTCAAATTCAACATCGTATTTCATGCGTTATCCATTCCTTATCGTAATCCTATTCGACGTTTTCTGGTAAAACACCCATAGATACTCGTATCTATGAGTATTTTCACCAGAAAAGTCTCTTTTTCAATCGCCTTCAAGCGCGTCCCAATCTAGGGTGTGCTCTCAAGGCGCTTAGTTATTCACCAAGTCTTTCAATACAATGGTGTCGTGGCGCTCAGGGCTGGTGGAAATCATGTCAATTTTCACATCTAACAATTCCTCTAGTCGGCTCAAATAGGCTTTGGCTTTGGCCGGCAAAGCGTCGTAATCGCGCACCGAAGCTGTCACCGCTTGCCAACCGTCTAGAGTTTCGTAAATCGGCTTGCACTGCTCGAATAAAATCGGGTCGGCCGGCGCGATTTCTACGCGTTCACCGTTTAGGTCATAGGCGACGCAAATTTTGATGCTTTCCAAGCTGTCCAAAACGTCGAGTTTGGTAATGCACAGCGAATCCACGGAACTGTTAATCACCGCGCGGCGCATCACCGGCGCATCAAACCAGCCACAGCGACGGGCGCGGCCGGTGCTTGCACCAATTTCGGCGCCGATAACGGCAATTTTTTCACCAATTTCATCAAAAAGTTCGGTTGGGAAAGGCCCACCGCCAACGCGGGTGGTATAGGCTTTGGCAATACCCAAAACGTGGTGAATATCGCGTGGCCCAAGACCTGAACCGGCCGCAGCATTACCGGCCGAAGTATTGGAACTGGTCACATACGGATAGGTACCGTGGTCGATATCTAGCATCGCGCCTTGCGCGCCTTCAAACAACACGTTGCCGCCGTTTTTCTGGATATCGGCAAGTTCGGCCGTGGTGTCGCCGACCATGTCTTTGATAGCGTCGTAAATGCGTACGATGTTTTCATAAGTATCCTCAACGCTGACCGTCTCGGTTTCAAAGTAGTTGGCCAACAAGAAATTATGATAGCCGACTAGCTGTTCGACTTTGGCTTTTAATTGCGCTTTGTCGCGACAATCGAAGAGTTTAATGGCGCGGCGCGCGACTTTGTCTTCATAAGCCGGCCCGATGCCACGGCCGGTGGTGCCAATGGCTTTTTTGCCGCGTTTTAATTCGCGGGCGTTATCCAAAGCGATATGCGAGGGCAAAATCAACACACAAGATTCAGAGATGCGCAGGCGACTGGCGACGTCAATGCCAGCCAATTCGGCAATTTCTTTCTCCAAGGCTTCTAACGACAGCACCACGCCGTTGCCGATAAAGCAGGTGGTGTCATCGTGCAAAATCCCCGAAGGAATCAAGTGCAAAATGGTTTTCTTGCCATCTAGCACCAAGGTGTGGCCGGCGTTGTGGCCGCCTTGGAAACGCGCTACCGCGCTGCATTTCGGTGTCAGTAAATCAACGATTTTCCCTTTTCCTTCGTCACCCCATTGAGTGCCGATAACGACTATATTGTTTGGCATGTTTTTCTCGCTCAAAATATGAAATAAAAAAATAAAAAAATAAACACTCGCGAACGGTGGGTTACGCTATCGCTAACCCACCCTACAGCTCCACTACGGCAAAACCGTTATCACTTGGCGTGAGTTGGTGGCTACAGTCGCGGTTCGGCAAACTGGCATCATCAAAGCATTGGATAACGGTATCGCCGGCGGCGCGCAAGCCGGCAAGGTAATCGGTTAGGGCTGGCTTATCGGCCTCGGCAAAATCGCTAGCGCGATAGCGGATTAAGCGCCCTGCCCTTGCCGGCTCTGGCAACAGCGGCGACAACAAATGCAAGTCGCAACTAAAGCCGGTGGAGGCGCGGACGTTCTCCTCTTCGCCAAAGTGGTTGCCGTAGCTGTCGTAGCGGCCACCGCGCGCAATGGCTTGCCAAACGCCGTTGACGTAGGCAGAAAAAATCAAACCATTGTGATAACCATAGCCGTGGACATCGGCCAAATCAATGTGCAAACGCACAGCGGGGTGCTGTTTTTTCAGCGCTTGAGCGATGTCACAAAGGGCTTGTACCTCGGTCATAACACCGGCGTGGCCGGCCAATAGGGTTTTGGCCTCGCTCAAAACACCCTCGTCACCGTAGATTGTAGTCATAGCCACTAACGTGTCGGCGTAGGATGCCGCGACTTGATTGCGCCCACACAGCGTCCGCAATCGGGCTTTGTCCTTGATGGCTAAGGCTTCAAAAAATAGAGAAAACTGGCTTTCATCGACGCCGACCTCGGTCAATAATTCAATAACAATATCGATATTACCTAGCTCTATCGTTAATTGTGGCAGGTCAAGTTGTGACAAAAACGCCACTAATAAACTGACAATTTCAACGTCGGCTTGTTGACTGGCACTGCCCAACAACTCGGCACCGATAATGGTCGGATTGCGCGCGCTACCGTGACCGGTGGGATAACTGCGAACTACCTCGCCAGCGTAGGCGTAGCGCGCCACTTTGTCCGTTTTCAAATAGTGCGCGTCAATACGGGCAATCTGTGGCGTGATATCAGCGCGAAAAGCCAGCTGTTTGCCAGATTTTTGATCTTTGAACTGAATGGTTTGCTCGGTCAAATTGTCGCTACGCTCGGCGCCGATAAAGGTATCGGCGTATTCGATAATTGGCGGCCGAAGCGGCTGATACCCCCACCGCGCAAAGGTCGCTAGCGCTGTTTGTTTGAGGGTATTGAGCTTTTCGGCTTCCAATGGGAGCGCCTCGACAACGCCCTCAGGGAGCATCCATTTTCTAAAACTGTTGTTCATGTTTTACTGACTTATTCAGCCTTGCCGGCACTTTTCAAATAACGGAAAAATTCCGAATCGGGCGATGTGATAAAGGTATTCCCCTTGTCGCCAAAAGATTGTTTATACGCACTCAAGCTCTTTTGGAAGCGATAGAATGACTCGTCTTTAGAAAAGGCCTCGGCATAGATTTTGGTCGCTTCGGCTTCGCCCTGACCACGGGTGATTTCAGCATCGCGGTTGGCATTGGCAATAATGACCTTCACTTCGCGGTCAGTTTTGGCGCGAATGGCCTTGGCTTGCTCGTCACCTTGGGCGCGCAGACTGTCGGAAACACGCTTGCGCTCGGCCTGCATTCTTTGAAAGACGTTGCCTTTGATGTCATCAGAAAACTCAATGCGTTTAACGCGCACATCGACCACTTCTAAGCCTTGGTTTTTGACCTCAGTAGAAAGGCTTTTAGTGATTTCGCTCATGATTTCTGAGCGGTCTTTGGACACCACCTCGTTTACAGTGCGCTTGGCAAATTCGCCGCGCAAGTCATCAGTGACGATTTGGGCAATCATATTTTCGGCAACGCTCTGATCGCCACGCGTTGAAACCCAATACTTTTTGGTGTCGGCAATGCGCCACTCGACAAAGTAATCGACAATCAATTCTTTCTTTTCTTGCGTGAGCACTTTTTCAGGCGATGCGTCTAAGGTCTGCAAACGCGCATCAAAAACAATACGGCTGTCAAACAACGGCGCTTTGAAATGCAAGCCGGAGCCAATATCGCTGGCGACAATTTCGCTGACGCGCGTGCGAATGGCGACTTCGCCTTGGCGCACGGTAAACACCGATTGGGACAATATAAGCAAGCCCACCGCCACGGCGACGAGAATTAAATTAATTTTATTTTTCATCGGGTTAACCTCTTAGTCGTCGTAGTTTGGGTGGTCGGCACACTGGGTTCGTAGGGATAGCTGTTGCGCTCGCGGTTTTCCACCTTTGGTGCAGGCGTAACGCTAACTGGTGGCAACGGCGCGCTCAAGGCGTTTTGCCCCATCGGCAAATACATGGCCGGTGCATTTTTTCCGGTCGCCACGACGATGTTGTTGACGTTTTGATAGACATCGCGCAAGGTTTCTATATACAGGCGGTCACGGGTGATAGCCGGTGCGAGTTTATAACTTTTGAGTATGTCGTTGAAACGCGAAGCCTCACCAGTAGCTTTGGCGATAACACTGGCTTTATAACCGCGCGCTTCTTCGATAATCTCCTTGGCTTTACCACGCGCTAGCGGCACTTCTTTGTTTTGATAGGCTTCGGCTTGTAACTTGTAGCGTTCGGCATCTTCGCGCGCTTTGACGGCATCATCAAACGCTTCTTGCACTGCGGCCGGTGCTTTGGCATCGCGCAACTCAACACGCAAAATGTCAAAACCGACATCAAAGCCTTTGAGCGTGTGCACCAAATTGTCGCGCACGCGTGCCGGCCATTCGGCGCGGCCATCGGTAAGGACATAATCGACACTAGAGCCGCCGACGACTTCGCGTATGGACGAAATAAGGGTTTCGCGCAACACCGTTTCAGGCGCGTTGACATTGAACAGATAATTCTCCGCCTTGCCGATTTTGTATTGCACGGCCAAGCTCACTTCGACAATATTCTCATCCGCGGTCAGCATTTGGCCTTCGGTGCTATTGCCTTTGCCACCGACAATCAAGTTTTTAACGCTGCCGATGTCAACTTTTGAAACGCTGCCAACCGGCGCCGGCCAACGGACGTTAAAACCCGGTTGAGTGGCAGTTTCGCTGTGCTTGCCAAAAACTAATTCCACGCCGTGAAAGCCTTCGGGCAAGACGTAAACGCCGGTAGATAGCCAACCGAGCACAGCAACGGCGGCAATTGGCACGAGCAACTTCTTAGGAAATTCAGGCAAACCACCACCCAAAGGGTTAGGCGTTTGATTGTTGTTATTATTGTTGCCACTGCCGCCGCCGTTGCCAAACAAACTGTCTTTGAGTTTGTTGAGCACTGCCGACAGTTCATTACCATTCGTATTGCGCGGGTTGCTGCCCCACGGGTCGTTATCTTGCGTCATGTAATTTGTTGCCTCATGTGTTAACTATTTTAGCCTCTATTTTAGCGTGCTTGCTGGGGCTTGCAAGTTTTGTCGCAAAATCCTACCGCTTTTTGGCAAAATAGCGCAAAATCGATGGGATTTGACTATCGCTGTAAAAGAAGCTTGTGTGTCAGCGGAAACTTGTTATAAACTGAACACCGAACCAACGCGGTTAGGAACTGTTATCGTTTGCTTGTTGTCGTTTGATGACACTGCCAACCTCGCCAACCCCTACCCTAATTTTACTTTAACCACGAGCCGATGCCGAGCAACCGCCATGAACATTATTATTAACGCTGTTTTTCCAACTGTTTTATTGCTAATTTTGGGCAATATTTTTCGACGCACTGAATTTTTACCTGTTAACTTTTGGGCAAGCCTCGATAAACTGACTTATTTTATCCTATTCCCCGCGTTGCTCGTTGCCAAAGTGTCACAAGTTGATTTATCTATTGTCAATTTTTCTCATATTTTTGCTTTTATCGGCGGTTACTTTGCCATTATTTCGCTCATTGCCTATGGCATTTTTCGCCTAGCAGGCACATCGGCCAATCAATTTAGCTCGATTTATCAAGGTGTATTGCGCTTTAACACCTACATTTTTTTCGCCATCATCGAAGCGCGCTGGGGCACGAATACCTTGGCTTTAGCGGCACTGTTTTCCGGCATTGTTATCCCCTTTGTCAATATTTGCTGCGTAACCTCGTTTTCACTGGGTAATGGCCGATTTTCGCTGGGAAAAACCTTGCGCTCAATTGCTAGCAATCCGCTGATTTTGGCGGCACTACTGGGCTTTTTGATGAACGTCTTCCCGCAGTTGCTCCCCACTGTAGTATTGAGCGGATTGGATATATTGGGAAAAGCGGCCTTGCCGCTGGCATTGCTGTCCGTTGGCGCAGCCATTCGCATCAAGATGTTGTGGAAGCGCCACGACGATTTCACGCGCTTGAGTTTGTGGTTGGGTACACTGACCAGTCTGCTACTCGCACCGGCCATCGCTTATGCTATTGCGGTGCTGTTGGGCGTTCACGCGGATCTGCGTTACGTGTTGGTTTTATTTGCCGCCGTACCGACAGCAACGTCGTCTTACATATTGGCTAAACAGCTGGGTGGTCACACCAACCTGATAACCACACTGATTAGTTTGCAGACGGTGCTGTCAATTTTCAGCCTAACCGTGTGGCTGTTAATTCTGAGCTAGAGTGTGCCAACTATAACCATGAACCCATGATGCCCCAAGGGCTTTTCGTCAACGCCGCCATAACAATGTAGGCAAAGCTCAAACAAGCCAAGCCAAAGCCGACCCACTGGCGCGTGCCGCGGCCGCGAATGGCCATCGAACCAAAGCCGATATAAAACAGCAAGGCAATAATTTTCGCCAACAGCCACGGCGAATTGCTCGGCGTGTAGCCAATCATAATCGCCAGCGCCAGTGCCGATACCAACAATAGCGTATCCACGCAGTGCGGCACGATTTTTAACCATTTTGGCAAGGGCTGTTGACGAAGTGTCAACAGTCCAACGCGCAATAAAAACAAGCTAAAACTCAAGCCAATACAGGTCAGATGCGTATGCTTGAGAACGGTATAAGCGTCCATTGGTTAATCTAATTTGTTAGCCCAGAGTTAGCCCAGCGCCGAAATGCCTACGGCCTTGCGAACATCGGCAAGTAGAGCGCGGCTCATTGGGCGAATGCGCTCAGCACCGGCTTTGAGCACGGCTTCAATATAGGCCGGTTGCGCCATTAATTTTTCGTATTCAGCGCGCATCGGGGCGATTTCATCGTTGATTTTCTCAAACAAGATTTGCTTCATTTCACCCCACGCAATGCCCTCGGCGTAGCGCTTTTCAATGTCGGCGACTTCGTCCGGCGTGGCAAAGGCTTTGTACAGGTGATACAGCGTGGAGTCGACTGTTTCTTTGGGTTCGCCGGGTTCTTGCGAGTTGGTTTTGATTTTCATAATCAGCTTACGCAACTTTTTCTCCGGCTCAAACAGCGGAATGGTGTTGTTGTAGCTTTTCGACATTTTGCGGCCGTCTAACCCTTGTAGCAACTCGGTTTCTTCGCTGACTACGGCTTCCGGCATAGTGAACACTTCTTTAAACGTATAGTTGAATTTTTGTGCCACATCGCGTGCCATTTCTAGGTGCTGGATTTGGTCTTTGCCCACCGGCACTTTGTTGGCGTTGAACATCAAAATATCGGCGCTCATCAACACCGGATAGCTAAATAATCCCATGGTGATGCCGTGGTCTAGGTCTTCTAGGCCTTTGGCTTCGTTGTCGGCCACCGCGCCTTTGTAGGCGTGGGCGCGGTTCATTAAGCCTTTGGTACACAAGCAATTCAACACCCAAGTCAACTCCATAATTTCTGGAATATCGGACTGGCGGTAAAAATGCGCTTTGGCAGGGTCTAGGCCACAGGCCAACCAAGTGGCGGCGATTTCTAAGGTCGAGCGGTGAATGCGTTCCGGCTCGTGACACTTGATAATGCCGTGGTAGTCGGCCAAAAAGTAAAAGGCTTCGTTGTCGGGGTTAATGGCTTGAATAGCCGGACGAATAGCACCAACGTAGTTGCCTAGGTGTGGGGTGCCGGTGGTGGTGATACCGGTGAGTGTTCTGATTTTTTTCATATTGTTTTCCAAAGGATAGGTTGATTAACTGAGTAACGCAGTAGCGGAAAATTTTTAGCGCTTTATAGATAAGGCGAGGCGTCAGCTTGGCCTTGCCGAACCAATATCGGCGCGCCTTCAGACAAATCCAAAATGGTGGTCGGCTCGAAACTGCTACCACCGCCGTCGATAATGCCGTCAACCTGCGATTTGACGCGGTCGTAGATGTCGTCAATATACATTTGCGAAATTTCTTCATCGGGAAAAATCAGCGTGGTGGTCAATAGCGGCTCGCCCAACTCTTGCAAAATGGCTTGTACGATAGCGTGATTGGGAACGCGAATGCCGATGGTCTTGCGCTTAGAGCCAAACACGCGCTTCGGCAATTCTTGGCTGGCGTTTAAGATAAAAGTAAACGCGTCGGGTGTGGCCGCTTTTAGCAAGCGATACTGGCTGTTATCGACGCGCGCAAACTGAGCAATGTCCGATAAGTCGGCACACAGCAAAGAGAAAAAGTGCTTTTTCTCCAACTGGCGTATGGCGGCCATGCGGTCTTGGCCAGTTTTGTTGTCGATGCGCGTCGCCAAGGCATAGCCGGAGTCTGTTGGCAAAACAATCACGCCTTGGTTATTGAGTATATCCACCGCTTGGCGCACCAAACGCGCCTGCGGATTGTCGGGGTGTATGTAGAGAATTTGCGTCATGATAAGTACCTAAAAATCGTAAAACGAGAATTTTATCACAACCGGCTGACTAGCGATACAAGTCAGGCAATTCATCACCTTTTTTACCTTCGTTTGTTGGCGAGGTCAGCGCTTGGTCAAGTCCGCTCTGCAAGGCGACAAAATCCAGCGGCTCACCCGTTTGATACAAACTACTCTCCACTTGTGCCAATAGCTGCTGAAAGGCCGGTGTCAAATTGCTATTCTTATGCGCTTGTTTCCACGCCAACAGCGCCGTATAGAGCCGCTGGGCATCTTGTGCGCTCATCGCTGACTTTATCGCCGATTTTAAGTCGTTGTTTGCGGGTTTGCGCTCCGCTGTCGACGCAACAGATGCCGCACCAAGGCCGGCTCGTTGACGTCGTGCAAACCGATAACTCGCATAAACCACTGCTAACAATAGCGCCGCAAATCCGGCGACACCACCCCACCACCACGCGGTTTTAACCGATGTTTCCGCCAACGGTTGAGCGGACTGGTCGGGCTGATTCGGTTGAGTTGTTGCCGTGTTTTTTGCCGCATTGCCGGTTGACTGCGGCTTTAATAATTGCTGCTTCACTTCGGGTGCAGGCTCTCCCATAACGACGATTTTTTCGCTAGCTAAAGTCGCCACTTCGGCTTTGTTGGTTTGCGTGTTTTGCCACTTGACCTTGACGGCCGGCAACGCCCACTCGCCCCCGTATTCCGGCACGATAGACTGAGTGACAATACGGCGTGCAACGAGTCCATCCGGCGTGTCGATTTGATCGGTAACGTCACTATCAGTGTAAATTTTCACACCTTTAACCGCAGGAAACGTCAGTTTAGGGAGCTGCTCTGGTTGCGCGCCCAACGCCAGTAAAACCACTTGACGCATAGTCGCTACGCCGGCTTTAAAATGCGGTTGTTGACTGGCGTTTTGCGGGCTGGGACGGCCTTGGGAAGCATTCGGTTGCCAAGCACTGTATAGCTCCACGGCTTTAGCCGGCAAAAACCATTCATTTTTGCCGTTGGGGTTGGCGGCCACTGTCAAGTCGATGGCTTGCGTTTTAGTCACAAACGGCTCGCCGCGCTGGGTAAAAGGCGAATCGAATGGCGTGGGAAAGGGCGAATCAAAAAAGCTATCAAAGCCAAATGGACTCATCGCATCACGGCCGCGAAAATGGCCACGCAAAATAAACGGCGGCAAGGTAAACTTACCCGTTTTTTGGGCGCGGACGTTGAAATGGCGCTCAATCACATACACTGGACGGCCGCCACGCGATAATTGCGAAGTTTTGTCTTCGCCGCGTTGGGTGATTTCAAGGCCTTCGACTTGGGGCGTAATCAACTCAGCCCGACCCAGTGGCACGCGCGTTTCGATGCGTAGCGTCAGTGGAATGCTTTGAAAAATGTAATGTGTGCCGGCATCCAGCGTTGCCGAAAGGCTAATGGCGTCGTCGTTTTGGTTGGCCAGTTGCTCGGCTTTTATCGCCGAAATAGTCAGCGCTTGGCTACTGTCGTTGCCTAGCGCAATCGCTGGAATGGTCAAGGTGCCAGTGCGCTTGGGTGACAAGGTCACAATCCAACTTTTTTGTTTACTAATGCCCGTATTCGTAATGCGAGTACTCATAGAGGTAGAGACCCCAACAATTCGAAAATCTTTTTCCAATACCGACAAATCGGGGGATTGATTACCGCCGTCTGAAGTCGATAAGGTCAGCTGAAAAACTTCGCTCATCGCCACCGTTTGCGTATTGACTTGAGCGCTAAAACGACCGGCACTAGCGCCAAAACACACGAAAAAAAGGACTGCGAGTAATGTTTTTTTCATAAAATGTCTCTCAAATTTATCATTAATTCATCATTAATTCATCATTGACTAAAAGTTCAGCGCATAAAGTTTAGCGTATTGAGTTAACCTAGCCCTTAAGTTAACTTTAACAAAAGTTAAATTTTTTGGAGAACGTCCTAAACTTACAGCGAAATAGTTTAGCTTTGGATACAAGGCGCGCCGGTGAAGACAGTATTGCCATACGGCGAGACGGTGCAACGTCGTATCAAAAGTTAAACTATTCGGCTGTAGACAGTGACTCACTAAAACGCTAGCGCTTGTCCGGTGGTAACAGGGCTTCGGCGACCACAAACGAACCAAAAGCCACAATCATATCGTCGGGATGCGCTTGCCGTTTGGCTTGTATCAACGCCTGCTGCAAGCTGCCACAGGCACGAGCCGTAACACCTAACGTCGCGGTGGCGAGGTCGGCCAAAACGGCATCAGAAAAACCGCGCTCACCCTCGGTGCGGCCACAAAACACTGCTTCAAATAAGCCGTCAAAGCACTGCAGTACCCCGACGTGGTCTTTGTCAGCCAGCATACCAATGACCGCATAAATGCGCTGTCCTGTTGAAGTTTGCCGCCGCAAATAATCGCTCAACACCACTGCCGCCGCCGGATTGTGTGCCACATCGACAACCAGCATCGGCCGCGTCGCAATACACTGCATACGCCCCGTCAAAGCAAAGTCACTCAGTGCTGCAATATAGTCAACCGGCAATAAATTGAGCCGAGACAACAACACCAACACGCCGGCACAATTGCTCGCTTGATGCGCTCCCAGCGCTACCAAGTTGGCCGGCAGGGGAAACGATTGACCTTCAAAAAATAAGCAGTTATCCTCAATCTGATAATCGCGACCATTGGCGAGTAGCGGAATGTTATTCTGTTGTGCCAATCGACAAACGCTGTCGTAAATGCCGCATTGAGCATAAACCGCCGGTGCGTGTGGCCGGCAAATACCGGCTTTTTCGACGGCAATTTGTGCCAAATCATCGCCGAGAAAGGCTTGATGATCCAGCGCAATCGAGGTAATTAATGCCGCATCGGCATCAATGATATTAATAGCATCAAGCCGACCGCCTAAGCCAACCTCCAGTACGGCAAAATCCACCTCAGCCCAAGCCAACAACAACAGCCCCACCAAGGTGGTGGCTTCAAAATAACTCAGTGAAATATCACCCCTCGCCGCCTCTACCGCCTCAAAAGCGCGAGTGATTAAGCTGTCGTCCAGTATTGTGTCGCTAATCTGAATGCGCTCGCGGAAGTGGTGAATGTGCGGCGAAGTATAAGTGCCGACGCGATAACCTTGGCAAGCTAATAATAACGACAACATTTGACAGGCCGAGCCTTTGCCATTCGTGCCGGCTACGGTGATAACTTGTTGCTTTGCTATCGCATCGATGTTTTCTTGTTGACGCAAATTCGTCCATACGCACGCTACGCGTGCCAACCCCATATCGATACCGACGGGGTGCAACGTCTCAAAATAGTGCAGCCAATCATCTAGCGTTTGTTGTTTGTGTTGCATTTGCCTCGTGTTCATAAATTTAACATTCGATGGTCTGAGAAAATTGCAACGCATCTTATCTTATTGAACACCGCGATGCAACGCGCGTTTGCATCACAACCGTCCAATACCTTAAAAGTTCATAGAATAACCACTTGTTTTTGAGCAACCAATGAATTATCATAGCCGCCATAGATGGATTAAAATTTAGCATTTTCCATGTGACTCAACGTGTAAATAATCAGATTAAGTTAACTGTGTGGGTGATCTGCTCTTCTTAGGTATTTAATTGATTGTTTCTAGTTAACATTTTCGGAGTTAAGAATGAATAAAAAAATTGCACTCACCTTAGTGCTGGCCGCCACGACACAACTGGCCACAGCCGAAGGTAACGGTTCAATTGCACCTGTTATTTCGACATTAGGGGCTGGGGTTGAGTACAAATATCCCGTCACCGATGAGATTGCCGTTGGTGTAGGTGCTTATGCCGGTAATTTCAGCCACACAGAAAAAGGCGATAACGTCACATACAACAGCGATTTGAAGTTGCGCCACGTGGCAGTAACAGGTAGCTATTACCCTTGGGACAATGGTTTTCACGTTGCGGGCGGCATCGTTGTCAATGATTCAAGACTAGAAGCTCACGCCAACGCTAAAGAAGGCAAATCTTTTAACATCGACGGCAAAACGTATACCACCGAAGAAGTGGGTTCGGTCGATGCGAAAGTCGACTTGAGACGCGTTGCACCCTATGTCGGTGTTGGTTGGGATAATGGCAACAAAGGCGCAGAAGGCTGGTCGATAGCGGCGTCAGCAGGCGTTATGTTCAATGGCGACCCAGACCTAAGCCTAGCGGCTTCAAAATGTGATCTAAACACGGCCGAGGCCTGTGCCGAGTTGGACAGACGCATTGAAAATGAACGCGCAGACTTTGAAAACAATTTGAATGCCCTCAAAGTTTACCCCGTTTTGTCAGTGGGTGCGGAGTACAGTTTCTAACTATATTGTGTCGCAATCAGTTAGGTTGCGGTGATTATTTCATTTCACTTGGTGAGTTGATGCGCTTATCGCTAATCAGCTGGCCTTTCTTTTAGTTATACATTTGGAGTTCAAAATGAATAAGAAAATAGTATTGGGTTTGTTACTAGCCGCCAGCACTCAACTAGCGGTCGCCGAAGGCAACGGCTCAATCGCCCCTAAATTGTCAACCTTAGGCTTGGGGCTTGAGTACAAATACCCCGTCACCGATCAGTTTTCTGTTGGCGTAGGTGCGTACGGAGGAAGTTATAGCCGCACGGAAGAAACAGATAAAGTCGAATACGACGCTGATTTAAAATTACGTCACTTGACGGTACTGGGTAACTATTACCCTTGGGATAACGGTTTTCACTTTGCTGGCGGCTTGGTGTTGAACGGCACTAAATTAGAGGCCGATGCGCAAGCTACTGGTGCAATGGCTGACAAGAAGTTTGAATTTAACGGCAATACCTATACAGTTAGCCAGATTGGTGGCGCACACGCAAAAGCCGACTTTCGACGTGTTGCACCGTACCTCGGCATTGGCTGGGACAACGGCAACAAAGGCGCTGAGGGTTGGTCTGTTGCCGCTTCTGCCGGCTTGATGTTTAGCGGTAGCCCAGATGTGCAATTGACTTATGACAAGTGTGATTCTTCGCTTGGCATAGATTGTAACCAACTAGACAAGGATATCGCAAAAGAACGTGCCGAGTTTGAAGACGATTTAGATAGCTTCAAAGTTTGGCCGGTCGTTTCTATTGGTGCGATGTACCGCTTCTAGGAACGCACCCCACCACCTGTAGCGGGTGTTCAAATCTAAAAGAAGACTTGAATACCCGCGAATGGCGGGTTTTGCTGTGACGCCCCCACCCTACAAGTTAACTTATTAACCCCCAAAAAAGATTACTTTTTATTGCGGCTAAAATCAGTGCTGATGTCTTCGGCGCACGCTATACTCCGACAAAGCAATTCCAGTTAGCACCAATAGCAGCGCCAATAAATGATACCAGCGAAACTGCTCACCTAAAATCAATACCGCCAGTAACGAGCCAAAAATCGGCACGAGATTAATCGCAAAACCGGCGCGCCCTGCCCCAATTAGTTCAACACCTTTAGCATAGGCAAACTGCGCCAGCAACGAAGCAAAAATCGACGTATAAACTATTACCCCCAGTGCTTTCCACGAATAGTTTATCACTTGCGCTTGCGTCATGACTTCGTAGGCAACAAATGGCAGAGAAAACACAAAACCACCCAAGCCGCACAGGGTAATGAAGCTCATCAAAGAAACCTTGGGCTTAAACTTTAAGCCCAAGGTGTAGAGTGCATAAAGCAGTCCACAACCCAACATAATCAAATCGCCTTTATTGGGGCTAAAATCCAATAGTTGACGCACATCGCCCTGCGTCACAATCAACGCCACGCCCAGTGCCGCCAGAAACAACCCAGCCAGCTGCAGTACACCAAAACGCTCCTTAAAAAAGCAAAACGCCAATAATAAAATAATCATCGGTGTCGTCGATTGAATCAAGCCGCTATTAATGGCTGTAGTGTAATTTAATGCCAAATACAACAGCATATTAAACCCTGAAAACCCCAAAACACCGTAGATAAAAAATAGCGGCCACGTTTGGCGAATAGTCGGCCAATCGCGTTTTAAACTCGGCCAAGCCAAGGGCACGAGCACCAATAAACTCAGCGCCCAACGCAAAGCCGTCAAGGTAAATGGCGCAATATCACCTGCTGCCAAGCGGCCGGCCACGGCATTGCCGCCCCAAAACAACGGCGGAAGCAAAAGAAAGAAATAAGGATGTTGTAATTTTTGGGTCATAATTTTTTATCTAATTAATTAAGGTGATAATCGTGACTTTTTCCAACAGCCGTCCGCGCTTTGGTCAGGCAGGTACTGAATGCGATCGTGTAGCCGGCTGGGCTGCCCCTGCCAAAATTCAAAACGCTCGGGCACAATGCGATAACCGCCCCAAAAAGCCGGCAGTGGCACGTCTTTATCCATAAAGTGTTGCGTCAGCTGCTTCACTTTGTCCATTAGCAGCGAACGGGAGTGAATCACTTGGCTTTGTTCCGACACCCAAGCGCCGATTTGACTGCCGCGCGGGCGAGAGGCAAAGTATTTCAGTGATTCGGCTTGGCTGATTTTTTCCGCCCTGCCCTCTATCATGATTTGGCGCTCCAAGTGATACCATGGAAAACAAACCGACACCAAGGGGTTATCAGCGATATCCTTGGCCTTTTGACTGCCATAATTGGTGAAAAAAACAAAGCCCGATTCATCAAAATATTTAAGCAACACCGTTCGCGCGCGCGGCCGCCCAACAGTGTTGACCGTGGTCAGTACAAAGCCGTTGGGTTCGGCAATACTGGGTGTGTTTCTCGTGGTCTCAAACCACTGAGAAAAAAAAGTAAACGGGTTCTCCGGCGCGGTTTCTAATGCCAACGGTGCATTTTTATCAAAATCGTGGCGCAAATCACTGATATCGGTCATGATGGTTATCTCGCTATTTAATTGCGTTGAGGATTGGACAGACTATTATAGAAGAAAGCACCAAAATACGTTAAGATTATCGAATGCAATTACCTATTCTTTTCGAGGACGCGCACTTGGTAGCGGTCAATAAACCCAGTGGACTGTTGGTACACCGCAGCCCCATCGACAAACGCGAAACGCGGTTTGCGCTGCAAACCTTGCGTAACCAATTGGGACGACACGTTTATCCGGTACATCGACTCGACAAGCCGACCAGTGGCGTGTTACTGTTTGCATTGACACCTGACATTGCCAGCCGGCTGTGTGAACAGTGGTCAGACATAGACAAGCGCTATTTGGCGATAACCCGTGGTCGATTGCAGTCCACTGAACTCAAGCACCCCATCCGCACGATTTGTGAGTCGAGCCGCAACCCGACATCAGATAAAATTCAAGCCGCAGAAACGCACTTCAAAGCCTTGGCCTATGCCCAATTACCCGTTGTATTTGGCAAGCGCAGCCAAACATTTTCACACACCACTTTTTCACTGGTCGAAGCCGCCCCAAAAACCGGCAGAAAACATCAAATTCGCAAACATCTAAAGCACTTAAATCACCCAATCATCGGCGACACTCGTCATGGTAGAGGAGAAATCAATCGCTATTTTAGACAACATTTTCAGACTAACCGGCTGATGCTGCATTGCCAACAGCTCCACCTCATTCACCCTGTAACGGCTATGCCATTGAATTTGTATGCGCCCTTGGATAGCACTTGGCATTACCTATTAGGGCGTCTCGCTTGGAATTATTGTCATACGGCGCGCATAAACGACAGCTAGCAAACTCGGTTGAGAAATACAACAAAAACATCATACCCATTAAACAAATGAGCCGGTATAATGTCTCACCAATAGCAAAAGTCATTTTACCCTTTATTTTTGCGCTCTTTAACAATTTTAATGTATTCAATGTATTGCAAAACACCTAAAAACATATGGTCAAATAGGGAAAATCGCACCTACTGACTTGTTGCAACGTAGGTTTTTAAGTGTATAATCTTGTTCACCACCGTGTAGGTGGTTTAGAAATTACGCAGCTAACTTTGTCTGAGCGAAAACCAGCGGGGGTTATTACGGTAAAAAGCCCCACCCGTCTTCACAAGTGAGGCTAACAACTGGAGATAATTATGAAGATGTATTTCGTAATTGTCTTGGCTTTAGTGCTTTTGTTGTTGCCGACATTAGCATTCTAGTCAAGCTGGGGCGGCGGTAGCGCACCGCCCCTCTCCACACCAGTATTATGAGACTTAGACATAGCAAAATCAAGAGATAAAATCCAAAAAATCAGATAACAAGCGCGGTGTTAAAACCAAGAAGCATAAACCAACCATCTAATAATTATTTAATTTTCAATTTATTGTTAGGACGTGTCCTCAATTCAAACTCGCTATCACTGGCAAGTAGCATCTGTCAATTGGCTTTATCGCAACAGTACTACCGGTATTTTTTCACGCAACGCCTTTTCGATAAGGCAATAGTCCGTTAAAATGACGCACTCGTTATTAACTTTTTGAACTACCCAAAACCATGTCCGAACAGCCAACCGAAACCACCCCAAAACAAATTTTCACCCACCTGCGCACGCACTCCGAATTTTCTTTATCGGACGGCATGATACGCATCAAAAAACTGGCAGGACAAGCCAAAGACGCCGGTTACGACAGCATTGCCCTCACCGATATTAATAACGTCTTTGGGCTGATTAAATTCTACAACACCGCCAAAAGCGCCGGCATCAAGCCGATTTTGGGCGCTGAAGTTTGGGTTCGCAGTAGCGCGGGTTTGCATAAATTGGTACTACTTTGTCAAAATAACCAAGGCTATACGCATTTGTGTGAAATCTTGGGCGAGGCATTTTTACACGGACAAATCGAGCACAAAACCGCCGTTAATTTTGAGGATTTGAAGACGCGCACCGCTGGCCTTATCGCGCTATCGGCAGGTATGGAAGGACTGATTGGCGAGCGCCTATTAGCAGGTCAAACCGATGTAGCGGAACAGACGTTGAAAAGCTACAAGGAACTCTTTAACAACCGGTTTTACATCGAAATTCAGCGCATCGACAAAGAGGGCGAAGGCGTTTACAACCAACGCGCGCTACAACTCGCCAGTGAAACCCAAACGCCGGCGGTGGCGACTAACCACGTCTGTTTTTCTGCGCCAAGCGACTACGACGCCCACGAGGCTCGAGTGTGCATTGCCGAGGGTAGCTTGCTCGCCGATGAAAACCGTCCGCGCCATTTCACCGACAGGCAGTATTTGCGCACGCCGGCCGAGATGCAAGACGCTTTCCACGACTATCCGCAACTGTTGGAAAACGCCCACCGCATCGCGCAAAAATGCAATGTCACCTTGGA
>PDWI01005243.1_pt1 | contig 42960 bp, 33 predicted proteins | sample 1430891 | NCBI WGS metagenome assembly PDWI01 (sample SAMN01162508, study PRJNA174530) | Oral metagenome, whole genome shotgun sequencing project. | biome: Marine environment; feature: Marine mammal; material: Swab sample of the gingival sulcus; isolation source: swab sample of gingival sulcus... | reverse complement strand
GGCGGAGAACGCCAGCCGGGAGTCCATGAAGTATCTGTATCGGGTGGATGAGCGCAGCCAGTACCAGATCAAGTCCCTGTATTATTTCAACGTCAAGAAGGATCCGGACAAGGCCATGGCCGTGGCGGAGATGTGGGCTCGCCTGTATTCCGGGGATGTGATGGCCCAGCAGCAGATCGTCCAGTTCGCGGTCATGCGTGGGGAGATAAGCAAGGCCCTGCGGGCGTACGACCGGATTCTGGAAATCGATGACAGCCAGCATGAGGTTCTGCAGAAGGCCGCCAAGCTGCTGCGCATGGAAGGCCGTTTCGAGGAGGCGGAAGAGAAACTGCTGCGCTACGCGGAGCTGTACCCGGAAGAGGTGCGCAGCTACGCGCGGTTGGTGGACCTGTACGAGGATATGGGGGCCCTGGACAAGGCCAAGGCGGCGGTCGAGCAGAGTCTGCTGATCGAGCCCGATGATCAGGCCACCATGCTGCAACTGGCCAACCTGGAGAAGAAATTGGGCCGTTTCGAAGAGATGGAGCGCATCCTGACCCAGGTCCTGGAAAACGATCCGGTGGGCATGGTCCACGCCAATGCCCTGGGTGCTTGGGCCTCCTTGCAGCAAAGCCGGGGCCAGTGGCGCGCCGCCCGCGCCACCTACGACCAGTGGCGGCAGGTGGCTGCCCGCGCCGGGATGCACCCCAGCCAAGCCACATCGTCTTACGCCTCCAGCATCAGCCGGTTGGCCACCATCGCTGCGGCTCCCGCCATACTGGCTGAACTGGAGGCTCTGCGCCAGGATTTGACGCCCCCCAATGACCAGGTCCTGGGCCTTTGCCGGGCCCAGGTGCGGGTGGTCCAGGGGCAACCGGACCAGGCCCTTGTGGACCTGGCCGAGACCGAGGAATTCATCGAACTCTACAAGATAGAAATCCTACGTTCCTCCGCCCTGATGATCCGGGGCCTGATCGCGGAGGTCGATGGGCGGCATGACGAGGCTGCCGACTTCATGCAGCAGGCGACGGAACTGACCCCCACGAGTACGCTGATCACCATTGCTCTGGGCCGGACCCAGCGTAAGGCGGGGCGTCTGGCGGATGCTCGTGAGACGTTGGCAACCGCGTTGCGAGGGGATCCCGGTAACCCGGAAATCAAATGGCAGTTGGGTCTGACCCTGCGCGCGCTGGGCCGGGGCGAGGAAGGGGACCGGTATCTGCGGGAGGCGGCCGAGGTCTGGCGCGATGCCGATGCGGATCACCCGGGCGCCACCGAGTTGCGGGAGCTGGGGTTCGGAATCTGAGAGCTTGGAATCTGAGAGCTTGGAATCTGAGGGGATCCCGGCCGCCATTTCTGCTATAATGTTCCGCGAATCTCTTGCGCCGAATGGCCAGAATCCCAGGAAGAGGGGCGGAACATGGCAGGTCGTCCGGGGCCGGGTGCTTTGTTGGTGCTGCTGCTGCTGGCCATGCAGGCCGCGACGGCGGGAGCCATGGCGGTCATTGACGTGGAATACTCCCACCGCCAGCTGGGCAACGGTTGGGCCGCGCCGGATTTCGAAGAAGGTCGGATCCTGGCCACTTTCCAGGCGGATCGGCCCGTCAGTCTGCTGGTGCCGGATTCGACCATCGCGCGCGTCGATTCCACGACCTTTGAACGCTATTTCTCCTGGTGGGAGACGGACACTCTGAGCGTGGCGTTCGTGGACGAGGAGAACGACACGACCGAGGTGCGGGCCTTCCCCGCGCCCGTCTTTCCCCTGGATCCGGCCAACCATGATCTGCCGGTGGTGCATATCACCACCGCCCCGGAGCATCTCTGGAACCCGCAGACCGGGATCTACGTCTACGGCGATCACCGCAACTGGAACCAGCGCGGGCCGCAGTGGGAGCGCCCCGCCACCTTCACCTACTGGGATGCCCAGGGAAATCTGGAAATTTCCCGTCCCATCGGCCTGCGCATCCATGGGGGCTACAGCCGCAGCTATCCCCAGAAATCCTTCCGTCTTTACTTCGATCACGACGGGGAACCGGAAACCGTGGAGTATCCGTTTTTCGGCGAGGAGGCGGGGCCTTACGCGCGCCTGCTGCTGCGCTCCTGCTACCACCCCGGCAAGATGCTCAACGACCACTGGGCCTGTTCCCTCTTTGCCGACATGGGGCACCAGATCAGCGACATCCGTTTCCTGGTGGCCTATCTCAACGATGAGTACTGGGGTGTTTACCATCTGCGGGAGCGGCTCGATGATAAGTGGGCGGAGGTCACCCTGGGGCTGGATCCGGATCAGTACATCCTGATCAAGGACGGTGAAGCGGAACACGGCGATCCCGCCGACTGGTGGGATTTTCTGGACTGGGTGAACTCGCCGGCGGACCCCGCCTCCCATGAATTTTACGTCCAGGTGGGGGCCCGCCTGGACCTGTCCTCCTATATCGACTGGTTGCTGGTGAACATCTTTGCCGCGCCGTCGGACAACGGTTACGCGCACAACTTGGTCCTGTTGAAGGCCGCTGGAGGACCCTGGCGCTTCATCATGTGGGACGAAGACGACCTCTTCGTACAGGACAACCGATACAGCGACTATTTCCGCTTCTTCTCCGCCGGCAGCGAGGAGGAGTTCGCGACCTATCTGCCGCCGCACTTCGGCACGGACGATTATGCCGAGGTGGCGCCCTGGTTCGGTATTTTCCACAACTTGATGCAGAACGCCGAATTCCGGACCCGGTTCTTCAACCGCTACGCAGAACTGGCCGCCGACCTGATGTCCACCGAGAGCATGCGGAACAGGCTGGATGAGATTGCCGCGCTGCAAAGCCCCGAGGCGGATTGGCATGGTCATAGATACTGGTCCGGAGGCGGTGGGCCTTACACCGCTTACGTGCACAGGGTGTGGCCGTGGATCTTCTTCCGGAACAACACGGTCACCGCCCAGGCGGCCGACTTCCGGCAGGACTCGCTGGCCGAGGTGGAGCTGAGCCGTTTCGAGGCCACCGCGGAGGCGGACGGCCATCGCCTGACCTGGCGCACCGAGGTGGAGACCGACTGCGACGGATTTGCCGTCTACCGTGCCGAAGCGCCGGAGGGCCCCTTCACCCTGCTGGCCGATCACACGACCGCTCCCGAACTCGTGGGGGCGGGCAGTCCCGCCGAGCCCGCGGAGTATGCGTTCCTGGTCACCACCGTGCCGTCCCAAGGCGCCAGCTACTACCGGCTGCACCATCTTTCGGCGGTGCACGGCGAGGTGACGCACAACTGGGTCGAGGGGGTGGGCGAGACGGTCCCCGCACTCTGCATCAACGAATTCATGGCGCGCAACGACAGCACCATCGCCGACGAGACCGGCGCTTACGAGGACTGGGTGGAGATCCACAACGAAGGCGGCGCGGCGCTGGACCTGGGCGGCATGTTCCTGACCGACGACGCGGCCGAACCCACCCGGTGGGCCTTCCCTGCCGGAACCAGCATACCCGCCGGCGGGCATCTGCTGGTCTGGTGCGACAAGGACCCGCAGGACGGGCCCCTGCACACCAATTTCAAGCTGAGCGGGAGTGGTGAGACCATCGCCCTTTTCGACCGGCTGGAAAACGGGAACGGGCTGGTGGACGCCCGTGAATTTGGCCCCCAGACCACGGATGTGAGCGAGGGACGCCGCTGCGACGGGTGCCCCGAGTGGCGGTTCTTCTCCGCGCCCACTCCGGGTTCTCCCAACAGGGAACTGAGCGGGGCGGGAGGGGGCGTGCCCGCGCGGCCCGTGCTGGAAAGCATCGCGCCCAATCCCTTCAATCCCCAGACCACCATCAAATTCCACACTCCGGCTGGGCAACAGGTCCAGCTGGCCGTTTACGATGCGGCCGGTCGCCGGGTCACCGTGCTGATGGACGGATGGGCACCGGCCGGTTGGCACGAGGTCGTCTGGGAAGGGCGGGACGCGCATGGTGGCGCGGTGGCCTCGGGGGTGTATCAGGTGCGGCTGGAAAGTGGCGCCACCGTGATCTGGCGGAAGCTGACGTTGCTGAAATGATGCCGCGTCAGGAAGGCGAGTCCTTTTTGGGCGCGGCGTTGGCGTCGGTCCGGGCGTCGGTATCGGCGCCGCCGCTCCGCCAGGCCTGCAGGAAGATGCGGAAGGTGGTGCCCCGGCCCACTTCGGACTCCATGGTGATGTGGCCCCCGTGGCGCGTGACGATGGAGTAGGCGATGGCCAGACCCAGTCCGCTGCCGGTGGGCTTGGTGGTGAAGTAGGGGTCGAAGATGCGGGCCCGGTCCTCTTCGGCGATGCCGCAGCCCTGGTCCGCCAGTTCGACCATGACCAGCGGGTGTTCGGCCGTGCCCAAGTTGCAGGCGCGCACCTTGAGGATGCCGCCGTCGGGCATGGCCTGCACGGCGTTGAGGGTGAGGTTGGCCAGCACCTGGTCGATCTGGCCCGGATCCACCTCCACCGGATACAGGTCGTGGTCCAGTTCCATCTCGCAGCGCACATTGGTGCCGCTCAAACTGAATTCCAAAGATTGCCGCACGATATGCGCGATGCAGGCCCGTTCCAGCAGGGGCTCGCCACCGCGCGCGAAGGTCAGCAGCTGGTTCGTCAGGTTGCGCGCGCGCTGGCTGGCTTCACGGATCATGGCCAGCATCTGGGCGTTTTCGTCATCGCTCGCCATGGCATCTTCCAGGACCGAGATATTACCCAGCATGACGGTCAGCAGGTTGTTGAAGTCGTGGGCCAGGCCACCGGCGAAAACCCCCAGGGATTCCAGCTTCTGGGTGCGGATCTGTTCCGCCTCGTGGCCCAGGCGGTCGGTGATGTCCCGCAGAACGACCACCTGTCCGTACTGATTGGGTTGCTGGGTTTCCACGGGAGTGACGCTGATCTCGAGGGTGGTTCTGGGTCGGTGAGGATGTGGAATCTGTTGCGACGGCCGGCCCACGTTGGACCAATCCAGCGGGAGGAGATCTTTCAACTCTTGCCCCACCGGGTTCCGGTCTTGACCCAGGATGTTCTGGACGGCGGGGTTGGCGAGCGCCACGATGCCGTCCGCGTCCACGGCCAGCACGCCGTCGGAAATATTCTGAAGGGTGGCGGCCAGCCGGTAGGATTCGGCCTTGATGCTCTGTTCGGAGCGTCGCAGATCCTGGGTTTGCCGGCGGACTTCGTCTTCCAGACGCTGGGCGTAGCGGCGCCCGGAGACCAACGCGAAGATTCCCCAGATCAGAACCACCAGGATCAGCACCATGCCCAGCCGCACCGACCACCGGGCCAGCAGGGGTGGCCGGATGGTGATCCAGGGCGACAGAGCGACCCGGCTGACGGCTCCATCGGAACGCACGGCCTGCACGTGGAAGCGGTAGTGGCCCGCCGGGACCTGGATGTAGTTCATGCGCTGGGCGTGATCGGGGCCCAGGTGAAGCCAGTCCTCATCGAAGTTCTCCAGGAAGAGCCGGAATCCCAACGTGTTTTCGTCCAGGAAGGACGATCCGCTGAAAAGGACTTCCAGGGTCTGGGGCGGCTGGTTGAGGATCAATTCCTCCTCGGTGCCCACCTCCTGTCCGTTGACGCGGAAGCCGTGAATGCTCACCAGGGGGCGGCCCTCCGGGGCCAGATCGAAGGGGGCCCGGTAGGCGGAGGCGCCTCCGTCGGTCCCGATCCAGATACGGCCGTCTCGGCTCTCGGTCAGGGCATCGCGGTTGCATTCGTTGCCCAGCAGACCGTGACGGAGAGTCAGGTGCCGCATGCGCCGACCGTCCCAGACCATGACCCCCAGGTCCGTGCCATACCAGTAGCGCCCCGTGCGATCGCGTATGATGCTGTACACGGGGCGGTCCAGTTGAGGGTGGGGCGCGCGGGAACGGACGATTTCTCCACCCTCCAGCCGGAACAGGCCGCTGGATGAGCCGATCCAGGTTTCGCCGTCTGGCTCGGGCAGGATGTTGAAGACATTCCGGCCGGCCTCGCCGTCTCGGGGCGGGTGGTGGGTGAAGTGCCCATCCCGGTAGTGGAAGACGCCCAGCAGGGCGGTGGCCAGGTAGAATCCGCCCTCATTGTCCGAGACGATGCGGCGGAAGAATTGCCTGTAGCCCGCGGGGAGCAAGGGCACGCGGACCTGGACGAAGCGTTCCCCTTCCCGGCGGAACAGGCCGTTGCTGCCGGCCACCCACAGGGTGTCTCGCGGGGTGAAATGCAGCGAGTAGATCTGCCCCTTCAGGCCCGCCTCGGCATTCTGCCATGCCTGCTCCCCCTGGCGGGAGATCCGCACCACACCGCGCCGATCGGTTGCGGCCCAAAGCCGACCCCGAGCGTCCAGTTCGAAATCCATGACCCGGGTGCGCCGTTCCGGATCGTCACCCCAAGCCAGGAATCGGATGTCGTCATCGAGGAAAGTGACGCCCCCCTCGTGCCCCAGGGCGATGGTGCCGTCGGGCAGTTCGATGATGGCGCTGACCTCGTTTTTCAGCAGGCCGGACTGCCGATTGTATCCCTGGAAACGGCGGCTGACGATCTTGGACAATCCCCGGGAAGAGAGAATCCAGGTGTTCCCTTCCCTGTCCCTGATCATGCCGGTGGTGCCGTCGCTGATCAGACCATTATGGCGGTTCAGGGTTTCCAGTCCGGTCTGGGGGTGAAAGTAGTTCAGACCTCGGAGGCTGCCGAAAAACAGCCCCCCGGCGCGATCGGCCAGGCTGTGGGTCTGGGCCTGGGCGCTGGGGGACAGAAGATCCAGGCCCCCAAAGCGGGAGACGGTGGTGCCGTCTTGCCAGAGGCGGATCCAGGTGGGGCCCACCAGCCAAAGTCGTTGCCCGGAGGTGTCCGGGGCCATGTAGTAGACGGGATCCCCTTGGGGGAGGCCCGGGCACAGGCGGGGCGGTTGGTCCGGGGCCAGCAAATCCAGAGCGAAGAGCCCGTTTTTCGCGGCCAGGTAGAGGGTGGTACCGATACGCGTGGTGGCGTGGATGGGGCCGAACAGAGATCCGTACGGCAGGTTCTGCCAGCGATCCTCCTGCCAGATGATCACGTTGGCGCTGACGGTGATCAGGGCCACCAGGTCGGCGTTCCTCCCGGGGACCGCCTCCAGCACCTCCAGGCCGGCGATATCGAACCCCGTGTACGGGCGCAAGTCGGTGAAGACCCGCCACCGGCCATCCTGGCAGACGGAAATACGCGGGGGCTCTTTGCAGGAAGCCGCCCATAGGCGCCCCTGGCTGTCGGTCTTCAGGCGGGCCTCTACCTGGGGGACGGCGGCGTCGTGAATGGACTCCATGGTCCAGGCCTCGCCGTCGTAGCGCACCAGCCCCACCCGCGTGGCGAACCACATGCTGCCGCTGCTGTCCTGGGTCGCGGCCATGACCTGGTTGGCCGGCAGGCCGTCCCATTCCTGGTAGGTCTGGACCAGGTAGCGCTGGGCGAGGGCCGCGCCGGGGCGCAGGGTCGCAGCCAGGCAGCAAAGGACCAGGCTCAGATTCAGGAAAAAGGCAAGCATTCGTTTGTTGTGGCGCAGCATATGTTCTCTTGTGTCATGTGGTCAGGGCGATCATGGGCCCGGGCCCCATCGCCGGCGGGCGACAGGGGGTGAACACGGGCGGTCCGGTGTTGATGCAAGAGCGAAGATGGGGTAGAACCTTAGCTACCAGTCACCAACATGGACGATCCACAACGTGGGGCATCCAGGACGCGTCCCAGGTCAGGTGCCGTCAAGTGGGCCAGAATACGGGAGACCGAAACACCATCATGCGAAACCTGAAACCATGGACTCGTTGCATCCTCCTGGTGGCGTTGCCCGTGCTGCTGGGAGCCTGCTCTTCCTCGCGATACAGCGTGCGGCACGTGATGGTGCCCCTGCTGGATAATGCCCGCCAGGCGGCCTATCTGTCCAATGATATCCGCACCTTCGGCGATGCCGCCCCCGGCAACCTCTTCCTGCTGGAGGGCATGGCGCGAACCGACCCGGACAACGCCGATATACGTCTGAACGCGGCCATGCTCTACTTCTTTTATGCCTTCGCCTATTGCGAGCAGGATGATCCGGACTACGCCGATCTGCTCTACAACAAAGGCCTGGACCACGCTTGGTATGTGTTGGCCGGCGGGACGGATCTTCCGGCCGACCGGGATATCCGTTTCGACGCGTTCGAGACGCTGGTGGCCTCCGTGGAAAAGGAGGACGTGCCGGCGGCCGTGTGGGTGGCTTCGTGCTGGTCCCAGGACATCGCCCTGAATCTGGACAAGACCTCGGTCATGCGCGACATTCCCAAGGTTCAGGCCCTGGTGGACCGTATCGTGGCGTTGGACGGGGCTTTCTTCGAGGGATTGCCGTATGTGCTGCAGGGCAGCCTGCACGCCTTCAAACCCCCCATGATGGGAGGGGACCCGGAGGCCAGCGCGGCCAGCTTCGAGCGGGCCTTCGCCATCGGTGGGAACTCCTTCTGGCTGAGCCGGTTCTTCTACGCGCGGTATTACACCTACCGGATGATGGATGCCGAGTTGTGCGCGGAAACGCTGCAGGGCATCCTGGACGCCCAACCCGTTCCTGACGATCCGTATCTGTTGTTGAACACGATCGCCAGGGAGAAATCACTCCAACTCATGGTAGAGATCGATGACCTTTTCTAGGAAATTCCTGCTGGCGGTCTGGTTGCTGGGGACGCTGTGCTTCCTGGGGGCCGACCCCGCCGCGGCGCGCAAACCCAAGCCCAAGTTCGCGATCAAGTTCGCCACCCTGGCCCCCGAAGGCAGCGCCTGGATGCAGGCCATGCACGAAATAGACGACGAGGTGCGCGCCCGCACCGAAAACCGTCTGGGTTTCAAGTTCTATCCCGGCGGTGTGCAGGGTGATGAAAAAGACGTCCTGCGCAAGATCCGCATGGGGCAGCTGCACGGCGGCGGCTTCACGGGTTTCGGTATCGGCGCCATCGCTTCGGATGTGCGCGTGCTGGAAATGCCCTTCATGTTCCGTGACCATGCGGAGTTGGATTTCGTGCGGGATGCCCTGGCGATCGAACTGAACGGCATGCTGGCCCACAAGGGTTATCTGAACCTGGGCTGGGTGGATGTGGGGTTCACCTACATCTTCAGCAAGAACCCCATCGCCAACCTGGATGATCTGAGCAAGGCCCGCATGTGGATCTGGGCGGGTGACCCCCTGGCGGAAGTCTTCTTCCAGGCTTTCGGCATCTCGCCCATTCCGCTGGCCGCGCCCGATGTGCTGACCAGCCTGCAGACCGGCGTCATCGACGCGGCCTACAACTCGCCGCTGGGCTGCCTGGCCCTGCAATGGTTCACGCGGGTAGATTACATGACGGAGGTTCCCATCTCCCATGGCTTGGGCACGGTCCTGATCAACGAGAAGGCCCTGCGCAAGGTCAGCGCCGAGGATCGGGCCGTGCTGCAGGAGGTGGCCGGGCCCATCCTGCGGGATCTGACGGAAAAGACGCGCACCCAGAACCGGGAAGCCATTGCCGAGATGCGGAAGGAAGGCGTGCAGGTGGTCCCCGTGGATGATGCCGTGAAGGCCCGGTTCTTTGCCACCGGGCGCGATGCCTGGGGTAACGGCGTGGACCAGCTCTACAGCGCGGAACTGTTGCGGAAGGTGCAGGATCTGCTGGACCGGTACCGGGCCGGGAATCCATAGGGGCCGGTTCTTGGATGCCACCTTCCTCAGCCGGTATGCGCCATTGGCGGGGGTTCTGCTCCTGCTGGCGCTGGGGCGCGCCTGGTTGCAGCGGGGCAAACGCCTGGAGGGGGTGTTCCGTTTCCTGGGGCTGGTCGAGGTGGGCTTTCTGGGGCTGATGCTGCTGGCGTTGATCGTGTTGGGCGGCATGCAGATCGTGCTGCGCAACGTGTTTCACGGCGGCGTGCTGTGGGCCGATCCGCTGATGCGCCATATCGTCCTGTGGCTGGGCTGTCTGGGTACCGCTCTGGCCACCACCCGGGCGCGGCATATCAACATCGATGTCTTCCAACGCCTCATTCCCGCTACCTGGAATCCTCTGCGCCGGGCCGTGATCCATGGGGCCACCGCCGCGTGCACTTTTGTGCTGGGCGTGGCGGCGTGGCGGCTGGTGGTGGATGAGATGTCGTTCGGGGAGATGGCCTTCGCGTCGGTTCCCGTCTGGGCTCTGCAAATGGTGTTGCCGGTGGCCTTCTTTCTGATCTGTTACCGCACTCTGGTGAATCTTTTCCTGGGCCGCGAAATCGAGTCCGAGCCCGAGTCCGAGCCCGAGCCCGCGCCTGAAACGGCAGCCGGGGGGGTGGCGGAATGATCGTCACCCTGATCGTTCTGCTGCTGATCCTGCTGGCCCTGTTCGGGATGCCGCTGTTCACGGTGCTGGGCGGCATCGCGCTGACGCTATTCGTGGCCGCGGGGATCGATATCAGCGCCGTTGTGGTGAGCATGTACACCCTGGCCGGATCGCCGCTGCTGGTGGCCATCCCGCTGTTCACCTTCGCGGGGTACCTTTTCGCCCACAGCCGGGCACCCGGGCGGCTGGTCAACCTTTCGCGGGCCCTGTTTCCCGGCGGCCTGGCGGTGGTGGCGCTGGTCAGCTGCGCGGTGTTCACGGCCTTCACGGGCGCCAGCGGCGTGACCATCATCGCCATGGGGGGGCTGCTGCTGCCGGCGCTGACCATGGAGGGCTACGACCGCAAGTTCAATCTGGGGCTGCTGACGGCGGGCGGTAGTCTGGGGCTGCTCTTTCCGCCCAGTTTGCCGCTTATCCTGTACGGTTACGTGGCGGGGGTGGGCATCGACAAGCTTTTCCGGGCGGGGCTGCTGCCGGGTATTCTGCTGGTGCTGGTGCTGTCGGCTTACGGGCTTTGGCAAGGGCGGAAGGACGGCGTGCAGGCGCGGAGGGTGAGCCCGCGCGAGGGGTTGCAAGCCCTGCGGGCGGCGGCCTGGGAGGTGCCTCTACCCATCCTGGTGCTGGGCAGCATCTACAGCGGCGTGACCACCGTGATGGAGGCGGCGGCCCTGACGGCGGGTTACGTGCTGGTGGTGGAGGTCTTCATCTACAAGGATGTGAAGCTGCGCCAGGTGCCCGGCATCGTGGGCGAGAGCATGATTCTGGTGGGCGGCATCCTCATCATCCTGGCCTGCGCCCTGGGGCTGACGAATTATCTGGTGGATGCCGAGGTGCCCATGGTGCTGCTGGACTGGATGCAGCAGTATATCGACAGCAAGTACACGTTCCTGCTGCTGCTGAATATCTTCCTGCTGCTGGTGGGCTGCCTGATGGATATCTTCTCGGCCCTGATCGTGGTGGTGCCGCTGATCGTGCCGGTGGCCCTGGGCTTCGGGGTGGATCCTGCTTCATCTCCAGCTACCGTTTCCGCGAGCCCGTGATCAAGCTGTACGCGGCCAGTGTGCCCTTCCTGCTGCTGCTGTTGGCGGCGTTGCTGGTGATCACTTATCTCCCGGCTATCAGTTTGTTCCTGGTGGATTTGGGGGCCGGTGGCTAGGGGCTCGCCACCACACCGTTTCCGCGGGAAGATTTGATTTTTCCGATGATTCTCCCGAGTTTTGATCGGTCAAGAGTACCGCTGGCGGCAAGAACGTCGTCAAGACAGCACAACTTTCAACAACACGAGGTTATTCCATGAAGAAGATTCTGATCATCACGCTGGCTGTTCTGCTGGCTGTTCCTGCTCTGGCTCAGGACAGTTACGCCACCAAGAGCATCGAGTATGGAGCCCGCGCCGGCGCGACCTTCGGTCCGGACCAGTTCCACTTCGGCGCCCATGCCGATCTGGGCCAGGTCATCGAGGGCACCCGCCTGGTTCCCAACATCGAGATCGGCCTGGGCGACCATCAGAAGACTTTCAGCTTCGCCGGCGATCTGCTCTATGATTTCCATGCCCGGCCCTTCAGTGTTGGCGGCGAGCTGGCTCTGCTTTACTCCAAGCTGGACCTGGATCTGCCCTCCGGTGTCGAAGCCGATGACAGCATCACCGACTTGGGGCTGAGCGTTTTGGGCAACTACCGCCTGGCTCTGAACAACGGCAAAGACCTGACCTTCGAACTCAAGGTGGGCCTGGTGGACTCGCCGGATTTCAAGGTCTCGGTGCTGTACAACCTGTTCTGAACCGGACTATTGATGGACACCGCCCCTTTCCAGATTCTGGCCGAAGGCCGGAAGCCGCCCCGGCCACGGGGCCTGAACACCCCCGAGGGGTTGGGCGACCGCATGCGCACCGCCGCCTTCGCCGAGAAGCAGGCCATCCATGCCTTCCGCTGGGCCTGCGAGCGTTTCCAGGACGTGCCCGGGGAGTTGCGCGCCGCCTGGGCCGCTCTGATCCCGGAAGAGGAGAAGCACTACCGGCTCATCGTCACGCGCATGGCGGAGCTGGGTTTCGCCCTGGACGCCAGACCCGTCACCCTGAATCTGTGGCGCGGTCTGGCGGCCTGCGAGACGGGGCGGGATTTCTGCATCGGCATTGCCCGGGCGGAGGAGCGGGGCCGGCAGGCGGGGGTGAAGCTGGCGGCGTTTCTGGCGGATAAGGATCCCGCCACCGCGGCCGTCTTTCGGGAAATCGTGGCGGACGAGGTGGCCCACGTGGCCCTGGCCGACCGTTTCTACGGCTGGAAGCCCGAATGAAGACCCTGCTCATTTTCATCGATGGCCTGGGCTGGGGGCCGCCCGATCCGCGGAGGCGCGCCGGTCCGGTTGCCGGGGGGCGGATTGGCGCGGCCGGTGGATGCTGTCCTGGGGGTGCCGGGGGTGCCCCAGAGCGCCACGGGCCAGACGACGCTGCTGTCGGGGGTCAACAGCCAGGCGGCCATCGGCCAACATCTGACGGGGTTTCCCAATGAGGCGTTGCGGGAGATTCTGCGGCGGCACAGCATCCTCAAACAGGTAACCGACAGAGGGCTGGAAGCCCGCTTCCTGAATGCCTTCCGGCCGCGCTTCTGGGAATTGAGTGAAGAGCGCAAGTGGACGCTGAGCGCCACCACCGTGGCCACCCTGGCGGCAGGGCGGGATTTCTTCGATCTGGAGGACCTGAGGCAGGGGCGCTGCGTGTATCAGGAGTTCACCAACGCGGAACTCATCGAGCGCGGCTTCGATGTGGCGCCCATGACGCCCGCCGAAGCCGGCCGCATCATCGGCACCGAGGCGGGGCGCTACGGGTTTTCCCTGTATGAGTATTTCCAATCCGACAAGGCGGGGCACAGCGCGGAGCGCGAGCGCATCGAGCACCATCTGCGCATGCTGGAAGAATTCTTGCGCGCGTTGCTGAAGGCGCGCGCGGCGGATTTGCGCGTGGTCCTGTGCAGCGACCACGGCAATCTGGAGGACCTGAGCACCCACCGGCACACCACCAATCCCGTGCCGCTGATGGTATGGGGCGATGAGGATTTCCTGACGGGCGTGACCCGGCTGGATCAGGTCACGCCGCGCATCCTCGCCACGCTTTAGCCCGGATCAGGGCAGTCGACCCTCCAGGAAGAACACCTCGAAAGCCTTCTCATGGAAAATGGGCCCGTGGCCGAAGTAGCCCTCTTCGCCGAAGAGCTCACCGTGGTCGCTCATGATCATGAAATATGTGTTCTGGGGGCAGCGGTCCATGAAACGGCCGATGACCCCGTCCAAGTGCTCCACGCAGGCGATCTGCTTCTCGTAGAAGGCACGGAACTGCCGGGGGGTGAAGAATTCGTCCTGTTTCTTGTCTTTGAGGAACCCTCCGGGATTTTTGACGAACTCGTCCAGATGCTTGAAGACGCCGTGCACGCCGCTGATGTGGGGCAGATCTTCGGCCGTTTCGCCGGGCAGGGTGTAGGGGTAGTGGGTCTCTCCCGTATTGATGAAGTAGGCGTCGCGCTCTTCCTGCCGGCCATCCAGGATGGCGGACAGATCGTTGTGGCTGGGGGCCAGCTCGTAGCGATCGAAATGGCTGCTCATGCTGGTCATGGGATTCAGGACGGGCAGGCTGACCATGCCCTCGGTGCGGTAGCCTTGGGCTTTCAGGAAGTAGGGCAGGCTGAGCTGGGGGACGAATTTCGCGAACTCCACATCGGCCAGGTTCAAGCGCTGGCTCCAGGAAGTGAACTCTTCGCGGTAGACCTCGGAGGCGAAAACGCCCTTGGGGCTTTGGTGGGGGATCATGCCCATCAGGAAGGTGTAGTGGCTGGGGCTGGTCCAACTGGCGTAGGCGTAGCGCCGGGGCCTGGCCGATGCGATCCAGGTTGGGGGTGTGGGCCGCCTGGTAGGCGTCGAACCGGCAACTGTCGAAGACGATGAAAACGATGTTGTTGCGGGGCTGGTCCTTGCGGAAGATTTTGCGGACACCGCCGAACAGACGGGGCATGATTCCCTCCGGGGTTCGGGAAAAGAGAACAGAGCGCCTACCCAATTTGATCCCAAAAACGGTTGGTGACAAGGCGGGAGAGGGGCCCGGGAGCAGGGGCGCGAAAACCGCCGGCCAGAGCCCTGGCCGGCGGTGATGCGGGTGGGGAAGGGTGAGGTGCGCGTCCTGTCACCATTTACCCCGTCACGATTTACCGCGTCTCCACATTACTTGGCGGCGTTCAGGGCCTCGACCAGGTCGCTCTTGGCGCGCAGGCCCACGAAGCTGCTGACAACCTCGCCACCCTTGAAGATCATGACGGTGGGGATGCCGCGCACGCCGTACTGCTGGGCCAGCTCCTGGTTCTCGTCCACGTTGACCTTGCCAAGCTTGACGTCGTCACCCATCTCGCCGGCGATTTCCTCGATGATGGGGCCCAGCATCTTGCAGGGACCGCACCAGGGGGCCCAGAAGTCCACCAGCACGGGGACATCGCTGTTAATCACGTCGTTGGTGAAGTTGGCGCTCGCGAAATTCTGCACGTCAGCCATGGTTCTGTACTCCTCGGGATCATGTTCAGGCCGTTGCACGGCCGGGATTTTCTTAGCTTGGTAAGGTATATGCAGCTTGCATGCCTCGGGTTCGTTATTTTGAGAAAATAATTCATTTATTTTTAACTTAATGGTAAATAACAATATAATAAAAAACTGTTTTGGTTGTGGCCTGGGCCGGCGGCGCGGAGGCTTGACATCTGTGTGGTGTGAAACGAAAATGTTGCAACAGTTTTGTTGAATGCAACGGGAGGTCGGCGTGGAAAAGCGGCACAAGAACCAAAGGCGGGATGTCTCCATCGCTCGTCTGTTGGGGCAGGTCCAGTCCGGAAGCATCCTGAGCATCATCTCCAATTTGCGGGAGGGCATCCTGGCGTTGGATCCGGAGCTGAACATCCTGACCATGAACCCGGCGGCGGAAGAGATCCTGGGGCGCAGTCGCTGGGATCTGGCGGGGACGCCGGTGTGCTCGCTCTTCGGGGCCGGAAGTTGCCCTCGGGATCTGCTGGCGGAGACGCTGCGCGCGGGCGAGCCCATCGTGGATTTTCAGACCACCGTGGAGCTGGGCCCGGGGCGGCAGGGGCACGTGCTGCTGCGGACCGTTCCTCTGAAGGATCGCGACGGGGAATATCTGGGCCTGGCCCTCCTGCTGGGCGACGTGACGGAGGTGACCAACCTGTTGCGTCAGATGAACTCGCGTTCCGCGCTGGGCAACCTGGTGGGGCGGGATGCCCGTATGCAGGAACTTTTCCAGCTCATTGTGGACGTGGCCGACAGCGAGGCCACCGTCCTGATCCGCGGCGAGAGCGGCACCGGCAAGGAATTGGTGGCCCAGGCGGTGCATGAGCGGAGCCGGCGCCGCGCGGGTCCCTTCGTGCAGGTGAACTGTTCCGCCCTGTCGGAACCCCTGCTCGAAAGCGAACTGTTCGGTCACGTCAAGGGGGCCTACACCGGGGCGGTGGGCGATCGTCGCGGCCGCTTCGAGGAGGCCGACGGCGGCACCATCTTCCTGGACGAGATCGGCGATGTCAGCCCCGTGGTCCAGGTCAAGCTCTTGCGGGTGCTGCAGGAGCGGACCATCGAGCGGGTGGGCGACAGCCAGCCCATCGCCGTGGATGTGCGGGTGGTCTCGGCCACCAACCGCAACCTGGAGAGTCTGCTGGCTACCGGTCAGCTGCGGGAGGATTTCTATTACCGCATCAGAGTTCTGACGCTGAACATTCCTCCTTTGCGGGATCGGCGGGAAGACATTCCCCTGCTGACGCACCATTTTCTGGCGCGCATCGCGCGGCGGCAGGGGCGCCCGGACGAGCCCCTGGTCATGACCAGCGCCATGCGCCGGCTGATGCACCATCGTTGGCCCGGCAACGTGCGGGAATTGGAGAACGCCCTGGAGCACGCCATGGTGCTGAGCCGGGGAGGGGCCATCGAGGCGGCTCATCTGCCCCCCGAGTTGGCGCCGGATAAACCGGCGGGGCCATCCCGCCGGGATGTGCCGTTGCATTCGGAAGCGGAAAAGGCGATGCTGGCCGAGGCTCTGCAGGAAACGGGCTGGCATCGTAGCCGGGCCGCCAGGAGACTGGGTATGGATCGGACCACCTTGTGGCGAAAGATCCGGGAGTACGGTTTGCAACCCCCGGAAGAAAGATGAGGAAGTGGCCTTGAACGGGAAGCTGAAAAAGGGGCTGGGCATCGGTTGCGCCCTGCTGGTGATCGCGGTGTTTCTGGTCATCGGGAGCGTGGCTTTCGTGCTGCAACGGGTCAGCGGCGACTACCGCCAGGCGCGGGACAGCCAAGAGGCCCTTTTTGCCGAACAGGGGGACCCGTGGCAATACACTCCGGGCAACGGCGGGCTGCCTACGGCAGAGCGTGTGGCCGTTTTCCTGACGGTGCGCCGGGAGCTGGGGGAATGGCGGGCCAGCACGGCCACCATGCTGGCGGATTTCCTGCACTTGAAGCAGAAGAAGGAAGAGCAGGGCGGTCTGCTGACCACTTACCGCTTGGCCCGCGAGGGCGGCGATCTGGCCAGCCATCTGGCCCGGTATTGGACCGCGCGCAACCGGGCTCTCATGCGGCATGGAATGGGGCTGGGTGAGTACGCCTATCTCTATGCTCTGGCCTATTACGCCTATCTGGGATACGACCCGGCCGACGGGGTGCGCCGGCTGGGTCTGGAGCTTGGGGGTGAGGCGGGGGGCCTGACCCTCCGCGCTGACGCGTCGGCCGAGGGAGAGCGGCAGGATCGGGCCTGGGCCCGGGTCCACCATCTGATCACGCCCATGCTGCGGCGGGCTGCCGAGTCGGGCTCGGCTGCGGATCCCGCCGCGGAGCCTGCCGCGGACCTTGCGGTGGCACCTGCTTGGCACCAGGCGCTGACCCAGGAACTGGACTTGTTGGCGGAGTCGCCCCTGCGCTATCCCTGGCGAGATGGCGCTCCCCAGCCTCTGGCCGATGCGTTCCGCGCGCACCGGCAGGAGCTGGAGCAACTGTACGGGGTGGCCGTCAATCCCGTGGAATGGCTGTTCGAGCAGCCGGCGGCGGAGGACTAGGCCTCTTTCTCGCACCACACATCGATCAGGTGCAGGATGGTGTCGGTGGCCAGTTCCATGTCCTTGACGCAGACCCACTCGCCGTAGCCGTGGAAATCCTGCTCGCCGGTGAAGATGTTGGGCGTGGGCAGGCCGCGGGCCGAAAGGGTGCTGCCGTCGGTACCGCCGCGGATGCTGCCCTGGATGGGGTCCATGCCGGCGCGCTTGACCGCTTCCAGGGCGTAGGCCATGGCGCGGGGTTCCTTCTCTAGGTCGTACTTCATGTTCCGGTAGTATTCCTTGATCTCCACCCGCACGCTGCTGCCCGGCCATTGGGCGCAGGCCGCCTCGGCTTTTTCGCGGATGAAGTCCGCCTTGGGCTTCAGGCCGGCCTTCTCGAAATCCCGGATCAGGACATGGACCTCGGTTTCGCTGGTGTTGCCCTTGATGGCGATGGGGTGGATATAACCTTCCTTGCCCTCGGTGGTTTCGGGGGCGCCTGCCCGGGGTAGGCCGGCCAGGAAATCGCCGGCCACCTTCACGCTGGGCACCATCTTGTCCTTGGCGTAGCCGGGGTGGATATCGCGGCCCACGAAGGTGACGACGGCGCTGTCCGCGCAGAAGGTTTCGTTCTCCACCTCGCCGCGGCGGCCGCCGTCCATGGTGTAGGCCACCAGGGCACCGAAGGCGTCGACATCGAAGTGCTTCACCCCGGCCCCCACTTCCTCGTCGGGGGTGAAGGCCACCTTCACGGGGCCGTGCCGCCAGTCGGGGTTCTCGTGGATGCGGGTCAGGGCATCCATGATCTCGGCGATGCCGGCTTTGTCGTCGGCACCCAGTAAGGTGGTGCCGTCGGCGGTGATGATGGTCTCGCCGATGCATTCCTGCAGGTAGGGATTTTCCGCGGCCAGGATCTTACGTCCTTCCTTGGGCAGGACAATGTCCCCGCCCTGGTAGTTCTCGTGGAAGGTGGGAACCACGTTTTCGCCGCTGACCTCGGGGTAGGTGTCCATGTGGGAGATGAAGGCGATGGCGGGCACCTGCTCGCAACCGGGGCTGGCCGGCAGGGTGGCGGTCACGTAGCAATTGTCGTCCACCGCGGCGTCGTTCAGGCCCAGGGCCTTGAGCTCATCCACCAGGATGCGGGCCAGATCGAATTGCCGCTCGCTGCTGGGGTAGGTTTCGCTGTCCTCGACGCTGGTGGTGTGCACCTTGGCATAGGCGACGAAGCGTTCCACGAGGGAGGGGAAGGATGAGTCGGGACGGCGTTGCAACATGTCGGACCTCCGGCGGGCGGGTGGGGAAAAAGATCGTCCAGTTTCCAAGATGACGTTTGGTGTCGGGCCTGGCAAGGAAGGTCATTCCTAAACCGCGGACGTTCGCGGCCGATATCAGGAAGCCCGCCAAGGGGGCTGCCGCGCGTTCGCCCAGGATGCGGAAAAATGGATCCAGTTGAGAAATGGTGATTTATGTTGCAGAACGAAACCCAAGGGATTCTGGAGAGCATCAACCTGAGGGACGTGTTCCAGAAGAGTCTGGACCCTCTGTTCATCATGGATTCGGATGGGCTGATCGACTGCAACCAGGCGGCCCTGGACTTCTTCGAGGCAGACGATTTCGCGCAGGTCATCGGCCGGCAGCCCTGGGATCTGTCGCCGCCCTACCAACCGGACGGCACACCCTCGCGGGAAGCCTTGGAAAAGAACGCCCGGCTGGCCTTCGAGAAAAGCACCCATCGCTTCGAATGGTACCACCAGACCATGGCCGGCACGCCGTTCCCGGTGGAGGTGACCCTGTCGGCATTGGAAAGCCGGGATCGGCTGTATCTGATGGCCCGCTTCCACGATATCTCCGAACGCAAGCGCTCCGAACTGGCCCTGGAGGCGGCCACCCGCAAGGCGCAGTTCCTGGCCAGGAAGGCCACCCAGGCCAGCCAGGTCAAGAGCCAGTTCCTGGCCAACATGAGCCACGAGATCCGCACCCCCATGAACGGGGTCATCGGCATGACGGATTTGCTGCTGGCCTCGGATCTGGATGAAGACCAGCGCCGCTGCGTGGAAGTGCTGCAGAGCAGCGGCCGGATCATGCTGGACATCATCAACGACATTCTGGATTTCTCCAAAATCGAAGCGGGCAAGATGGAGATCGACCGGGCCCCCCTGGATCTGTACCGGCTGGTGCAGGAAACGGAGACGGCTCTGCAGGTGGCTGCCCGAGACAAGGGCCTGGCTCTGAGCAGCCACATCGCCGTGGATGTGGGGAGCCATTTTTACGGCGACGACGGCCGCATCCGCCAGATTCTGACCAACCTCCTAGGCAACGCCATCAAATTCACCGAGCAAGGGTCGGTGCGGCTGGAGATCAAGAGCCTGGATCAGGAGGATGCGTTCCAGACGGTGCGGTTCGAGGTCATCGACACGGGGATCGGTATTCCCACCAAGCGGGCGGGGCGTCTTTTCCAGGCCTTCAACCAAGTGGATTCCTCCACCTCTCGCAAATTCGGCGGCACGGGGCTGGGGCTGACCATCAGCCGCGATCTGGTCCATCTGATGGGTGGGCGGATCGGGGTGGACAGCGTGGAGGGTGAAGGGTCCACCTTCCACTTCACGCTGAGACTGGAGAAAAGGGACAGCGATACGGTGTCCGCGGTGCAGGGTGTGGTCGATATGATGGAGCACGGGGACGGGCCGTTGAATCTGAAGGTCCTGGTGGCGGAGGACAATACCACCAACCAGGCCGTGGTCAGCCGTATGCTGGCCAAGTTGGGCTGCGAGGCCGTCATCGTCGGCAACGGCCGCGAGGCGGTGGAGGCGGTGGCCGAAGGGGATTTCGATGTGGTCCTGATGGACTGCATGATGCCCGTCATGGACGGGTACGAGGCCACATGCCGCATCCGTAGTGGCGAAGAGGAGGCGGCCGCGCGGCGGATCCCCATCATCGCTCTGACGGCCAACGCCATGAGTGGCGAGCGCGAGCGGTGCCTCGAGACGGGCATGGATGATTTCGTGGCCAAACCGGTCACACGCGCCACCCTGCGCCAGGCCTTGGCGAGTCTGTGATCGCGCCGGCCATTCCCGGCCCATATTCTCTTGTTTCCCCTCTTTCCCGATGCTAGATTTCAGAGCCGTGACAGCGGTTAGCGGCTGAAACCGGGCCCCGCGGCCTGTGTTCCGGCGTGCTATTCCTTCATTTTTCTTGTCCGGCCAGAATTCTTGTGGAGGTGCTCATGGACGTCGGAGGCAAAGCGAAACTCCTTCCCGAAAATGCCTATCGGAAGTTGAAAGAGGGCGAAGTCTACACGCCGGTGGTGCCGGCGGAACAGATCGTGCCCGAACTGACGCCCTTCTCCCTGGGGTGGGGTCTGTTCTTCGCCGTGCTGTTCTCGGCCGCCAGCGCCTATCTGGGGCTGAAGATCGGTCAGGTCTTCGAGGCCGCCATCCCCATCACGATCATGGCCATCGCCCTGAGCAAGGGCCGCCGCGGCGCCCTGCAGCAGAACGTCATGATCCAGTCCATCGGTTCGGCCTCGGGCGTGGTGGTGGCCGGCGCCATCTTCACCCTGCCCGGCATCTACATCCTGGAACTGTCGGACAAGACCAACTTCCTGCAGATGTGCCTGGCTTCTTTGCTGGGTGGTTTCCTGGGGATTCTGCTGCTGATCCCCTTCCGTCGCTACTTCGTCAAGGACATGCACGGCGAATTCCCCTTCCCCGAAGCCACCGCCAGCACCGAGGTGCTGATGGCCGGCGAGGCGGGCGGCAACCAGGCCGGTCTGCTGCTGCGCAGCGGCCTGCTGGCCGGTCTGTACCAGCTGCTGAGCCAGACCCTGGGCCTGTGGCGGGAAACCTTCAGCACTACCGACTTCGGCTGGGGCCAGAAGCTGAGCAGCCAGGTGCGCCTGGAATTCAACATGATGACCGAGGCCGCCATCATCGGTCTGGGCTACATCATCGGTCTGCGCTACGCGCTGATCATCGCTTGCGGTTCGTTCCTGAGCTGGTACGTGATGACGCCCATGATCGGCATCCTGGGCAAGGGCATCCATGCCAATGGCCAGGTCTACAAGATCGATGGCCTGGCGGGCATGGCGACCGGTGACATCTTCTACCACTTCGTGCGTCCGGTGGGCATCGGCGCCATCGCCATGGCGGGCATGATCGGCGTGTGGAAGAGCCGTGACATCATCCTGGGCGCGGTCAAGCTGGCCAGCCAGGCCGGTCAGCAGGCCGGCGCGCAGGAGGTGGAGCGGACCCAGCAGGACCTGCCCATGAACTTCGTGACCAGCGGCCTGATCCTGACCTTCGTGGCCGTGTTCTGCTTCTTCCTCTTCCTGGTGCCCAACGTCAGCCTGATGCAGGCCGTTGTCGGTCTGCTGGTGGTGGGCGTCATCGCCTTCCTGTTCACCACCGTGGCCGCGCGGGCCATCGCCATCGTGGGCACCAACCCGGTTTCCGGCATGACCCTGATGACGCTGATCATCAGTTCGGTCATTCTCAAGGCCGCGGGCATGAGCGGTCCCGACGGCATCGTCTCGGCCCTGCTGATCGGCGGCGTGGTCTGCACGGCCCTGTCCATGAGCGGCGGTTTCGTCAGCGACCTGAAGATCGGTTATTGGCTGGGCACCACGCCCAAGGTGCAGCAGAAGTGGAAGTTCCTGGGCACCATCGTTTCCGCGGTGGCCGTGACCGGCGTGATCATGATGCTGAACAAGGTGTATGGCTTCAGTGCCGATGGCGCCCTGGCCGCGCCGCAGGCCAACGCCATGGCCTCTCTGATCGAGCCCCTGATGACGGGCCAGCCCGCCCCCTGGCTGCTCTACATGGGCGGTATGTTCATGGCCCTGGTGCTGGACTGGACGGGGGTGCCCGCCCTGGCCTTTGCTCTGGGCATGTATCTGCCTCTGGGCATCAACACCCCGGTGCTGGCCGGTGGGCTCATCGCGCACTTCGTGGCCCAGGGCGGCACCCCGGAACAGCAGGCCGCCCGCAAGGACAAGGGCACGCTGATGGCTTCCGGCTTCGTGGCCGGTGGGGCCATCATGGGTGTGGTGGCGGCGACCATCCGCTTTGTCGGCGGCCAGGTCACCGGCAACGACGCCTGGAGCGTGGAGCACGATGTGCTGCACATGACCGACTATCTGGAGCACAACCCGTTGAGCGCCATCGTGACCCTGGTGGCCTTCATCATCCTGGGGACCATCCTGTACCGGACGGCCCGCAGCGCGGACTGAGCGCCCGCCGGCCTTCTTTCGCTGAACGGGCCGTCGCTTTTCGCGGCGGCCCGTTGTCTGAACAACCTTCCTGCTGACCTGGAGTGGATATGAACTGCCCCTGCGGATCCGAAACGGCCTTTGCCCAATGTTGCCGGCCCATCATCAAGGGAGAGCGCCTGGCGGCCACCCCCGAAGAACTGATGCGCGCCCGCTATACCGCCTACACCCAGGTGGAGATGGATTTCCTGTTCGAGACCCTGCATCCGGAGCACCGCGACGAGAGCGATCGCGAGGGCAGCCGGGATTGGGCCGAAAAAAGCGAGTGGAACGGCTTGACCATCCTGGAGACCACCGGCGGCGGTGAGGGGGACGAGCGCGGCACCGTGGAGTTCATCGCCATGTACACCTACGGCGGCGACGAAGCGCGCTACCACGAGGTGGCCACCTTCGACAAGGTGGACGGCGCCTGGTACTTCACCGAGGGGGAACCGGGCGTGAACAAGCCCATCAAGCGCGAGGAGCCCAAGGTGGGGCGGAACGACCCCTGCCCCTGCGGCAGCGGCAAGAAGTTCAAGAAGTGCTGCGGGCGCTGAGGGATGCGACGAGGCGCGGCATGGGGGTGGTTGCTGGCCGTCCTCTGGATCATGGGCGCCCTGTCGGGGCCGGCCGCCGGCGCCGAGGAGCCCGCACCCGCACCTGCGCCTGCTGCCACGCCCGTTGCCGGTAACTGGTTCGAACACACCCTGGACCGTTTCTTCGGACGCAACACCCTGCCGGGTGATGAACTGGGTGGTGCCGGCCTGAATGCCGTGGACCCTTTCCTGGAATACGACGGGCGGAAGATCGAGGTCATCATCGTCAACCAAGTGAAGGCTTTCGAGGCCGGCTGGGATGACGACCGCATCGTGGCTGAGCGCCTGCTGAATTCCCTTTCCCGCCCTCTGTACGATTACACCCATGAGAGCGTCATCCGCAGCTATCTGCTTTTCCGGCGGGGGGACCCGCTCATTCCCTTCGACCTGGCGGACAGCGAACGCATGCTCCGTGGCCTGCCCTTCATCCAAGACGCCCGTATCCTGGTGGCGCCCCTGGCGGGCCCAGGCGAGGGGGTGGCCGTCATCGTGGAGACCAGCGACCGCTGGCCGTTCGGCGCCACCGCCACCGTCATCGACCAGGACCACTGGCGCGGCCGGGTGTACAACCGCAACACCATGGGGCTGGGCATCGATATCGGCCACCAGGTGCTGCACAAGAAGGATGGCGAACCGGCCTGGGGTTATGAAGGCCGTCTGGGGCTGGTCAACTTGGGCGGCACCTTCTGGAACGGCACCCTGGAGTACGAGGATTCCTATCGGCAAGGCCGCACCCGCGTGGCGTTGCGGCGCCCGCTGGTGCATCCGGGCCTGAATATCATCGGTGGTCTGCTTTGGGAGGATTTCGACGAGCGCGGTGAACTTGCGGGCCGCAACGGATTCCACGACACCGATATCTGGGCGGGCCGGGTCCATCGCCTGTACGATCACCGTCGGCTGCGGGGCCGTCGGCGTGCCGTCATCGTGCCGGCCATGCGCTTCCGCAGCCTGGATTTCTACAGCCGGCCCAGGGCGGTGTGTCCGGACAGCAACAGCCAGTACCGCGATCGGGACCAGGTGATGGGCTCTGTCGCCTGGCTTCAGGCCACATCCTACAAGACCAGCTTCCTCTTTGCCGACGGCGAGGTGGAGGACATCCTCTCCGGCGCACAGGTCAAGCTGACGGGGGTGTACGAATTGGGGGAATTCGAGGACCGGCCCGGTGTTTTCCTGGCTGGCCGGCGGCAGGATTTCCACACCAGCGGCCGGCTGACGGGCCTGGGATTCGCGGTCGGGGGATTCGTGGACGAGGGCCGCCTGGAGGACGGCGTGTTGGAATTGTGGGGAGTTTATGCCTCGCCTCTGCTGGAGGCGGGGCGCCTGGGCCATCGTTTTTATGGTGAGCTGGATTACACGCTGGGTATCCGGCGCACCCCCACGGATCGTATCTTTCTGGATGACCGCGCGGGTGTGGAGCATCTGGAAAAGCAGGCGGTGGCGGGTACGCGCCGGTTGGTCTTGAAGGGGCGCTACCGCCTCTTCACGCCCCACAGTCTGCTGGGTTTTCGCATGGGGTTTTTCGGCTACGGGGATCTGGGGCTTATCCGGGGCCCCGGCCGGGTGGACGGCAATGGCCGGGCGGACGACCACACCCGGGTGCGCGCCGGCGTGGGGCTGGGTGTGCGCTTGCGCAATCCCATGCTGGTGCTGCCCACCATCCAGGTGCATGTTTATTGGGTTTCCGAGGCGGATGGCGGCGGCGATTTCCGGCTGGGTTTGGGCCTGGGCGGGACCCTGGACGAACCCACCATCGCGGACGACCTGAAACCCGGCATTCTGGCCTACGAATAGGAGCGGGCATGAAGCAGATCGTCATCACCGGCAAGGGCGGTACGGAAAAGCTGCGGATCCAGGAGGCGCCTCTGCCCGACCCGACCGGCCGGCAGGTGCGTGTGCGCGTGGAGGCGGCCGGCGTGAATTTCGCCGACGTGATGATGCGCCTGGGGCTTTATCCCGATGCTCCCAAGCCGCCCGCGGTCCCGGGATACGAAGTGGCCGGCACGGTGGACGCGGTGGGCCCTGAGGGGGATGAATCTCTTGTGGGCCGGCCGGTGCTGGCCATGTGCGACTTCGGTGGCTACAGCGAGGCCGTTTGCCTGCCGCCGGAACTGGTGCACCCGCGGCCCGCGGGGATGGACGCCGTGACCGGCGCGGCCCTGCCCGTCAACTTCCTGACGGCCTGGCAGATGGTGCGCGTGATGGCGCCCGTGGCGGCGGGGGATCGTGTGCTGGTACACGGCGCGGCCGGAGGCGTGGGGCAGGCGGTGGTGCAGCTCGGCAAGTTGGCCGGGGCCGAGCTGCTGGGGTCGGCCTCGCCAAGCAAGCACGCCCTGCTGCGGGAGCAGGGGTTGAGCCATGTCTTCGACAGCCGGCAGCGGGATTTTGCCGCGGCGGTGAAGGAGGCCACCGGAGGGCTGGGCGTGGATGTTGCCCTGGAACCGCGCAACGGCCCTTGGATCATGGAAAGCTACGCCAGCTTGGCCAAGTGCGGCCGGCTGGTGCTCTTCGGGTTTTCCCATGCGGCCGTGGGCAAGGGCAGCGGGGTTTTTTCCGCCCTGCGCACCCTGGCGGGGGTGCCCTGGCTGAAGCTGAACCCCATCCGCTTGATGAACGACAACAAGAGCGTGGCCGGGGTGAACCTGGGCCGCATGTGGGACATGGCCGGGCGGACACACCACTGGGTTGAGGCCTTGCTCGAATTGGCGGGATCGGGCAAAATCGCCCCCAGGATCGATACCGTGCTGCCCTTCGCCCGCGTGGGAGAGGCCCACAGCCGGCTGGAAGAGCGGCGGAATGTGGGCAAGGTCGTTCTGGTGCCCGATGCCCTGTTTGGAACCCGAAACGAAGCGGAAGACCCGGCGTGATCATTTCCGTGGCCATCATCACCCACAACGCGGCCGATGAGTTGGACCGCTGTCTGTCCTCGGTGGCCTTCGCCGACGAGGTGGTGGTCCTGGACCAGGACAGTTCCGACCACACGGCCGAGGTCTGTGCCCGCCATGGCGCTTCCCTGCATCAGACACGGTGGCTGGGCTTCGGGCCGACCAAGGCCAAGGCCGCGGCCCTTTGTCGCAACGACTGGGTTCTGAGCGTGGACTCCGATGAGGAGGTCACGCCCCAATTGCGGGCGGCCATCGAGGCCCTACCCGCCGATCCCGCCCCGGCCGCCTTCGCGGTCAACCGTCTGAGCCGTTTTCTGGGCCACTGGATCCGTCACTGCGGCTGGCACCCGGATTGGGTGGTGCGCCTTTTCGATCGGCGTCGGGCGGGCTTCAACGACAAGCCGGTGCACGAAAGTGTCGAGGTCCGCGGCGAGACGGGCCGGCTGGACGGTTTGCTGCATCACTACACCTACGAGACCATGGAGCAGTACATCGAGAAGCTGAACCGCTACACCTCGCTGGCGGCCGAGGAGATGCACGCGCGGGGGCGACGCGTGTCCCTGGTGGCGGCCATTGTCCGCGCCAAGGCGGCGTTCTTCCGCATGTTCTTCCTGCAGGGGGGTATTCTGGACGGACCGGCCGGTTGGGTTCTGTGCCTGGCCAGTGCCTTCTACGTCCTGACCAAGTACACGAAGCTGTGGCGATTGGGCGCGCGGTGAAAATTCTGGTCACCAGAACGGACAAGCTGGGGGATCTGGTTCTTTCCCTGCCGGTTTTCGAATATCTGCGCGGGGCACGCCCCGATCTGGAAATCCACGCCCTGGTGGCTCCCGGCAACGAGCCTCTGGTGGAGAATATTCCGCAGCTGGCCGGTCTGTGGACCTGGTCGGTGGAAGACACCCCGGACACCCACGAGAACCTGCGGCAACGGCTGGCGAAGGAAGGTTTCGCCGCTGTCATCATGCTGCAGTACCGGCGGGAACTGGCCCTGCTGCTGAGGCGAGCGGGCATCGGCCGCCGCTACGGGCCCCTGTCCCGGTTCAGCAGCTGGTTTCTGCTGAACCGAGGATCCTGGCAGAAGCGCTCTCTCTCTCCGCGCCACGAGATGGACCAGAATCTGGAGTTGGCCCGCCGCTTCCTGGGGGCGGCGGGTCGCCGGACGCCCCGGCCGCAGCACGCCCGCATCCATTTGGGGCCGGGGCAGCAGGGGCAGGGACGCCAGTTCCGCCGAGAGTACCAACTGGAAAACGAGCGCGCGGTTTTCATCCATCCGGGCAGCGGAGGGTCGGCCCTGGACTGGCCGCCCGAGCGTTTTGCCGGTGTGGCCAACGCCCTGGCGGCCCAAGACGGCTTCCACGTCTTTATTACCGGCACGGCGGCGGATGCCCAGACCATCGCGGAGATGCACCCTCTGCTGGACGGCCGCGTGCGCCTGCTGGTCGGGCGTTACAACCTGCGCGATTTTCTGGGCGTGTTGCCGGGGGCGGATTATTTTGTGGGTCCGTCGACGGGGCCGCTGCACATGGCGGCCGCCCTGGGGGTGGCCACGGTGGGGTTGTTCCCGCCCGCGCCCACCATGGGCCCCGGCCGCTGGGGTGCTCGGGGGCCGCATACCCGGGCCATCACCCCGCGGGTAAGCTGCCCGGCCCGTCGCTTCTGCCGGGGGGAACGCTGCCACGACTTCAATTGTTTGGAAGCCATCTACGAAAGAGATGTCCTGGAAGCGGTGCTGCAACTCCATCGCCTCCATGCCGTGCCCGAGGAGGAATCGTGAGTCGATTGACCCTGACCCTGATCTTGACCTTGTCCTTGGCCTTTGTCCTGCTGATCCCGGGCGCCGTGTCCTCCCTGGCCCAGGAGGCGACCGCCACTCCTCTGGAGGACTTGCGCCATCTGCAGGGCCAGGCCCGCAAGCTGGGGGCCAGGGGATCCTTGCCCATGGCCTGGCGCGGTCTGGACCGGCGCATCGACGGGCTGCAGGAAAACGGGGGCACGGAAGGGGAATGGGCCCAGGCCCGCACCGAGGCGATACTGCTGCTGAACCAGGCGGATTTCATGCGCGCCATCCGCGAGCGCAAGAACAGCCACGAGGAACTGCTTGCCCGTTTCGACCAGGCTCTCCTGGAGATCGCCACCCTTTTCGATGTGACGCTGGATCCGGTCCGCAGCGGCTCTCCCCAGGCGGAATACTTGCTGGAGAGCCTGGCGAAGGTGCGGCTGCAGCGGCAGGTGGCTCTGGACAGCCTGACCCTGGAAAATCGCCACCTACGCGCGACGGTGGGCGACCGGGTGGTGGCCCAGGACAGCATGATCACGGCCCTGAACGTGGAGGTCAGCAGCCTGCGCCAGAAGCTGTGGGAAACGCAGCTCCGCGCGGGTGTGGCCGAAGCCGACCGCAGCGCGGCCGAGACCGTGCTGACGGCCAAGCAGAAACGCGAGGAGGCCATGGCCGCCCTTTTCAGCGTCCTGGGTGAGGAAGAGGGCGAGATCCTGATCAAAGGTAGTCAGCATGTGACCATGCGCCTGACAGGCGTCACCTTCCGCTCCGGCAGCACCCGCTTGGGAGACAAGCAGACGGTCTTGCTGGCCCGGGTGGCCGAGGCGGTGAAACGGTTTCCCGATGCGAAGTTGAAGGTGGAAGGGCACACGGACAACACCGGCACCCGCCAGGCCAATCTGCGTGTTTCGCGCCGTCGCGCCGAGGCGGTGGCCCGCGCCCTGGAGAAGATGCTGGGGCGCCAGCAAGGTTCCATCGAAACCGTGGGCCTTGGGCCGGATCACCCGGTGGCGCTGAATGATACGCCGGCGGGGCGGGCGCGGAATCGACGCATCGATTTGTGTTTGACCATCCCTGAGTGAAAAAACTGGACGTTCTGTGTCCGCTTTGTGCGTTGCGGCCCTTTCATAAGGGTGTCTTTAGGGGCGCAAGAAGCCGTTTGACAAGCCCCATTCTATTGCTATTATGCGGCTTAATTCGGTTCACCTAAAACCAGGCCATTGATGGTGATTGTTGAGTACCGCAAGACCAGGCCTGACCACTACAAGGAGAGAATAATGAACTTATTCCTTGCCCAGGCCAACGTCTCGGACACTGTTAACGAAACCGGCGGCGCCGTCAGCGTCGCCATCGACTTCCTCAAGACCCACGGTCCGGAATACATCTTCCAGATCCTCATGGCCATCGTTATTTTGATCGTCGGTCGTATCGTGGCCAACGTGGTCCGCAACGCCGTGACCAAGGCCATGCGGTCCCGCAATGTCGACGCCAGCCTGGTCGGCTTTTGCGGCAGCCTGATCTTCTTCATCATCATGGCCTTCACGATCATCGCGGTGATCGGCCGCTTCGGTGTGAAGACCACCAGCTTCGTGGCCATTCTGGGCGCTGGAGCCTTCGCCGTCGGCATGGCCCTGCAGGGCACCCTGGCCAACTTCGCCAGCGGTGTCATGATCCTGCTGTTCCGGCCCTTCAAGGTGGGCGATTTTATCGAGGCCGCCGGTGTTGCCGGTGTCGTCAAGGAAATCAGCATCTTCAGCACCATCGTCGGCACTGGTGACAACAAGAAGGTCATCGTGCCCAACGGCCAGGCTTACGGCGGCGTGATCACCAACTACAACGGCTATGCCACGCGCCGCATCGACATGGTCATGGGCATCGGCTACGAATCCGATATGAACAAGGCCATGGATATCATGAACCGCATCCTGGAGGGTGACGCGCGCGTCCTGAAGGATCCCTCTCCCACCGTGGCCGTGTCCGAGCTGGCTGACAGCAGTGTGAACTTCGTGGTCCGTCCTTGGGTCAAGGCCGGCGACTACTGGGCCGTGAAGTTCGATTTCCTGAAGAAGTGCAAGGAAGAGTTCGATGCCGCCGGTATCGAGATTCCCTTCCCGCAGACCGTTGTGCACATGAGCAAGCTGGAAAACTAGTTCCGGCGCCAACCAAAGGATTGATCTGATATGTTTGCTTTCAAGAAGCTGGGCGCCTTCGCCCTGATCCTGCTACTCGCGGTACCCGCTTTGGCGCAAGCCGGCGAACAGGCGATGGGCGTCTGGCAGAAGGATGTGGAGCTGGGTGTGAACATCCTGCAGAGCTCCTACAGTGAGAACTGGAACGGCGGCGACAAGGGCGCGGTCGTGTGGACCGGTGTCCTGGACGCCAAGATGGAGAAGCAGTTCAACGCGCGGACCAACTGGCGCAACACCCTGAAGCTGGCCTACGGCCAGACCCACCAGCAGGAGCGGAACGCCGCCGGGGATCTGTTCTGGCCCCGCCCGGACAAGACGGACGACATGATCGATTTCGAATCCATGTTCCGTTGGACTCGGGACAACGGTTGGGATCCCTTCGTGGCCTTCAACTTCACGTCCATGTTCAGCGACCAGAGCGACGCCGCCGGCCGCACCATCGATTTCAACCCGAAATCCTTCAAGGAATCCTTCGGTATGAGCCGCACCTTGGTGGACACCGACGAGCGCCGGGTGAACATGCGTTTCGGTCTGGCGGCCATCCAGAACATGCGCAAGTTCTTCCTGAACCCGGCTCCGGATTCGGAGACCGACAGCAAGAGCAGCACCGGTCTGGCGGCCGAAATGGTCACCGAATACGCTGCCCAGGTGCTGGAAGACAGGGTGCAGTGGGACAGCAAGCTCACCCTGACCCTGCCCTTCATGTACTCCGGTAAGGAGACCTTCGAGGACGAGGTCAACCTGGCTGCCGAGGGCCTGCCCGAGGGTGCGCTGGGTGTATGACAAGTACGACAACACCGTGGCTCCCGTCGTGGAAAACGGCAGCCTGGTGAACGCGGCGGACGTGCATGGCGCCATCCGCAAATCGGGTCAGTTCAAGCAGACTCTGGCCCTTGGATTCAGCTACAAGTTCATGTAGACTGTGCCCCCGTGAAATTGTCCGGCCAGGGAGAAACGAATTCCCTGGCCGGGCAGGCGGCATTCGGCAGTGCCGAAGGGGGGGACTGAATGTACGAATCGAATCAGGTTTCTTTTTTCCCATCCACAACATCCCGAATCCGTTATCTCTAGCCCATCTGGCCTCCGGCCGGCATCGCGGTGGCTGTCCTGATTCTGGGGGGCCCCTGCTATTGGCCCATGATTCTGGTGGGCGAATTCCTGGTGGCCCTGCATCTGCAACAATCCGTGCTGACCGGGCTGATCGGGGGGACTGCCCAGGTTGTGGAGGCCCTTCTGGCCTGCTTTCTACTGGGCGGCGACAGCCGTCGGCTGATCACCCGCTCCGGGCAAGCGGTGCTGCGCTTTACCCTCTACGCGGTTCTTCTCTCGCCTCTGGTTCCGGCCGCTTTGGGCGCGGGAGGACTGGCCTTGGGCAAAGATCTGGCGTGGCCGGAGACCTGGCGAGGGTTCGTGACCTGGTGGCTGGGGGATGCCGTCGGCATCCTGGTGGTGGCGCCCGCCCTGATGGGGGCGTTTCTGAACCGGCCTCCCAAACGGTCGGTCTGGCTGCCGTTTCTGGCTTTGATGACGCTGTTCATGGGTATTGGCCTGGTGCTGGTGTCGCTTGGGGACAAGCGGTCCTACACGCTGTTTTTCGTGCTGATGCCCTTTGTGGTGGTGGCGGCCATCCGGTACCGGTGGCTGGGGGCGGCCGGGGCTATTCTGATCATATCCGGCCTGGCTTTTCGCATGCGTCCGGAAGACCTGGGCCGCGATGATTTCATCACCGCCGTGCGCATGACCTTTGTGGGCACCAGCGCCTTTACGGGGTATCTGGTTGCCGGCTTCATGACCTGGCGCCAACAGCGGGAGGCTGTCATCAGCCGGCAACGCTCTTTCGCCAAAACACTCAATGAGTTGATGGTGGGCCTGGTTTCACGGCTGGAGCGAGATCGACTGCTGGATACCGTGGTTGCCCAGGCTTGCACCCTGCTGGAGACCGAAAACGGGTGTTTTCTGGAAATCGATGCTGAGACGGGAGAAGGGGTGCTGGTGATCGGCAAGGGCATCTGCGCCCCCTTGGCCGGCTACCGGATCGCATCCGGGGTAGGGGTGGCCGGTACGGTGGGGCAGAACGGGCAGCCCATGATCATCAACGATTACCAGAACTGGGAGGGGTGTCACCCGGATTCCGTTTGGGATGGTGTGGAGTCCGTTATCGGGGTCCCTATCCCGTACGTCGAGGAAACCGTGGGTGTGCTCTGCATTATCCACACCGATGCGGGCATGGTCTTTGACGAGCACGATCTGGCCGGTTTGGAGCAGTTCGGCAAGCTGGTTTCCGTGGCCTGGGACAACGCGCGGCTGTACGAGGACCTTGCGTGTGAACTGGACGCCCGGGTGCAGGCGGAGAAGGCGCTGATGGTGTCGGAACGCACCCTGCGCGAAATCCTGTCCTCCTTGCAGTCCGCCATCTTTGTGCTGGACGGGGGCACGGGCCGGGTCCTACAGATCAACCAGGCCGCCGAGGAATTGATGGCACCCCGCCAAGCCGGGGGCGAGGCTTTCTTCGGCTTGCTGAGTGGAGAAGCGGAGCCTTACACGGAAGCGGATGGGCGGCAGTTGTTGGCGAAGTGCACGAGCCAGCGGGACCAGACGACGGAGTGGCGCACCACCCTGCCGAACGGTCGGGCGGTCTGGCTGGAGATCGTCCTGCGCAAGGCTCGCATTGACGACGCGGAACGTGTCTTGGCCGAAGTGCGCAACATCGACGAGCGCAAGGAATACGAGTCCGTGCGCAACACCCTGGCCCAGAATCGGAAGATGGAGGCCCTGGGCGCTTTGGCCGGGGGCATCGCCCACGATTTCAACAATATCCTGTCCGCCATCATCGGCTACACGGAAATGGTCCTGGAATACGACATTCCCAAAGACCATCCCGCGGCAACCCATCTGCAGCGGGTGCTCTGCGGGGGCAAGCGGGCCACGGATCTGGTGCAGCAGATCCTCACCTTCAGCCGCCCCGGCGAGGTGGCCCGCCGCCCGGTGGACGTGTGCCTGGTGGCCGAGGATGTGCTCAACTTCCTGACCGCCTCCCTGCCGCCCACGGTGAAGGTGCGGCTGCAGAACAAGGCCGGCAACACCTTCATCATGTCCAACCAGACCTCGCTGCATCAGATATTCATGAACCTGATCACCAACGCGGCCCAGGCCCTGGAAGGTGAGCGCGGAACCATTGCCGTCTCCCTGGCCAACCAGGTGCTGGGGGACGAAGGCCGGCCCGCCGGTCTGGAGCAGTTGGCGGCCGGAGAATATCTCCGGGTTTCCGTCCAGGACGATGGCCGGGGCATGGACCAGGAAACGGTGGCGCGCATTTTCGAGCCCTATTTCACCACCAAGGTCCACGGCAAGGGCACCGGTCTGGGCATGGCGCTGGTCCATGGGCTGGCCCACCGCATGGGGGGAGTGGCCACCGTGGCCAGCACCTTGGGGGCAGGGACGACGATCACTCTGTTCCTGCCTGTTGTGGTGATAGAGGAACCTGATCAGGATCTGCCCGTGCTACCGCTGGTCAGGGGCTGGGAATCCGTACTCTTCGTGGACGACAATCCTCTGCTCACGGATCTGGCCAAACGTTTCCTGAGCAAGCTGGGCTATGAGGTGATGGTTCTGCGTTCCAGCGAGGTGGCCCTGACCACCTTCAGCCGGGATCCCGACGCTTTCGATCTGATCATCACCGACCTGTGGATGCCCGGCCTGACGGGGCTGGAGCTTTGCGCCGCGGTGCGACGTCTGCGTGAAGATATTCCCATCATCATGTGCACGGGCAATCCTGATAACGTCACCCCGGAGCAGGCGCGGGAGTTGCGACTGGCCGGGGTGGTGGCCAAACCTCTGAATCTGGCGAAATTCGCCCAGATCGTTCGGAAGGCTTTGGCGAAGGAGATCTGATCGGCAGTCCACCTGAGCGGGGTCTGGCCGGGGCCGCCCTATTCTTCTTTCAGAAGGCCGGCCACCTGTTTGAACTGCGGCGTCCCATGCTCTGGACGCCCATCTCACTCAGGCGGTGCAGCCCCGCCTGCCGGTTGGCCGCGGAGCAGGAACTGACGGCGTCCACCGCCACGGCCACCTGCCGGTCGGCGCGCAACAGGTCGGCGGCGGTCTGGTAGACGCAGACGTGGGTCTCGATGCCGCACAGGATGATCTGGTCCCGCCCGGTGTCTTTCAGGGCCTTCCTGAACCCCTCGTCACCCATGCAACTGAAATGGATTTTCTCGATGGGCCGGAGGGGCTTGAAGAGCTTGCGCAACTCCGGCACCGTCACGCCCAGGGCGCGGCTGTAGTGTTCGGTCACCAGGATGGGTATTTCCATCTGCTGGCAGAAGCGGATCAGGCGGCTGCTGCCGGCCAGCACTTGGTCCACATTGTGGATCAGGTCGCGGAAGCGTTCCTGGATGTCGATCACCACCAGGCAGGCGCGTTCAGGAGTCAGGCGATCAGGTACGGAGGGGTGCTTGCTCATGGGTCATTCCTTGTCGGTGCCGGGGTGAATCCGGGCCAGGTGTTTTCTATTTGCGGCGGGGAGGGGTGTACTCTCCGCACGGGTCGACCACTTCGGTGTAGGGGCTGTCCCAACCCCGCGCGAAGAACTCCTCCAGCGGCTCGGCGGCGCCGGCGCCCCGGAAGAAAAGGCTCACGTTGCGCGAGGAATGGAAGTAGTCCCCGGACCAGTTGGATGTTCCCACCCAGGCCGCGGTGCCGTCAACCACCATGTACTTGGGATGCTCCACGCGCCCGTAGGGAATGAAGCCATCCCGCAACTGGGGGATGTTGGAAAATTTCACGGTGATGTTCCGGACCGCCGCCAGGCTCTGCAGCCAGGGCAGCTTGTAGGAGACCTTGGACCAGTTGCTGACCAGCAGCCGTACCTGCACGCCCCGCGCGGCGGCCCGGCGCAGGGCCACATCCAGATCCGGGAAGTAGCCCCCGTCCCGATCGGAGACGTGATAGCTCAGAACCTGGCAGCGCACGCTCTTGGTGGCGCCGTCGATCATTTCCCGCAGCAGAGGAAGATCCCAGGGGATGCCCGCGGGAAGCCCGGCGCGGGGGCTGGCGGCCAGGTAGGCGTCCACGAGGCGGCCGTCGGGGGCCTGGAGGCGGGCGGGCCGCAGGTCGGCAAAGGCCGGATCGGCCAAAGCCTGATGGATGTGGTTTTGGTCGGCGTCGTCCATGGCCGCGGGCACATCACCCCCGGCCCCCTCACCCCCGGCCAAAGCCCAGTCCATGGCGAAGACGCGCTTCAGCTTCGCCGCCAGGCCGGGATGATCAATCAGCGCGCCCAGCTCACGGATCTGCGTCAGAGCGCGCCAGTCCCAGTTCTGGCTGCCCACGTACAGGATGTGGTCATCCACCACGAAATACTTGGCGTGCATGACGCCGCCCCACAGCGGGCCCAGGTCAATGGCCCGGCTGGCCGCGCCCGGCAAGGCGTCCATCTCGGCCAGGAACTCGGGGTAGTTCTTCTGGAACTTGGCGTCGCCCAGCACGCGCACCGCCACGCCGCGTTCGGCGGCGCTGCGCAGGGCGGCGGTGCTGGGCAGAAGACGGTCTGCGGCGCTGTCGGGACCGTTGGCGTCCCGGCCATCGCCCTTGCGGCTGTAGTAGAAACTGCCCACTTCAATACTCTTCCGCGCGCCCTGCAGGACCTGTGGCCAAATCTGGTAGGCCTCGGAGAAGGCGGGGGTGTTCAGAACGGTGCCCTCGGGCCAGCTTTCCAGGAACTGGAGTGTGCCGAGGGGATCGGCGGACGTGGTGGCGGGAGGAGGTGCGCAACCGGCCGGCCCGACAAGCGAAAAGATAAATAAGATCACCAGGGCCAGAAGCCGGTAGGCAGTGGGGGCGAGGGGCATGGGGGATCCTTCGGTGGGGGTGGGGCCACCACCCCACACCTGGGGGGCAGGGCGGGGTGGTGGCGACGGTAAGGTATCAGAGACCGGTCCGGGGCTGATAGAGGCTGATGCTGACAGCCCGGGGATTAGTCCCGGGCTTCATCCAGCATGCTGCCCAACTCCTGCATCCGCTTCCCGTAATCCTCGGCAAAGGCGATCACACCCTTGGCCAGGCTTGCGGGATCGATGCCGGCGCTTTCGGTCGTCCCAGTCGCTGCTCATGGCGTAGCGATCAGCCAGGGGGTTGAAGTTCCAGTCCTTCATGACGCGCCGCGAACCGTTGGTCACGAAGGTGCTGTTCAGACGATCACCCGGCGTCAGGACGGTATTCTGGTACTGCTCGCTCTGCATGGCGAAGAGCTGTGGGCTGGGGACGGCCACGATCTTCACGTTCACCCCGGCCTGGTCGATGGTCGGCAGGGCCCGGATGAGGTTGTAGGTGCTCATGGTGCCCTGGACCATGATGACTCCCTGCTTGGGGGCGCCGTCCTTGTAGTCGCGCAGGATGTAGGCGCCCTTGGCGGCCTCCAGATGGCTGCCCAGGCCCATGGCTTGGCGGTCGAAGGTCTCCACGCCGGGGCGTGTCAGGTGCAGGACGATGATGGGCTGTTCCGCCTTCAGGGCCGCGGCCAGCATCACGGGCACCTCGTTGTAATCCCAGGGGTACAGATTCAGGACATGGCCGTCGGGGAACAACTGCGTGGCGCCGGGGCTGAAGATACCGAAGTGGGTGCGGCTGTCCTCGGCCGTCTCGGGGCCGCTGTGGCCGGCCACCCAGATGACCTTGCCCAGTTTCAGGTCACAATCCTGAGCCAGCTGGCTGTACAGACGCATGGGGCCGTACTTCAGGTAGCTGAAGCTGCCATAGGTGCTGCAGGCGGTGTAGTAGCCGTTGAATTCCTCTTCGGGCTTGTCGCTCATGTTCACCGAGCAGGCACCCACCATGATACCGGCGTTGGCGAATTCGGTGATGGCCTGGGGCAGGATCACGCCCTCGGGGTTCTTTTCGCGGTCGTACCAGCCGGTGTTCGGCATGTCGCCGAAGCCGTCGCCGAAACCGGCGATGTTGGTGGACCCGGCCAGGTCCGCGCTGCAGACCAGGAACAGGGGGCGCCCGTACTTCTGCCGGCAGTAGCTGTTGACGTAGCTGCCCCACTTGGCGAAACCGGCCCGGTTGGGCTTCTTCTCGCCGGGCTTGGACCACAACTCGGCCGGGTATCGGGACACGTCGAAGAGGGCGTCGTCTCGCAGGGGGTTCTTGTCCACCGGCAGGCGGAAGCCCGTGATCTCCTCGGGCACGCTGTCACCCAGTTCCACCAGGCGGTCGGCCAGATACCGGACCAGATCGTCGTCGCGCCGCAGCACATCCAGGGCCACGTTCAGGTTGGCGGCGAACTGCTCGCGCAGGGCCGCGCCGCTGGGGGCGTCTTCGCCCTTGCCCACCCATTGCACGCCGTAGATGGCGCTGAAATCGTCGCGGCACTGCCAGAACAGGTCGCTGTTCATCTTGTGGGGGGCGCCGTGGCTGGCGGCGCCTTCGGTGTGGTAGCCGCGGCCCTTGGTGGTTTTACCGAACATCATGCGGGGCCGCCGGGGCGTGCCCTGGCCGTGGGTCATGTCCAGCAGGGCGCGGGTGACCTGCGTGAAGTCGCTGCCGTCGGCGGCCTCGTGCACATCCCAGCCGTAGGGCGCGAACCAGTCACGCGGCGTGCCGTGCACGATGCTGCTGGTCGGGTTCGGGTCGATGCCGAAGTCGTTCCAGTCGATGATCATGTGCAGGTTGTCCAGGCCCAGCCCGTAGGCGGAGTTCTTGGTCTCGTGCCAGACGCCGGCGGTGTGCCCGCCCTCGCCTTCCACACCGAAGACCTTCACACCCTCGGCTCCGGCATGCTTCAGGGCCAGGGCCTCGCCGGCGGCCGCGGGCGCGCCGTGGCCGCTGGGGCCGGTGTTGAACTTGGCGAAGAGGTTCTTGTCCGCCATCTCCGCGTGGCCGGGCAGGCCGCCCAGGTTGCGGAAATCCAGCAGGTCTTCCCAGGTCAGCATGCGCGGGGCGCCGCCGTGGACCAGGTACTTGTCGTCACCGGTCTTGGCGTGCATGAGGCGCAACGCCTCGTTGAAAACGCTCAGGGTGGCGTAGACCAAGGGCACGGTGTGCCCGGCCACCAGCACGAAACGATCGGCGAAGCGCTTGTCGGGCCGCCGGATATCCCAGCGCATGGCCCCGCTCAACAGCAGGCTGATGAAGTAGTGCGCCTTGGAGCGGCTGCCACCGGGGTGCCCGCTCTGGCGGTAATTCAGCATCAGATCGATCTGCTGATCGATGATATCCTTCAGAATTTCCCAGCGGTCGAAATTGGCCTGGGCGGCCTCGAACAGGCGGGCGGAATCAGACAAGGGGGGCTCCTCTCGGGGGGACCCGGTATCGTTACCGGGGAAACGCGGTGGCACTACCCGGAAAAATGATAGATATGGCCGGCTGTTTCAACCCCTCTTTGCGGAAACTCGCCTCTTTGCGAAACCCGTCCGGCGGGTCGATCGGGCTTAAGTCAACGCCCGCCCCAGATGGAAGACCTGCAGCACGGCCGCGGCCGCCCGCGCGTCCTCCACGGCGCGATGGGCCTTGAAATGGTCACCGATCTCCATCTTGCGCAGGATGGATCCGAGGCTCAGGCCGCTGGTGCGGTGGTTGTGGGTGGCCAGCCAGGCGGTGGCCACGGCGCGCAGGTCGAAGGCGCCGCCGGCGATGTGGCTTTTGTAGTCCAGTTGATACTCGTCGCATTCCTTGCGCAGCAGCGGGATGTCGTAATAGGCCCCGAAGGCCGCGATGATGGCCTTGTTGCGCGGTCCGTACCATTGCAGAAAGCGCGGCCCCACCCGGGCAAAGGTGTCCTTGTCGGCCACCATCTCGGGGCTGATGTTCGTGATCTCGGTGATGAACGGCACGATGGGGAACCGCTCCGGCCGCACCAGTTCGCTGAAGGAATCGACCACCTCCAGGCTACGGCGGTCCAGGCGCACGGCGCCGATCTCGATGATGCTGCTGCGTTCGATGGTGTTGTTCCCCTGGTCCTCCACCGGGCAGGTGGCTTCCAGGTCGATGACGACGATGTCGGTGGTGTAACGCATGGCCCTACCTGTCGAAATAGCGTGCAAATTTTTTCGTTGAGTGTAATGTAACACCCCGACCGGATCTTTGTCACCCAAGCCCCGATGGGACGTTAACTTGCCGGCTCTTCTCGCCTTCAACACCTACGCCGCCTGGCTCAATGGGCTGATCGTGCTCGTGTCCATCGGGCTGGTGGGATACGGCGCCCACATCATGGTCGAATCGGCCTCGCGCATGGCCAAGCGCCTGGGGGTCAGCGAGCTGGTCATCGGCCTGACGGTGGTGGCCTTCGGCACCTCGGCGCCGGAGTTCGCCGTCACCCTCTACTCGGCCATGAACGGGCACGAGAACATCTCCGTGGGCAACATCGTGGGCTCCAACATCTTCAATCTGGGCTTCATCTTGGGCGGCAGCGCCCTGGTGCGGGCCATCCCCGCCTCGCGCAAGCTGCTGCAACGCGACGGCGCCGTCCTGGGCGGCAGCACCGTGCTGATCCTGGCTCTGGTGGGCTGGGATCTGAAGCTGAACCATCAGGATGGCTGGCTGCTTTTCGGGCTGCTCCTGGTCTATCTCTTCTTCCTCTTCAAGGATCGCCACGCTCCGGGGCTGGAAGAGGCCTCGGAGGACGCGGCGGTTTCCCAAAATCTGCTACGGGACGCGGTGCTGCTGGTCCTGGGGCTGGTAGGCATCGTGGGCGGGGCCCACATCATGGTGGAAAGCGCCTCGGCTTTGGCCCGCAGCATGGGGGTCAGCGACTGGGTCATCGCCGTGACCATCGTGGCGGCGGGCACCTCGGCGCCGGAATTCGCCACCAGCCTGGCCGGCGTGCTCAAGGGCCGCTACGAGATCAGCGCCGGCAACCTCATCGGCAGCGACATCTTCAACCTGCTGGGGGTGCTGGGCCTGGCCGGCATCATGCAGGAGATGGCCATCACCGAGACCGCGCGCATGAGCCTGTCTGGTTTTCATCCGCACGGGCTGGAAGGTGTCGCGCCTGGAGGGGGGCATCCTGGTCCTGATCGCCGTGCTGCGCTGGGTCTTCGATTTCACCCAGGGTGGCCCGCAATAGTCCTCGCCGAAACGGAGCAGGGCATGGCTCGTCGCCTTTTTTCGCTGCCGCTGACCATGGTTGTTACCTGGGCCTGGGCCTGGGCCGTTTTGCCGATGGTGGTCTTGGCCGTGGCTATGGCCGTGGTCTTGGTCTTGTCGCCGGCCACCGCGCGCGCCGGGGAATTCTCCGCCGCCGATGCCGCCCCTTTCGTGCGCCTGGCCCTGGACTGCGCCACCCAGGAGTACCCCAACCAGATTGCCCACACCATGCTTTCGGACGCGGACCAGGGCACGCCGGGCGGTCTGCACCCGGCCTTCTACGGCTGCTTCGACTGGCACAGCTCCGTGCACGGCCACTGGTTGCTGGCGCGCTTCGCCCGCCTTTTCCCGGACCACCCCCTGGCCGCCGAGGCCCGGGCCGTCTTGGCGGCCCATCTCACGCCCGGGAACATCGCCACCGAAACCGCTTACCTGCAGGCCGACGGCCGTGCTTCCTGGGAGCGCCCCTACGGTCTGGCCTGGCTGCTGCAACTGGCCGCCGAACTGCATGAATGGGATGACCCGGAAGCCCGTGTCTGGGCCGCCAATCTGCAACCCCTGGAGGAAGCCTGCGCGCGGAGCTTCCTGAACTGGCTGCCCAAGCTGGCGTACCCCATCCGCACGGGCGAGCACAGCCAGACGGCCTTCGCCTTCGGCCTGGCCCTGGACTACGCGCGCGGCACCGGCCACACGGAACTGGGGGCGTTGCTGGTGGCCACATCCCTGCGCCTGTACGCCCGGGACGAGGGCGCGGATCTGGCGTTCGAACCCTCCGGCCAGGATTTCCTTTCTCCGGCCCTGGCCGAGGCCGATCTCATGCGCCGCGTCCTGGCGCCCGGCGCCTTCGCGCGCTGGCTGGATCGTTTTCTGCCGGAGATACCCGCCGGCGGGTATGGGGCCGCCTGGCTGCCGGTGGCCCGGGTGACCGACCGCGGCGATGGCAAACTGGCCCACCTGGACGGGCTGAACTTGAGCCGGGCCTGGATGCTGGAGGGCATGGCCCGCGTCTTGACCCCCGGCGACCCACGCCGCCCCAACCTGCTGGCGGCCGCGGCCGCCCACCGCGCGGCCGGGTTCGCCGCCGTGACAGGCGAGCACTATGAGGGAGGCCACTGGCTGGGCACCTACGCCATGTACCTGGCCAGCCGCCGTGGCTTGGCGGATTAGGGCTAAGTCCGGATGCGGGCCCCGTCGGCGCTGGGTTCGAAGAATCGCAGATGCGCCTGCCCGGGCAGCAGCCGCACTTCCTGGCCCACCTCCACGGCCGCTTCTCCGGCCATGCGCGCGATCAGCTGCCGGCCCGCCATGTCGAAGTAGATGAAGGTCTCGTTCCCCAGCATCTCCACCACCTGAGCGGTGACCTGCCAGCCGGTCTGCTCGGCGGGCGCGGCGGCGAAATGCTCGGGCCGCACGCCCAGCACCACCTCGCGGTCCAGCAGGATGAACCCGGCCACGAAGCGGTTGGCCGGATCGTTGTACAGATCCAGGGGCGCGGCCACCTGCTGCACCACGCCGTCGTTCATGACGACGATGCGCCGACCCAGGGTCATGGCCTCGGTCTGGTCGTGGGTGACGTAGATCATGGTGGCGTCCAGCCTCTGGTGCAGGCGGGCGATCTCGGTGCGCATCTGCACGCGCATCTTGGCGTCCAGGTTGCTCAGGGGCTCATCGAAAAGAAAGACCGCCGGATCCCGCACGATGGCCCGGCCCAGGGCCACCCGCTGCCGCTGCCCGCCGCTGAGGGCCTTGGGCTTGCGATCCAGCAGCGGCCGGATACCCAGAATGCCCGCCGCCTCGTCCACCCGCCGGTCGATCTCCGCCGCCGGCATCTTCCGCATCTTCAGCCCGAAGCCCAGGTTCTGCCGCACGCTCATGTGGGGATACAGGGCGTAGTTCTGGAAGACCATGGCGATGTCCCGGTCCTTGGGCTCCACGTCGTTGACCCGGGGCGATGCTGATGGTGCCCGCGGTGATCTCTTCCAGCCCGGCGATCATGCGCAGCGTGGTGCTTTTGCCGCATCCGCTGGGGCCGACCAGCACCAGGAACTCGCCGTGAGGGATTTCCAGGTCCATGGGGTGCACGGCGGTCACGCCGCCGGGGTAGGTTTTCTGGACTTGTTCGAGGGTGACTTGGGCCAAGGGGGTGCTCCATTTTTGGGCGAGATGTAACCGGTTTCTGTGGGGAGAATAGCATTTTTTGGGGGATGTTGCCAAGTGGGGGTTGAGGCAGGTCTTGTGGGAATTTGTCATTTGGAGAAGAGAAGATCCGGTGGACCGGTGTGCCCAAAATCGCCGGGAAATGGTACCATGTAACCGGCAGATGGCGGCTGGGAGCCGACGAGACCTCACCATCGGCGAAATCGTCGGCTGGGGTGACGGACATGGCTCAGGAAATGGCTGACAAGTCTGGGTCATGAATAATCCGGGATCGGGGGATTAAGATTGTTTTGGACAGCAGTGGAGTGGGACACAATGTTCCAAGAATAAAGTGTCCCAGGTTTTGGAACACTTTTGGCAGTTGAAAAAAGAATTTCTAATCTGTTGTGATTAATTAACTTATGTGATTAATGCTGCCTGGCATAGAAAATGATAAAATCAATATAGCGTTGATTGCTTGCAGTCTACTGAATTTGTATCGTCAAAAAATGAAAGGATGTCTTCGACATGAATAATTGGACTAAAGTGATCACTTCGTTAATGATCATGATGGTATTACTGGCTTCTCCGTCTTATGCGGAACAGTCTTCATGGAATATCGAATACCCCACACCTGTCCAAAATAACTTTCTGATCGAGCTATGAAAATGCCCTTCGGCATGGCATTCTGAAGGTTACTACAGCCATTCAGGACCACGCAA
>PDWI01001148.1_pt1 | contig 42968 bp, 35 predicted proteins | sample 1430891 | NCBI WGS metagenome assembly PDWI01 (sample SAMN01162508, study PRJNA174530) | Oral metagenome, whole genome shotgun sequencing project. | biome: Marine environment; feature: Marine mammal; material: Swab sample of the gingival sulcus; isolation source: swab sample of gingival sulcus... | reverse complement strand
AGCAGGAGAAAGAAGCCGCGCAGCAGGAGAAAGAAGCCGCGCAGCAGGAGAAAGAAGCCGCGCAGCAGGAGAAAGAAGCCGCGCAGCAGGAGAAAGAAGATGCCCTGGCGGAAATTGCCCGTCTGAAAAAAGCACTGGCCGAAGCTGGGTGGAAAAAACCGTTATGATTTCCATCTGTGCAAGTAACAACAGGGCAGACACGGGGGGCTACTTATTCCGGTGTTGAGTATATGCTGGATTCTTCGGTCCAGAAAAGCGTTTTTTTGCTGATAATAGGTGGGCTTTTGCTGAAGTTGGCCTGAGCGGCGGCTGGCGTGGAATCAGTCCTGCGGGTCCAGCTTCATTCCCTTGCGGGCGGCGGCTTCCACCGCATCCATCATCAGGCTGCGCAGACCGCCGGATTCCAGGGAGTGCACAGCGGCAATGGTCGTGCCGCCGGGCGATGTCACCATATCCTTCAGTTCTCCGGGATGCCGCCCGCTTTCCAGCACCATTTTGGCGGCGCCCATAACGGTCTGCGCGGCCAGGGTCCGGGCCAGATCCCGGGGGAGCCCCATATTCACCCCGCCGTCGGCCAATGCCTCAATAACCATGAAAATATAGGCCGGGCCGGAGCCGGACAGGCCGGTTACCGCGTTGAGCAGGGATTCGGGAACCCGGAAGGTCCGGGCCACGGGCGAAAAAATGGTTTCGACGACACGAAGATCTTCAGGGCTTGCGGCGCCGTCATCCGCAATGGCCACGGCGCCTGCTCCCGCGAATATGGGCGTATTGGGCATGGTGCGGATGATCCGGGGCGCGTCGCCGATCCCCTTGATCATGGTGGAAAGAGAAACGCCGGCCATGATGGAAATCAGGAGGTGGTCTGAATCGGCCATCCGGTGGAACAGGGGAAAAAGGGCGGGAGCCGTCCGGGGTTTTACGGCGAGAATAATGGTGTGCGCCCGCCTGAACACATCTTCCGTTTCTGCTGTCATGTGAATGCCGTAAGTGGCGGCCATATATTCCCGGCGGCCGGCGGATATATCGGATGCGATCAGCGCCTCCGGCAGCAGACCGGAATCGGTCAGAGCGGGGAGAATTCCCCTGATCATGGCTTCCGCCATATTACCGGCGCCGATAAACCCGATACCGGAAGCGCGGAGGGCGGCAAAAGCGTCGGAAGCATCGTCAATGGAACGGGTCATTTCTCATCTCCTGGTCTGAAGTCCGGTGGCGGGAGAAAATGCCGGGCGCTGCGGGTGATTTTGGTTTTTCCCGCAGGTATCCTCTAACCCATAAAAAATATGGCAAAAACCGTCTTCATTGTCAAGGAATTGCGGCCAGGGAAAAATAAATCCTTGCTCCCCGGCTCATGCCCCGGTAAATCGGAGTATCTTGCCATTCCATATGCCTGCTCCCCGGATTTCATTTAATATCGGGCAATACCGGATAATACCAGGCCTCCCCCGGCGGGCGGCCGTCATCATGTGTAAGGAGAAACTGTGCTTTCCCTGGAAATCAGACCCCTTGATCTGAAAAAAGACCCTGTGGCCGCCCTGTGCGTGATGGTGGCGGAAGACAAAGCGGTGCAAGCCCACCGAACCCTGACGGCTCTCGTTAAAAAGGCCATGGAGCCAGCTGAATTTTCAGGGAAAATCGGCGAAATCATGGTCTGGCGGGACCGCACCGAAGTCGCCGCCCGCCGTGTTATTTTTCTCGGGATGGGCAGGGCGGAGAAATTGACCCTTGAATCCTTTCGCAAAGGCGCGGCCCGGGCTGCGGCCCGGGCCGCAGCCCTGAAATGCGAACATCTGGCGCTGGCCGCGCCGTCGGCATCCGCCATGGGATTTGAAACGGCCGACCTGCTCCAGGCCCTGATGGAAGGGGCCTGCCTGGGGTCTTACCGGTTTGAAGCCTATAAATCAGAGCCGGCGGAATATACCCTCTCCCGTTTGATCGTGCGGGTGACCGGGGCCGAGGCCGCAGCCCACGCCCGGCTGCCCGAAACCGTCACCGGCCTCTGCGGCGCGGTGGCCCTGGCCCGGGACTGGATCAATACGCCTTCCCTGGATAAACGTCCGCCGGAATTTTCCATCCGCCTGTCTGCTGCGGCCCGGTCCGCCGGACTGGATGTGGAAATTCTGGAAAAAGAGGCCCTTGCGGAGAAAAAAATGGAATCCCTGCTGTCCGTCGGCCGGGGCAGTGCTGCGGAGCCCCGGCTGGTCATTTTTTCCCGGCGGCCCGCCGGCGCGAAAAAACATATCGTTCTGGTGGGCAAGGGCGTCACCTTTGATTCCGGCGGCCTGAACCTGAAAAGAGAGATGGCGGCCATGAAATCCGATATGGCCGGCGCCGCCGCCGTGGCCGGCGCTGCTATCGCCGCTGCGCACACCGGGCTGCCCTGTGATGTCACGGCGGTTATGCCCCTTGCCGAAAACATGCCGTCCGGTGATGCCGTCCGTCCGGGAGACGTGGTGCGCACCTATGGGGGAAAAACAGTGGAAATCCTGAATACGGATGCCGAGGGCCGCCTGATCCTTATCGACGCTCTCTCCTATGCAGCCAGGCGGTTTTCTCCGGATATCATGGTGGATATGGCCACCCTGACCGGGGCCTGCGCCGTGGCTCTGGGAAACGGCTATGCCGGGGTGTTCAGCCGGCATGAGGAGTTACGGGAAGCGATTTTGGCGGCGGGGCGTCATACCCACGAACGCTGCTGGCCCCTGCCGCTGCCCGGGGATTATGCCGAAGAACTGAAAAGCGATGTGGCGGATCTCAGGAATATCGGGAAAAACAGGTGGGGCGGCGCCATTATGGCGGCCCTGTTTCTGAAGGAGTTTACCGGGGAGACACCCTGGGCCCATATTGATATGGCCGGTCCCGCATTTTCCGGAAAGAGCGGGGCGTATACCGCCCCCGGCGGCACCGGCTTTGGGGTGCGCCTTCTCTGGGATCTGATGCGGCGTATGGCGGAGTAGGCAATGCGGGCAACGGGAATGGCGCCCGGGCGCGGAAAAAATATGGCGCTGAGTTTGTGCGTGGAATATCTTCCCATGGGAGGAAGCCGGTGGGGCGGAATGCAGGATGATAATATGGGCGATATCCTGGCGGCGGTACGGCGCGCCCCGATTTTTTCCTCTCTTCCGGATGAGGATATTGACCGCATTATAGCCGTATGCGCCCGGAAGAAGCTGGACGCCGATGAAATCATTTTTTCCGAGGGGGACAAGGGAGACTCCCTGTATATCGTTCTTGCCGGGGCCGTCACCATCTGGAAGCAGTATCGGCAGGAGGGAGAACAGCTTTTGACCGTATGTGCGGCCGGCGAATCCTTTGGTGAACTTGCGATGATTGATGATGCGCCCCGCAGTGGAACGGCGGTGGCGCGGGTACCCACGGATCTTTTGCGGCTGGAGCGAAAAGAATTTCACCGGGTGATCCGGAATTCCGTGAATATCTCGCTGGCCATGATGCGTCATCTTTCCCGCTTCATCCGGGAGAGGACCAGCGATCTTTCGGAAGAAATGAAAAAACGGGAGCAGGATCTGGAAGAAGTGTCCGCCGAACTGGAAACGGCCAAAGAGGAAAAGGAAAGTACGGAAAAACAGCTTCGTTTCATGATCACCAGGGACCGGCTCACCAGCCTGCCAAACCGGATTTCCTTTATCGAACGGCTCCAGTATCTCATCGAAAAGACCAAAGATGGCGCCCTGGGGCGTTTTTATATTTTTTCTGTCAATATTGACCGGTTTACCGTCATCAATGAAAGCTTCGGTCATCCGGCCGGAGACCAGGTGCTGGCCGCAGTGGGAGTCCGTCTGCGGGAAGCGGTCGGCAGCCGGGCCATGCTCGCCCGGATGGGCGGCAATGAATTCGCGGCCCTGTTCAGGGGGAAGATCACTCCGGAAACGGCGTTGAGAGAAGCCGAGCGCATACGGGGCGCTCTGCAGGCGCCCTATCCGTCACGGATCACGGGGACCGAGGAAATCCTTTTGACCGCCACCATCGGCATTATTCTGGGCCGCCCTGGCTATCAGGCCGTGACCGACTGCCTGCGAGAAGGAGATATGGCTGTCCATGCGGCCCGCGAGACCGGGCCGGGCCAGTGCCGGATTTATGATCCGGCTTCCTGCGGCACCGGCCGGCCGTATCTTCTGGAAAGTGATCTGCGAAAGGGGCTGGCCAGGAAGGAACTCCGGCTGCAGTTTCAGCCAATCGTGCGCCTGGACCGCCTGGAAATCGTCGGGTTTGAGACCCTGGTCCGGTGGCGGCATCCGGTCAAGGGCCTGATCAGTCCGGGGGAATTCATTCCTGTGGCTGAGGAATCCGGCCTGATTCATGATCTCGGCCGCTGGGTTCTGCGCCGGGCATTATATCGGCTGAAAAAATGGCTGTCCATTCTTGAGGGGGACCGGTCCTTTTTTCTGACGGTGAATGTCTCCGCCGCGCAGTTGACGGCTCCGTATTTTATTGATGCGGTAGCGGAAATTATCGGGGAATCCGGCGTGCCCGCCTCCTGCCTCAAACTGGAACTGACCGAAAGCATTCTGATGGAGGATATTGATACCCTCGCCGATATTTTACAGCGGATCCGGAATATCGGGATACGCTTTGCCATTGATGATTTCGGCACCGGATATTCTTCTCTGGCCTATCTCCACCGGCTGCCCATAGATGTCCTCAAGATCGACCAGAGTTTTGTCAAACGGATGAAAGATAATGACCAGCGCGATCTGGTTCCGGTGATCATCTCCATCGGTCGGAACATGGAAATGGATATCGTGGCCGAGGGTGTGGAAACGCCCGACCAGATACGCCTGTTGCGCCGGCATGGCTGCGGTTTTGGTCAGGGATTTCTGTTTTCCCGGCCCATGTACGCATCGGATGTGACCTATCGCATGCTCTCGCCTTCCAGCGGGATGCGGATTTTTTCCGGATGCGACCATAACTCTCTGGCCTGAAAAGATATCCGGAGCCGTTTGTTCATATTTCCTTCCGTGCGTCATTTTCGCGTATGTTTTTTGTGTACTGAAGTTTCCCGGTTTTACGAACAGGCCGGGCGCGTCAGTCCGAAAAATCGAATTGCACCCTGAATCCTTCCCCGGAATCCGCCAGCTTGAGGCGGGCGGAAAAAGAGCTGCCTTTGCGGCTGACAAATCCGTCCAGCTCATCGGTATGTCCCGTTTGCAGGAGCTGCCGGGCAATATCGGCGGAAACGGGACGCCGGGCGACCATTTTCCATATAGCAAAGCGGCATCCCCCGTCTTCTTCCTTCCAGTTGGCGCATCCATAGGCCCGGTCGCTTTCACGGATATCACCGCCGCATGCCGGGCACACGCCGAGAACAGCCTCATGCTTTTCTTCCCTGCCGCCTGCTTCCGCCGTGTTTTCCGCTTCCTGCGGCGATGATCCGGACGGGCCGCTGGAGGAATTGTCAAAGATCAGCCGGGTCTTCCATTCGCCCCTGATTTTTTCCAGTGCAATGGACGCCGTGAACGGGCTGCCCTTGCGGCTCACGAAATCGGAAAACGGGCCGATGGTCTCGCCGGCCAGCAATTGTTTCGCTTCTTCTCTGGAAACGGTCCGTCCGGCAATTATTTTCCAGACGGTCACGCGGCAGCCGCCGTCCGCGTCTCGCCAGTTGGCGCATCCGTAAGCTCTGGGGCTTTCTTCGAGTTCTCCCCCGCATGCCGGACAAACGCCCAGGGCCTCCCCGCCGGCCGCCGGATCGGCTGCCGGATCAGGTCCGGCTCCGGAATCCGGGACCGGTTCCAGCAGGGTCTGCCAGCCGTCCGGGCCATGCTCCAGGCGCAGGCGGCCCGAAATACTTGTGCCGTCTTCCCGGACAAAGCCGTCCAGTACATTGGTGACGCTTTCCCGCAGCAATCGCCGCACTTCTTCCATGGCAACCGGACGTCCCGCCATTTCGCCGGGCATGCGGAAACCGCAGGCCCCGTCTTTTTCGCGCCAGTTGCTGCAGCCGTAATCCCGTTTTCCCCTGATCATCGTGCCGCCGCAGACGGGACAGCGGGGCGGCGCATCCGGGCTGGTATTTTTCTGAAAGGTCATGGCAAATTCTCCCACGAGAGTGTGAATATCGGAAAGGAAATCGGCATCCGATCCCCGATTTCCCGCAATAGCGCGGAGCCGGGCCTCCCGGCGGGCGGTTTCCTCCGGCCGGGTCAGGGACCGGGGGGGCAAAATGGCGGGGACGGGGCACCGGGAGCGGCGTCCAGAACGGCGCGGATATGGCGGGCCAGGTCGTTGATCATGACGGGCTTGTGCAGCAGCAGGCGGATTTCCGGCGGGCAGGGAGACATCGTGTCGCCGGATCTTCCGGTCATCATGATGACTGGAAGATCCGGCCGGATGGCGGTCATTTCCCTGGCCAGGCGGTCGCCGGTCATTTCCGGCATGGTGAGATCCGCCACCACCAGATCAAAGGCGGCGGGATTCCGCTGAAACAGGGAGAGGGCCTTGCGGCTGCTGTCACAGGAAGTGACCCGGAATCCCAATTGCGTCAGCTCCTGTTCCGTCAGCGTCAGGATGGGCGTTTCATCGTCGACCATGAGGATGGATTCCATTCCCTCACAGGGGCGGGCCTGATCAATATCCTCACGGACGGCGCGGCCTTCCGCTTCGTCGCATACGGGGAGGCAGATCCGCACGCTCGTCCCGGCGCCCGGGGTGGAGTCGATATCAACAGACCCGCCGTATCCGGTTACAATGCCGTGGACCACGCTGAGACCGAGGCCGGTTCCCTTTTCGCCGGTCTTGCTGGTGAAATAGGGATCAAATACCCGTCCGAGCATTTCTTTCGCGATGCCCGTGCCCGTATCCGAAACCGTCAGTTCGATTCCGGGGATCGGAGCGGGTGCGCCGGTAAGTCCGTCAGCGGGTAGCTGGCCGGGGGCGAGTGTCACCCGCAGGGTGCCGCCATCGGCTTCCATGGAGTGAAACGCATTGGTACACAGGTTCATGATGATCTGGTGGAGTTCCGTGGGATCAATGAGAACAAGCCCGGTATCCGGCGGGAAATCTGTTGTCATTTCAATGGTGGCCGGAATGGTGGATCGCAGCAGCTTCAATGCTTCCCTGATGACCGGAACCGGATCCAGCGGGGTGAGTTTGACCGCCGTCCGCCGGCTGAACATCCGGATCTGGCGGATGAGGCCCCGGGCCCGGTGGGCCGCGCGAAAGATCTGGTTGAGATGATCCCGGGCCTTTCCGGTAATGGATTGGTTTTTCTTCAGAATTTCCGCATACCCGATGATGGGGAACAGGATATTATTGAAATCATGGGCCACCCCGCCGGCCAGGGCGCCCAGGGCTTCCAGTTTTCGGGCCTGGGGCAGCCGGCGCCCCGGAGCCGCGTTTTCCGCTTCGGCCGCCTTGAGCCGGGTCACGTCCATGAAATTCAGGAGCAGGCCGTCATCGTCCGTATCCAGCCCCTGGAAGGCGGCGGCCATCACCAGATAGCGGCGCCGGCTGCCGTCTTGCAGCACAAAGGTGAATTCGTGTCGGGTTATGTTTGGATCAAGGGTGCGGGGAAGCAGGGTGCGCATGTCATTCAGGCGCGGCTCGCTGGACAGCCGCGCAAAAATTTCGCCGGCGGGACGGCCCGAGATGTCCTGAGGATGGATATGGAAGCAGCGGCAAAAGGAATGATTGACCCGCCGGACCATCATTTTTTCATCCAGGAGACACAGGGGCGACGCTGCGTCAAAGACCCGGCTTAATTCGATATGGGCCTGCCGGATGCACCCGAGGCGGTGGAAGCGGCGTCCCAGGATCAGGCCGACGATGCCGCCGAGGGCCGCAAGAAGGAGAATATTCCATTTCAGGAGAAGGGGATGACGGCCGGCGAGATGCGCCAAAAAGGCGGCAGAGCTGAACAGGGCGGCGCCAAGACTGATAGACAGGATGTCGGAGGCGGGGCGGTTCATGTCATTTTCGGCAAACTGAGAATCGTCTGAATGTATAAAATCCAGAAAAAGAATATTCCCGGGCGCTCTTTCCAATGTCGATATTTTTTTCATGTCTGAATACCATCCCGGAGAAAGGGATGCCAGTAAAAAAGCAGGCTCAGGGAAACAAGGGGGGCAAATCCTTTGCCATGGCGTTTTCATCGCAGTTGGGGAAGTTGACGCAGGAGATGCAGTCGCTCCAGACCTTGAGGGGGATTTCCGCGTGGTCAATGAGGCGGTAGCCGAATCGTGCAAAAAAACCGGGGCGATAGGTCAGGGCGATCAGGCGGGTGATGCCGTTGGAACGGGCTTCTTCCTCGGCCGCCGCCATCAGGCGGGCCCCGATGCCGTTGCCATGGTATTCCGGATACACGGCCAGAGACCGGATTTCGGCCTGGTCCTTCCAGCAGAATTGCAGGGCGCAGCAGCCGGCAATCCGCCCGCCGGATTTTTTTCCGCCGGGCCTTTCATGGACCCAGAAATCCCGTAGATGGTCGTAGAGCTGGCTCAGGGACCGGGCCAGGAGTTCCCCCCGGCCGCCGTAATAGCGCAGCAGTCCGTGGATGGCGGGCACATCGGCAATGGCGGCTTTTCGGATGATCATGGGCGTTCCATGGAGATTTTCCGTGAAAGGACGGTTCGGTCAGATAACGGATGATACACCCCGGGGCATTTATAAGCCATGATTTTCAGGCGAAAGCCGTGAGTTTCGGGCCGCGTTCCGCATATCAGCTCCAGTCCGACAGATCCCTCCGGAACAGGCGCAGGCGGCTCAGAACAGCTTCCCGTTTGATCTGCAGGGCGATCATCAGTCCCATCATGCCCATACCCGCCAGCGCCAGGAGCAGGCCCTTTCCGAGACGGTTATCCGGATAAAAGCGCACCATCTGTAATATGATATGGAAAAATAAAAACGCGGAAGAGCTGTACAAAAACGCCCGGATCCTCAGCCAGTGGGCCAGCCCGAGACCGGTCAGTCCGATGAACAGGGAAAGGGCGAAGATTCCCAGGCCCGGCCGTATCAGCAGGTCTGCGGCTGCGGATGCGTAGAAAATGCTCAGGACCAGCAGGCGGATCCGGTGAAGGGCTTCCCGGGAAACTTCTTCCCTGTGCCATTGGAGCAGGGCCAGCAGGCTGGTTCCGGCCGGAATGGTATAGATCATGAGAAGCGTATTCTGGCGGGACCAGACCGGGGCCCAGAGATAGACGGCCAGGTTCATGAGGAGGAGGCCGAAACCCGTCCGGGACCATCGCCCGGTGTGGTATCCCCGGCGCAGGAACCAGGCTCCTGCGGAACTTAGGACCAGGGCCGGGGGCAGGGCGGCCCATGACCAGTCCACCAGGAAAAAGGAGAGAAAGAGCAGGGCCGGGGCGGTCTGGGCCAGCGGACGGCGCGGCCCCGGCCGGGATATCCGCCGGCGGAGTGACGGAATGCCCCATGCCAGGGAATGCAGGAGGAGGATATCCGCCAGGGCGGATGATCCCGGATATGCCAGGAAACGGCATTCCGCCAGAACCCCCAGCCCGGCGAGGATGAACCGCCAGCCCCGCCATGTCTCAAGGGCGGATGGCGGAGAGGCCGGGCCGCCGGGGCGGTCTTTCTCCAGCCGGCGGTACAGCAGGATGGTGATGGCGGCCCCGGCGAGAAGCCCCGGACCCAGGAGAACCAGGCGTTCCGGCATTCCGGCGGGAAGCGGTCCGGACCGGGAGACGAGCAGGGCCAGGTGGATGGCCCATTCCATGGCCGAGAGCCTTTGGAGAAAGGAAATGGCATCCTGAAGCAGCTCCGTCCATGAATGGCGGAAACGCGCCTCCGGCCGTTTTCCTGTCTGTTTATTTTCCATGGCCCGGCGGATCCGGGACGCCAGGCCCGCCGCCAGCAGCAGTTGAAGGGAAAACCACGGCATCATTTCCAGGATGGCGGGCAGAAAGCGGCGCAGGATCAGTCCCATCTCCCAGAGGGCCAGCGGCGGCCCCGGCGGCAGCGGCTTCAGCAGAAAGGGCCAGATATGCAGGGCCAGAACAGCCAGCCCGATGCCCGTGATCCGCTGCCACTTGCTTTTGTCTTCCACGCCGGACCAGCACAGGAATCCGGAGGCCAGGACAAAAGAGAAAATGGTCTGGGAAATGCCGCCGTTGGGGATCAGCACCAGGGCGGGAAACAGCGCCATGCGGAAAAAACGGCCCCAGAGACCGGTCACGGCTTCCACGGACCGGCTCCAGCGGGGATGCCGCCGCCCGTACCGGGAGGTTTGGACCAGGAGCAGGGCCATGCCGAACAGGGAGGGCGCCATGGCAAGCCCGGTGATGCTGCCGGTCAGGGAGATATGGAATCCGATCAGGCCGGGAAAGAGAAACGCGGGGCATCCGAACAGGGCCGCCTGGTGGGGGCGGCAGACCCAGCGGACCAGGAGACAGGCGGCGGTGAACAGGGCGTGCAGGGAAAACGCGAGCCAGGCGGCGTCGCCTCTGGCGAAGGACTCCAGCGCCAGCGCCAGCGGAGAGGCGGCGGGCAGGAAGAAAAGAAGAACGGCCAATCCAGAGGCCATAAACGGCCATGCGTCGGTCCGGTGATGTTTTTCGGTCGTGGCGGAAAGCGTTCCGGAGGCGATGGCCATGGCGAAACAGGCATCCAGGAGCGGCAGGAGAAAGGCCGCCGCCAGAAAACAGGCCGGCGCGGTAAAGAATTCCAGGCCGGCCATGACCAAAAGCGGGGGAAGAAGCAGGCCCCGGATATGGGCCGGGCGGAAAAAAGGGGCGGGCCGCAGAGGCATGAACAGAAGAACCGCGCATCCGGCCGGAAGCATGGCCCGGAGCGGCTGTCCGGTCGTGGCCGCGTCATGGATCGTATGATGGATCACGAGCAGCTGGCCGATCCCGGCGCCCGCTGAAAGCCACCAGATGGCGCCGCTCCAGAGGGAAAGGGAATGACAGGCCGCCGCCAGGTGCTTCCGCCAGGCCGGTATCCCGGGCTGTTGGAGCTGACGGGTTTTTTTCACCGGTCCTGAAGGGAGAACCAACGCGGAACACAGGGAAATCACGAAAGCCGCGCCCAGCAGCAGGAGATGGAAATACAGATCTCCGATCAGTTGTTCCGGCCGGGGAATATGCCGGATTTCCATATAAAAGCACGCCATTGCCCAGAAACTGAAACCGGCGGTCAGATGTGTCGCCGCAACGGGGCGCCGCCGTCTCAGGCACCAGGCGGTCCAGATGAAAAAGCCGGACGCCGTCAGAAGAGCGTTATCCAGCCATCCGGACAGCCAGAGCGCAAATACGGGCAGCAGCAGGAGCGTTACGGTCGTATCTGCCAGCCGTCCGGTCTGCCGGGGCCAGTAAACCGTCAGGTTCCCGTCCGGGATGCCGATGATCCCGGACATGCGGCGCACCGTTTCCGACCGGACGGCATGCCGGACCGCCTCTTCGATCAAGATGAGAATGCCCGCGATGACGGGGAATACATGGGTTTCGTTTTCCACGTTGAAAAATGGCGGCCGGTCCGCGAGAACCAGGCCTCCGCCGAACGCAGCCGCAGTCATGATCCACGGGATGACGGACGGGATGAAAAACCGGATGCCCCCGCTTTCCAGCAGGAAGATCAGGAAGAGCAGGGCGCACAGCAGGACGGCCGCCGGCCAGGAAAGGGGCGGGAAGCCGGCTCCGGAATGGTGCAGCAGCCAGGAAAGGCGGAAAACGGCCCCGATCCAGAGGACGGACATGGCCGTGCGCAGGGGGCGGATCAGGATTTGGGCCAGTGAAAGATCCGTGTCTTTTATGGATTTTCGATGCAGAACCACGGCTCCGGCCCAGCAGATCCAGGCCAGGATGGAGCTGGTCATGCCGGTGGAAACATGGGGAAACACGGCCCGGCGGATGATCAGGATGCCGGCTGCGGCAAAGGCTGCGGCCGGATAGAGCAGGGCCTCAATCCGCAGGCGCAGTCCGGTGTGCAGAAACGCAGCGGCGGAAACCAGCCAGGCGCCGCACGCCCGCAGGGGAATCGGAAAACCGGAGGCGGTGCGGGCGTCGAACGCCATATCGGAAAGATACGGAATAATGGCGGAGGCACTGAACCCCAGCGCACATAATATGATCCCGGCGCCGGTATTCAGGCGGATTATTCCGGGCAGGCGATAGCGTTCCCCCATGGAGAGCAGGCCGCTGAACCGGCCGGCAGCGCCCGTCGGGAGCAGGGCGGAAAGGGGAGCCATCAGATATCCCCCGGCCAGGGCCAGGAACAGGGAGCGGTTCAGGACGTCCGCGAACGGGATCTGGAACAGGAGAACCACCGGCAGAATGATGGTGACCCAGCCCCAGCTGGTGGAAAGAAGAGATGGTTCCGTTTCTCCCGGATCTGCTGGATTGGATAGATCCGGCGGCGTGGGCCGCCTTTCGCCACCGGGCGGGGATTCCGGGGCAGGGGCGTCTTTCCGGCGTGATCCGCGAAACAGGAAAGGGCCGATCCGGGCCGGCAGGGATCCCATGAGCCACCAGATAAAAACAGACGGCGGCAGCAGGGAGGCAATGGTTTTCCAGCCCCCCGGAAGATGCAGCAGATGGAAGGGGACCAGGAGAAAAAGACAAAGCAGAATATAGCGGATCAAAAGAACCGGAAGCCGCAAAATTCCTTTCCGGAGGAAATGCCGGGCGGCCAGGCCCAGGGCCAGCAGGGCGGGGAGGGCGCCGTTCAGCCATGATCCGGCGGGAAGATGGACCAGGCCGGCCTGGGTCCAGGCCCCGGAAAAGCAGAGCAGAAACAGATAAAGGGGCAAGAGGGAGATGGTGGTCCGGATCATGAGAACGGCCACGCAGACGCCCATGAGGCAGGCCGCCAGCCGGGTCTCCGGCCCGGGGAAGGAGAGCAGGAGTCCGGCAAGGGACAGGCCGTAGATCGCCAGATCTGCGGCCGACCATTGCCGGGGCGCGGCGGCCGGGTCTTCCGGCAGATGGATCCCGTAAAAACACAGACCGGAAAGCCCCATGAAGACCGGTCCGAAATAACCCGCAGGCAGGGCCGCAGGCAGGGCCGCGCTCAGGTGCCAGAAGGAAACGATGCCGGGATGGATCAGGGAGGCCGCTGCGTACAGGGCTGTAAACCGGTCTTTTCGTTCCGACGGCCGCAGCCGGCACCGCCGCAGCCGGTATAAGGAAATGCCGGCCAGTGTCAGGATGAGGGTATGGCAGCCGATCATCACGGGCAGCGGGGGCAGCATATCGAAAAGCCAGATGCCGGACTGGAGCAGGGTTAGCTGGGTGACGGCTGCCGCGTGCCCGCCGGACAGGGAGCGGTGAACCATTCCGGAGGCCAGCCGGATCATGAAAAAAAATACGGCGGCTTCCAGAAGGGCCAGGGGAAGGCCCATGCGGATGGAAAGTCCGCCCAGGTGAACGACAGCCGCCACGGCCAGGGGCGCCAGAAGAATCCCGAACAGATTCAGGGCGGTGGACACGGTCCGCAGGTCCGGCCGCCGCCGGGCGATCTGCCATCCGCCCACGAGAAGCAGCAGGGTGTAGAGAAAGAGAACCAGGGCCACGGTGACGGCGCGCAGGGGGCCGGTGGTATGGCCGATAAGAAATCCGGCTCCGGCCACCGAGAACAGGCCGCTGATAAACCATCCGATATGTTCCGCCAGAAAGGGCGTCAGGCGTCGGGACATGCCCGCGCCGGATTCCAGAACTCGTTCCAGCAATCCGGATTTCCAGGGCGCGAACGCAAAGGAAACGCCGTCGTCTTGCTGCTCGTCCGGGGTGCGCACTGCGGCCGTTGTTTCCGGCGCAATCTCCGGGTGTTCCGGCGGAAGCGGCGGGGGAATGGGGCCTGTTTTGGCGGATGAAGGGGCGTCCGCTCTCTGATCGGATCTTCGGGACGGCGCCTTTCGGGAATATTCCCTCAGCCGGGAGGCCAGGGATTCGGCCCGCCCGGAAAATTGCCCGTGCGCGGCGGATTCGGAGAAAAGATCATGGCGGACGCAGAATTCCTCGCCTTCCCGGTCGATATCCTGGAGCAGGCGGCGGGCTTCCGGATCGCTGATGCGTTTTTCCACCGCCATGCGGCAGGTTTTCAGCCGCAGGATATACAGGCGGGCCAGGTGTCCGGAAAACGCCCGGTCCCGCTTCGGTGAAGAACGGGGGCGCGAAAATATGCTCCAGATCAGTGCGGCGATCATCAGAAGTATTGCCCATTGATTCATGCATGCCTCCCCGGAGAAGCCCCGTCGTCGGCGCTGTCTTTATCGTGGCCGGGGCGTTGGGCGTGATCCGCTGGCCGCCGTGTCATCTTTTATTTATTCGATGGTGGCTTCCAGCTCTTTTTTCATGGTGTTCAGTTCGTCTTCCAGATCTGCGTCTGTTTCAAATTTCCTGAATTCCTTTTCCAGGGCTTCCGTGGGGTTGTCCAGTTCCACGATGGCTTCGGTCATGGATTCAATGGCGCGCACCCGGGATTCCATGCGGCTGAATTTATCGTCCGCCACCAGGCCTTTTTCATAGCACCGCCGGCCGTTCCCCAGAAACTGCCGGGCCTCGGCGGCCCGCTGGCGCACGGCCAGGGATTTCTGCTTGCGCATGGCGATTTCCAGCTTGCCTTCCAGGGCCCAGAGCTGGCTTTTCAGCCCTTCCGTGGTTTCCTGCGCCGCCCTCAGGGCGGCTTCGAGATCCCCGGCCATCTGTTCATACTCCTTTTTGCAGGCCAGGGCTTTTCGGGCAAGGTTTTCGTTACCACCCTTGAGGGCATTTTCCGCCTTGTTTTTCCAGCGGCCGGCCCTGGTCCGATATTCTTCGGCCTCTTTTGCCAGCTCTTTTTCATGGGCCATGGCGTCCAGGGTGCGTTCCCGGGCTTCCCGGATATTTTCCTTCATTTCCCGGACGATCTGGCGGATCATCTGCTGGGGGTCTTCCACTTTGTCCAGAAGATCGTTGATATTCGCGTTGATAATATCGTTGATGCGGATGAATATATTGGTCATGGCGTCCTCCTTTTGGGCTGGCTGGGGATGGTTTTTTATAGTTGATTATTTGATATGCGATGAATATGCCAATTGTTTCAATTCTGCCTGGGAAAAATATAATTATTTGAAATAATTATATTTTATTTTATAGCTTTGTGACTTTCGTCCGGATTATGGTTTGGGCATTTCATTTTTTGCGCATATTATGATCATAATATGGACGTGTTTTTGTTTTGGCTTTTGGGGGGCGGGGCCCGGCATCTTTAGGGCATAAGGTTTTTTAATCAAGGGCGGGGGAATTATACCGGCGGGCGCGGCCGGATTTTTCAACGGATTCTCCTGTCGGCATGCATCCGGCCAAGGGTGCGGTGCAGGGCGTCAATCCAGAGGGGTCGGGATACGCCGAAGGCCTGGTCTGCGGCGGAACAGTCCAGTGCGCTGAAGGCGGGCCGCCGGGCCGGCAGGGGATACGAGACCGACGGAATGGGAATCACCCGGCGGCAGGCCAGATTCCAGGGGCCGCGCATCAGGTGGACGGTGATTTCCGCCAATCCGTGCCAGGAGGTGACGCCCTGGTTGCACCAGTGATATACGCCCCAGGGGATATCATTTTCTTTGGAAAGGATCCGGTCCGCGATGGTCCGGGCCGCGGCGGCCAGGTCTTCGGCGGCGGTGGGGCATCCCTGTTGATCCGCCACGACCCGCAGTTCGGTTTCAGTCCGGGCTTTTTCCAGGATGGTGGAAATAAAATTCCGGCCGAACGGGCTGTAGAGCCAGCTCGTCCGCAGGATGATCAGGCGGTCCAGGGCCGCCGCTGCGGTCTGTTCCCCGGCCAGCTTGCTTTTGCCGTATACGGACAGGGGGGCCGCAGGATCGGTTTCCCGGTAGGGCGTTTCGCTTTCGCCGTCAAACACGAAATCCGTGGAAAAATGGATCATGGCCGCGCCTGTGCGGGCGCAGGCTTCGGCCAGGTATCCCGGGGCGTCGCCGTTGGCGGCAAAGGCCCGGTCCATTTCTTCCTCGGCGCGGTCCACGGCGGTATAGGCGGCGGCGTTGAGGAGCAGATCGGGCCGGACACGGTCCATGAAGGCGTTCACGGCGGCGGGATCCGTGATGTCCAGATCCGGGCGTCCGGCGGTGACGAGATCGCAGGGGCCGGAAAAGGCGGCGGTCAGTTCCCGGCCGAGCTGGCCGTTTGCGCCGGTGATGAGAATTCGTTTCATATCTTTTTCCTTATGGGGGCGGTCCCGGTTTACGGGAATTGCGGAAGGGCCGCATCCGGCATGTTTTTCAGAAAAGGGCTGCGTTGATCCTTGTCCGAGATCACGGGATCGGACAGGGGCCAGTCGATTCCGATATCCGGGTCGTCCCACCGGATGCCGGCCTCGTCTCCGGGCGCGTACAGATCCGAGCATTTGTACAGAAAATGGGCGGATTCGCTGAGTACGCAGAATCCGTGGGCGAATCCTTCGGGGATATAAAACTGGCGGTGGTTTTCGGCGGAAAGTTCCACCCCGCGCCAGCTTCCGAAATGGGGCGATCCCTTTCGGATGTCCACGGCCACGTCAAAGATCCGGCCCGTGACGGCCATGACCAGTTTGGCCTGGGGCCGGTTGAGCTGAAAATGGAGCCCCCGCAGCGCCCCCCGGATGCTGAACGAGAGATTGTCCTGGACAAAGGCGCAGGCAATGCCCGCGTTCCGGTATTTTTCGATATGGTGGGTTTCCATGAAAAATCCGCGACGGTCCCCGAAAACGGGCGGTTCGATAATCAGAAGGCCGGGCAGGCCGGCCGGGATAACCGTCAGTTCCATTGAAAGGGCTCCTGTTTTGCCAGTTGCAGCAGGTATTTTCCGTAGTCATTCCTGGCCAGGGGCGCGGCCAGCTCTCTCAGCTGATCCGCCGTGATATAGCCGAGATGAAAGGCGGCCTCCTCAATACAGGCCACCTTCAGTCCCTGGCGGGTCTCGATGGCCTCAATGAAATTGGCCGCCTGCATCAGGCTTTCGTGAGTGCCCGTATCCAGCCAGGCGATGCCGCGTCCCAGGCGTTCCACCCGCAGGCTGCCGGTTTTCAGATAGACGTTGTTCACGTCCGTGATCTCCAGCTCGCCCCGGGCCGAGGGCTTCAGCCCGGCAGCGATCTCAGTGACCCGGCTGTTGTACACATAGAGCCCGGTGACGGCCCAGCGGGAGGGCGGTGTATCCGGTTTTTCCAGGATGCGGGCCACGCCGCCCGTTTCATTGAACTGGATGACGCCGTAGCGTTCCGGATCCCGGACACGGTATCCGAAGATGGTGGCGCCGTCGTTCCGGTCCATGGCCGCGCGGAGCTGCCCGGTCATACCGAATCCGTGGAAGATATTGTCTCCGAGGATCAGGCAGACGCTGTCATTTCCCACGAAATCCGCGCCCAGAAGAAACGCCTGGGCAATGCCGCCGGGGGCGGGCTGGGCTTTATAGGAAAAGGACAGGCCCCATTGGGATCCGTCGCCGAGAAGGCGCTCGAACAGGGGCAGGTCATGGGGCGTGGTGATGAGCAGGATCTCCCGGATGCCCGCCAGCATGAGGGTGGACAGGGGATGGTAGATCATGGGCTTGTCGTAGACGGGCAAGAGCTGCTTGCTCACGGAAATGGTGGCGGGGTAGAGGCGGGTGCCGCTGCCGCCGGCCAGGATGATGCCTTTCATGGATTTCCCTTCAATCCGCCGCAAAATGACCGGCGCCGCGCGTGGTCACGCAGAAACCCGCCCGTCAATTTGTCACAATCCTGCTGCATAAAAAGACAGGGGGCCACGGGAAAAATCCGTAACCCCCTGATATATTTGGCGCGCCCGGCAGGATTCGAACCTGCGGCCTACGGATTCGTAGTCCGGCACTCTATCCAGCTGAGCTACGGGCGCAACAGGGCTTGAAATGAAAAAATCTATTAGGCTATAATACTTAATTTGTCAAATCATTTTGCGGTTATCCGGGAAAACTCCTGCGTATGGGCGGTGTATGAGGGCGGGGTATGACCAGAGGCGGGGCGGCGGGCGGAAATGCGGCCGATGAAAAATGGATGCGGCGGGCCCTGGAACTGGCCCGCCGGTCCCGGGATGCCGGAGAAGTTCCCGTGGGCGCTCTCATCACGGATGTCCGGGGTGAACTGGTGGCGGAGGGGAGAAATCGCGTGATTGCCGCCGGTGACCCATCGGCCCACGCGGAAATGGATGCCATCCGCCGGGCCGCTGAATACATGGGGAACTACCGGTTGCTGAACACCACCCTCTATGTTACCATGGAACCCTGTATCATGTGCATGGGCGCCGTGATCCACGCCCGCATTGAGCGGGTGGTTTTCGGGGCCTTTGATACCAGCTGGGGCGCCGCCGGCTCCCTGTATGATTTTTCAGATGATGTCCGTTTCAATCATCGCGTTCTGATCCGCTCCGGGCTCATGGCGGCGGAGAGCCGCGAGTTGGTCCGGGCGTTTTTTCAGGTCAGACGACGACACGGGCCCGCGATGCATCATGATCGGGGCCGGTGATTCGATCCAGGGAGATGAGCGTGGCAAATATCGTGATCGTGGGAACCCAGTGGGGCGATGAGGGAAAGGGGAAAATCGTGGATCTTCTGGCCGAATACGCCGATGTGGTGGTTCGGTTCCAGGGCGGCAATAACGCCGGACATACCATGGTGGTGGACGGAGAAGAAATCATCAGTCACCTGGTTCCCTCCGGTATTCTCCGGGGGAAAACCTGCGTCATCGGAAACGGCCTTGTGGTGGATCCGGCGGTGCTTGTCTCCGAAATCGCATACCTGCGGGGAAAGGGCGTGCGGGTGGCGGCGGACAACCTGGTCATCAGCGACCGGGCCCAGGTCATCATGCCCTATCACAAGCGGATCGACATGGCCCGGGAAAAGGCAAAGGGCGACAGGAAAATCGGCACCACCGGCCGCGGCATTGGTCCGGCCTATGAAGACAAGGCCACCCGCCGGGGTATCCGTTTCGTGGACCTCATTGATCCCGAGGCCTTTGATGAACGCCTGAAAATGATCCTGCCCGAACGCAATTTTTATCTTACGGAATTCCTGAACGACGCATCCTTGGACGAGGCCGGTATCCGGGCCGAATACAGGCGGTACGCTGAACTGCTGGCGCCCCATGTGGCCAATACCTCCGCGCTGCTGGGCGAGGCCGTGGAAAAAGGGGCCCAGATCATGTTCGAGGGGGCTCAGGGCACTCATCTGGATATCGACCACGGCACCTATCCCTTTGTGACATCCTCCAATACGGTTTCCGGCAATGCCTGCTGCGGAACCGGCCTCGGCCCCAGGGACGTGGATCATGTCATCGGCATCGTGAAAGCCTATACCACCCGTGTGGGCGCCGGCCCCTTTCCCACGGAATTATTTGACGAAACCGGGGATCGTATCCAGAAAATCGGCGCGGAATTCGGGGCCACCACCGGCCGCCGCCGCCGGTGCGGCTGGCTGGACATGGTTATTTTGAAAAATGCCGTCCGCCTGAACAGCCTTACGGGCATGACCGTGACCAAGCTGGATGTGCTGGGCGGCCTGGAGGAGATCAAAATCTGCACGGCCTATGAGTACAAAGGGGAACGGATGACCGCCTTTCCCGCCAGTCTGAAGGTATTGGCCCGGTGTACGCCGATTTATGAACGTCTGCCCGGCTGGAGGGGGGATATCAGCGGCGTCCGGGAATATAACGATCTGCCGGAAAATGCCCGCAAATACCTGGAGCGGATCACGGAACTTGCCGGCGTGCCGGTTTCCATCATATCCGTGGGACCGGGACGGAAACAGACCATTGTGCTGGAGAACCCCCTGGCGGGATCATCCGGATGAAGCGCGAGGGCCCTTCTTCCGCTGGTGAAGCCGCGTGATCCGGGCCGGGAAATGGCGCGGAATAAAGAAATTCATTGACTTTTCACGCCGGCTCATCTAATAAACCTTTTCGCCGTCGGGAAGTGGCTCAGTCTGGTAGAGCACAGCGTTCGGGACGCTGGGGTCGGAGGTTCAAATCCTCTCTTCCCGACCATCATCACGCTGATATGCCTTATGTTCCGTCCGCCGATCCTTCCGGGTCGGCGGATTTTTTGGTTCGGGATTTACGGAGCAGGATGGGAACGCCGGGATGAAATTCACCGTGCCGTTTTTGCCGGATGACGCTTATATCCGCTTTCTGGCGGATCATGCCGCTCATCTGTATTCGGTGTATTTCAGCTTGTCCAGCCCCTTGGCCGCTGACGCCCGGCATCGTCTGGGGGAGCTGCCGCCGGAAGACCTGGCGGCGGCCCTGTCCCGACTTCCTGATATCCCCTGCTACGCCCTGCTCAATACCCGGTTCCATGATCCGGACCATTGCCTGGCGGCTTACGGCCTGACCGCCCGCAGGCCGGATGCCTCCCCGCCAGGCGCTTTCATGTCTTCTCGTACCGAAGACGAGGCGCCTTCATTGAGAACCCTGGGAAAACTCATGGACCGCCTGGGCGTTCTCCATGACCGGGGACGGCTGACCGGCATCATTTTCGCTGATTTTTACCAGCTCCATGCCCTGTCCCATGCCGCTCCGGAGACGGCGGCCAGACTGGAAGCCGTTCCGTCCGTGAACTTCATGGCCGATACGCCGGCAAAACTGCAGGCCGTGATGGACGGTATTGCCGCCAGCGCTTTCCGGATGCCGAAAAAGCTGTCCCTGGAACGCTCCTTGAACCGCCGCCCCCGGGCCCGTAAAAAATTGCTGGCATTCTGCCGCGCCCGGTATCCGGAACTGGAACCGGAACTTCTGGCCAATGAAGGCTGCCTGTCCCATTGCGAGTTCAAACCGGCCCATGACGCCCTGATCGCCCTGTCCCACCTGGGAATCGGGGTGGACACCCGCGCCATGAACCAGACCGCAGGATGCATCCGCCAGCTCAGGGAATATCCCTGGCGGATTCTGCGGTCTCCCTTTATCCGGCCCGAAGACCTGGCGGCTCATGCCGGCGAAATTTCCGTGGTCAAACTGGCCGGGCGCACCCTGGGTCCGGATTTTCTCACCAATACAGCGGCCGCCTATATCCGGGGAGCATATGACGGCAGCCTGTTTCGCCTCCTGGATGCCTCCCACTGGATGAGCGAAGACTGGAATCTTCCCAATACCGCTTTCCCGCCGGATTTTCTGGCCCGCGTCACGACCTGTGACGCGGATTGCGATGCCTGCGGGTATTGCCCGGATTTGTTTGAACGTATCGCTCGTCCGAAGCCGGCCGCATTTCCCGACCTGCGAACAGGGAGTGCCGCCGTCTCATGACGACGAACCAGGGAGAATTTATGATGCCCACACCGTATCCGGCGCTGCCCCCGATTCTACCGATGGACAATCCGATTCTGCCCTATGCATGGGGCAGCCGCACCGCCATCGCGGAATTATCGGGCCGGCCGCCGTCAGAAACACCGGAAGCGGAACTCTGGATGGGCGCCCATCCCAAGGCCCCTTCCCGTGTGCGGGTCAATGGGGAATGGTACGCCCTGGACCGCCTGATCGCGGCAGACCCCGCCTCCGTTATGGGGGATGAGGCGGCGGCGCGTTTTCCGGAAGGTCTTCCCTATCTGTTCAAGGTGCTGGCTGCGGCCGCGCCCCTGTCCATCCAGGCCCATCCCGACAAGGACCAGGCCGGGGAAGGCTTCCGGCGGGAAAATGAACAGGGGATTCCCCTGTCCGCGCCCCATCGCAATTACCGGGACGATAACCATAAACCCGAACTCATCACGGCCCTGACCCCGTTTTGGGGATTGAACGGATTTCGTTTTCCGTCGGAGATTTGCTCGCTTCTGGGCGCTGCCTGTCCGGTGGCTCTGGGGGAAATGACCGCCCGCCTGGCGGCCGAACCGGAAGACGCGGCCCTGCGTTTTTTTTATCAGGGGCTCATGGAACTGGATGCCGGCCGGCGGGAGGCGGCCCTGTCCGAAGCGCTGGAGTGGGCCGGCCGGACCCGTTCTGCGGAAGCGGAATGGGTCCGGCGTCTGCATGAGTTCTGGCCCGGGGATATGGGCGTGCTGTCTCCCCTGTACCTGAATCTGGTCTGTCTTGCGCCCGGGCAGTCCATGTACCTGCCGGCCGGACAGCTACACGCCTATCTGGACGGAACGGGCATTGAGCTGATGGCCAATTCCGATAATGTGCTGCGGGGCGGGCTGACGCCCAAGCATATGGATATTCCGGAATTGATGCGCGTGCTGCGTTTTTCCGCCGGCCCGCCCAAGGTGCGTGACGGCCTCCCGGCCGCGCTGCCGGAAGAAGGAGCGTTTGAGGCGGTGGAATTTTTCCATGAAACCCCGGCCAGGGAATTTTTGCTGTCAATGCTGCGCATCCCGGCGGGAAGGGCGCGTTCTCATGTGGTCACCGGGCCGGAAATTCTGCTCTGCGTGTCCGGAGAAGCGGAGGTCAGATCCGGCGGGATGGCTCCTGTCCGCGTTTTTCGCGGGCATTCTGTTCTGGCCACCGGACGCGCCGGATCGGTTCATCTGAGCGGTCCCGCCGTATTGTATCGCGCCGCTGTTCCGCCTGCGGCGCGATAATGGTGCGGGCTCTTCGGGATGGAGGAACGGCAATGACGGATGAGAATTCGTTGAAGGAATGGATTCATACGCCGTTGCGCATCCGGGGCCGGGAAATCCCCGGGCGTCTGGTGCTGGCCCCTTTGTCCAGGCTGGGCAATCTGGCCTTCCGGCAATTGGTGGATGAGATGGGCGGTTGCCCCCTGAAGTTTTCCGAAATGGCCGGGGCAAGGGGAGTGCCCTGCGGCAACGGGCATATGCTCTCCGGATATTATTTCCGCCCCGGGGAAACGGACGGGCTGGTCTGCCAGCTCTACGGCAATGATCCGGAAGAAATGGCCAGAGCGGCCCGGCGGGTGGAACAGGACGGATTTTTCGGGGTGGATATCAATCTTGGCTGCGCCGTGAAATCCGTGACCCGGCATGGGTGCGGGGCCGCTCTTCTCAAGGATCCGGACCGGGCCGCCGCCATTATCACGGCCGTGCGAAACGCCACCGGCTTGCCCCTTTTCGTGAAGTTCCGCACCGGATGGCGGGATGATCCGGCCGGGGCCGTGGCCCTGGCCCGGCGGTTTGAAGACGCCGGCGCCGATGCCTTGACCTTTCATCCCCGCGTGGCCCCCGACCGCCGGACCCGTCCGCCCAGATGGGCCTATATCCGTGACGTGAAGCGGGCCGTGGAAATCCCGGTATTCGGCAACGGCAATGTCTTTGACCGGGATGATGCGCTGCGGATGAAAGAGGAAACCGGCTGCGACGGCATCGCCTTGGGGCGCCTGGCCCTGGCCCGTCCCTGGACGTTCTCTCAATGGGGACGGGGGGCGGCAGGGATGGCGGCCGCCAGCCCGGGAAATACCGTGCCGGGGTCGGAGCATATCGGACGGGATACGGCCCTGCGTCTGCTGGAATTGAACCGCCGGTATTTTGATCCGGAAACGGCGTTGCGCCGGTTCCGGAAATACGTCGTGTATTTTGCCGCCGGGTTTAAATTCGGCCACAATCTTTATACGCGGGTGCAGAAATCAAAAGATCCGGATGAAGTACGTGAGCGGGTCATTTCTTTTTTTGATACCCCGCAGGAGATGGTGACCCGGCCGAATATCAGTATCCTGCGATGAAGATTTCACCTTGATCAGGCGGCAGGATCAGGCCACGATATTCAGCTTGCTGACGCGGTAGCGGAGGGACCGCAGATTGATGCCCAGCAATTTTGCCGCGTTCTGCTTGTTTCCCCTGGTGATTTCGAGGGCCTTTACAATATATTTTTTTTCCATTTCGCTGAGCACATGGTCCAGGGAAACGCCGTCGGCCACGGCGTCCAGCTCGGCATCGCGGTCTTTCGCTATCCCGTTTTTTCCCCGGCGCTTGTGGATGGACATGGCCAGGCTGTCGGGCAGGATGATATTGGTGCTGGTCAGGGCCACGCTGCGTTCCATCAGGTTTTCCAGCTCGCGGATATTGCCGGGAAAATCGTATTTGGTCAGAAGATCAATGGCATAGGAAGAAATCTTGGTGATTTCCTTTCCGGCCTCCCGTGCGTATTTGTCCAGGAAATGCTGGGCCAGATCCCGCAGATCGCTTTTCCGTTCCCGAAGGGGCGGCAGCTTGATTTCAATGACATTGAGCCGGTAAAACAGATCTTCCCGGAACCGCCCTTCGATGACCTCTTCCTCCAGATTCCGGTTGGTAGCGGATATGATGCGGACGTCCACATCCGTATCTGCATCGGCGCCCACGGACCGGATACGCTTTTCCTGCACGGCCCGAAGCAGTTTGACCTGGGTCTGGATTTCCACCTCTCCGATTTCGTCTAAAAACAGGGTGCCGCCCTCGGCCTGCTCAAACATGCCTTTTTTATCCGATGAGGCCCCGGTAAACGCCCCCTTGCGGTAGCCGAACAGTTCGCTTTCCAGCAGCGTCTCCGGGATGCCGCCGCAATTGATCGCCACAAAGGGGGCGGTTTTGCGGGGCGATTCCTGGTGGATGGCCCGGGCGATCATTTCCTTTCCCGTGCCCGATTCCCCGGAAATCAGAACATTGGTCCGGGTCTGGGAAATCTGGGAGATCATATCGTAGATATGCAGCATTTTCGGATGATTGCCCACGATCAGCCCGAAATGCAGGTTCTGGCGCAACTGTTCGTCAATCTGTTTTTTCTCCTGGTCCAGGGTCCGGCTTTCCAGGGCCTTGGCCACGGCCTGCTTCAGTTCATTATTATCAAAGGGCTTGGGCAGATAATCATAAGCCCCGAGATTCATGGCCTCCACGGCGGTTTCGGCCGATGCATAAGCGGAAATCATGATGACCACGGTATTGGGATTGGCCTTTTTGGCGGCCCGCAGGATGTCCAGCCCGGTGATATCCCCCAGCTGGATATCGCACAGGAGCAGGTCGAATTCCATGGTTTCCAGCATGGACAGAGCCTCCCGGCCGTTGGCGGCCGCATGCATCTGGTAGCCGTCCCGCTGCAGAAGAAGGCTCAGAAATTCCCGCATGCTCAATTCATCGTCAATAATCAGGATATGGGGAGGGGAGGGTGAATCGCTCATAAAGACTCCTGGGAAATAAAGGGCCCGGCCAAAACCGGCCGCCGGATTTTCCTGACGGGCTAACGGATATGGGATGCGTGCCCGGGCGCATGGGGATGCCCATGAATGACCTGGCCGGCGGCAATGGTCCACAGCGCCGTGCCCCGCAGCGTCCATCCGTTAAACGGGGTATTGCGGCTTTTGGAATGAAACCGGTCCGCGTCCACGGTCCATTCCAGGTCCGGATCAATGACGGTCAGATCGGCCCGGTTTCCGGCGGTCAGCCGGTTATCAATACCCAGAAGGGCCGCCGGGGCAATGCTCATCCGTTCCACCAGCCGCGACAGGGACAGAATACCGTCTCTCACCAGGGACAGGGACAGGGGCAGGGAGGTTTCCAGCCCGATAATTCCGTTGGCGGCCTTGTCGAATTCCACGGCCTTTTCCATTTCGGAATGGGGGGCGTGATCTGTTGCGATGATGTCCAGGGTGCCGTCGGCCAGCCCCTGGCGGACGGCCTTCCGATCCGCTTCGCCCCGCAGGGGCGGACTCATCTTGGCGTGGGTATTGTATCCCTCCACGGCCTTGTCGGTGAGGGTGAAATAATGGGGCGCGGTTTCCGCAGTGACCGGAAGGCCCCTGGCTTTGGCCCCGCGTACGGCGTCCACGGATTGTCTGGTACTCACATGGGCGATGTGCAGGGGGCATCCCGTGAGTTCGCACAGGGCGATCTCCCGCATGACCGCCACGCTTTCGGCGGCATTGGGAATGCCCTTAAGGCCCATGCGGGTGGCGGTTTCTCCTTCGTTCATGCAGCCGTCCCCGGACAGGGCCAACTCCTCGGAATGGCTGATCATGACAAGGCCGAAGCAGCGGGCGTATTCCATGGCCCGGCGCATGAGGCGCGCATTTTCCACCGGGCGGCCGTCATCGGACAGGGCGGCAGCCCCTGCTTCCTTTAACGCGCCGAATTCGGTAAGGGATTTCCCCCCGAGGCCGGGCGTCACAGCGGCGACGGGAAAGACCCGCAGGGGACCGGCGGCTTCCGCCTGCTTTAGAATAAAGGAAATAATCTCCGGACAGTCGGCCGTCGGATTTGTATTGGGCATGGCGCACACGGCGGTGAACCCGCCGGCAGCGGCGGCCTTGAGGCCCGTTGCCACGGTTTCCTTGTACTCATGTCCCGGTTCCCGCAGATGAACGTGGATATCAATCAGGCCGGGGGTAATGAGTTTTCCCTCGGCCGGCAGAACACGGTCAGCGGCGGTCTCCGGAATGGGAACCGTGGAAATCTCCCGGATCTTGCCGTTTTCCACGAGAATATCATGGATGCCGTCGATACGGCCCGGATCCAGCACATGGCCCTGTTTAATCAGCAATCGCATGGGGATCTTCTCCTTCGGTGACAAGATAGAGCAGGGCCATCCGGATGGCCACCCCGTCAGTGACCTGGTCCAGGATGACGGACCGGGGGCCATCGGCCACATCCGGGGGCATCTCTACCCCCTGGTTGACGGGGCCGGGATGCAGGACAATGGCATCCGGCCTGGCCAGGGAGAGGCGTTCGGAAGACAGACCGTAAAACCGGGCGTATTCCCGGTCCGTTGCCATGAGGTAATCTGACTGGCGTTCTTTCTGGATGCGCAGCATCATGATCACGTCCGCATCCCGGACGGCTTCGTCCATATCCGTCTCCACTCGCGCACCCAGGGCTTCGATCCCTGCGGGCATCATGGGCGGCGGACCGCAGACCGTGACCTCGGCGCCCATCCTGGTGAATCCGGCGATATTGGAGCGGGCCACCCGGCTGTGGGCGATATCCCCGATGATGCTCAGACGAAGTCCTCCCAGGCGGCCCTTATGTTCTTCCACGGCCATCATGTCCAGCAGCGCCTGGCTGGGATGGGCGTGGGCGCCGTCCCCGGCATTGATGACGGATGCTGAGAGCAGGGGCGCGACAAGATGGGGGGCCCCGGAGCTGGAATGGCGCATGATAATGATATCCGCGTTCATGGCTTCCAGGTTCCGTGCCGTGTCGATGAGGCTTTCGCCCTTGACCAGACTGGAGGAAGAGCCGCTTACGGAAATGGAATCCGCGCTCAGGCGTTTGGCCGCGATATCAAAGGATGTGCGGGTGCGGGTGCTGGGCTCGTAAAAAAAGAGGACGATGGTTCGTCCTCTCAGGGTGGGTACCTTTTTTACCGGGCGCCGGGAAATTTCCTTCATCCGGCGCGCGGTGTCAAGAATGAGGCGGATATCCTCCGCCGACAGGGACGCGATGTCCAGTATATCCTTCCGGGTAAAGGGCATCCGGCACCTCCGACGGGTTATTCCAGAAGATTGCCGAGCCGGTGCCAGCGCACGCGGTTCAGCAGGCTTTTGCTGCGATCCCAGGACCAGTAGATCATAAAGGCTTTTCCCCTGACCGCAGCGATATCCACCGTTCCCCAGAAGCGGCTGTCATAGCTGCGGTCCCGATTGTCTCCCATAACGAAGAGTTTGCCGGCGGGAACGGTGAGTTTCGGCATATTGTCCCGGCGCTGCAGGGCCCCGGGCAGGATGTTTATATCCTTGAACACCGCCTGTGGATAATTGGCGGGACGGTCGTTCACAAAGAGCTGCTTATCCCGGATTTCAATGGTGTCGCCAGGCACTCCCATCACCCGTTTGATAAAATCCTTATCCGGATCATCAGGAAATTCAAAGACAATGATATCGCCCCGCTCCGGGGGGGCGAATTCCATGATCATTATATGGGTGAAGGGGATTTTGATCCCATAGCTGAATTTGCTCACGAGGATATGATCCCCGATCTGAAGGGTTTCCTTCATGGATCCGGAGGGAATCTTGAAGGCCTGCACAATAAAAGTACGGATGAACAGGGCCAGCAGGATGGCCAGCAGGATGGCTTCCGCATTTTCCCGAAGTGCGCTTTTGCCCCGGTTTTTGGCGGATGTGATGGAAGATGCGCTCAAAATAAAAAGTTCCTTTCGCGGATACGGATCATGTCCCTCCCGGCATCCGGTCTCCACGGCGGTGAGCGCCGTGGAGACCGGATGCCGCAGATGATCCGGCCTGTTTCTACTGACCGGCGCCGGGTTTGTCAAGCAGGCCGCCGGCGTGAAGGCGCAGGATTTCCAGTGTCAGTTCGGCGGTTTTCACCATATCAGACAGGGCGATATGTTCCTTTATGGTATGCATATCCTGCATGCCGGTTCCCAGCACGGCCACAGGCAGGCCTTTTTCAAAAAAAATATTGGCGTCCGCGCCGCCGCCCGTGGTCTCTGGCGTCAGGGTTCGTCCCAGGTTTCGCGCCGCAGTCATGGCCAGGAGGACGGCGGGGTGGTCGTCTGGCAGATGAGTGGGGCTGAATTCCCTTTCCAGTTTGATTTCGAGCAGGGGCGGTTCGTCGTCAGCCGTTATACCGAGGGCGGTTCGGGCATCCTGAACCGTGTTTTCAAAAGCGGTCGCCATGCGGCGGCTGAGGGCCTCCAGTTTCCTGACATCATGACTTCGGGCCTCTCCCTTGACCACAACGGTTTTGGGGACGATATTCGTTGCCAGTCCGCCCTGGATAACGCCGATATTGGAGGTGGTTTCCCCGTCGATCCGGCCCAGATCCCGGCCGGGTTCCAGGGAGGCGACGGCCCTGGCGGCCAGGAGGATGGCGTTGATGCCTTTTTCCGGAGCCACGCCGGCATGGGCTTCTTTTCCCGTCAGGGTGATGGTGAGCCGGTCCGCGCCCGGAGCTCTTGTCACGATCAGGTCCATGCCGCTGGCGTCCAGGGCGTAGCCGAACCGGGACTGGAGAAGGTCCGTATCAAACTGGCGGGCCCCGGCCAGTCCGATTTCCTCGCAGACCGTGAACAGCATTTCCACCGGGGGCAGGGGCAGGTTGTTTTCCAGGGCCGCAGTCATGGCCTCCAGCAGGATGGCCACCGCGCTTTTGTCATCCGCGCCCAGGATGGTATCGCCCTTGCTGCGGAAGATTCCGTTTTCCAGGACCGGTTCGATCCCGTTTCCTGGAGATACCGTATCCATATGGGCGTTGAGGAGCAGGGGCGGGGCCGGGGTATTACCCGGAAACCAGGCCAGAAGGTTGGAAGCGTTTCCGCCCACCGCCTTGTCGGCGTTATCGAAACGGATTTTGGCGCCCATGGCGGTCAATTTTTTTTCCAGGTGGCGGGCCATTTTTTTTTCGTTTCTGGATTCACTGTCAATCCGCACGATTTCCATGAAGGTGTCGGTGAGGCGTTGGGGCTGTATCATGTCCACTGGCCTTTCTCTTTCTCCGGAGGGCGTTGTGCAGGGATTGCGGCAGGCCCGGAGCGTCCTTTCCGGATGCTTCGGGCGGTTGACCGGTCTGTGGAAATAACGTATACTTATCAGCGGAAGTGGACAGCTCACTGGTGGGGCTCCCGGACTTCAAATCCGGTGTGGGGCGCTAACACCGTCCCGGGTGGGTTCGATTCCCACGCACTTCCGCCATTTTTTGTAATAAAATCAACTATCCCTTCTCTGAAATCTCTACCGACGTTCTACCGATATCTTTTCTGATATCCCTATCACCATCGGGAAAAAAAGAAAACCCGCCGGCTCTCGTCGGACAAAAGGGCATTACGGGGGGCGCCACAGATTAAGAACAGATAGAAGCATATGCTGAAAGGGGGAGCGAGGAGATGCAGCATAATTAAGGGGGGTGATTCAGAAAAACAAGGCGGCGTTTCCGGTATAATTCCTTTTATCCGCCGGCCTTTCCCACCAGCCAGACGGAAACGGGCAGCAACAGGACAATCATCAGGATGAGCAGGCCGGGCGGGCTGGCGTATACGGCATGCCAGGGCCGGCCGGCCCGGCGGTTTTTCGTCAGTTCAGACTGGAACCATTTGCCCAGGGTGAGGGCGGCCATCATGACGGCAAATAATTTCAGGACTTCCATGAATCATTCGCTTTTCAGCTCGTTGTTTTTCCGCAGCGCTGCGTCCTCTGCCTGTATTTTTTCCATGCACTCACTCAGGCAGGTATCACAATTGCCGATCTTTTCTCCGCTGCTGCAATACGTGACAAACGATTTGAGCCAGTCGTCGCCCACTTTCGGGCAGCTTTCCACAAAATGAATAAAGTGGATCAGCCGCTCCAGTATATTCATCGGGAGGGAATGTTCCATGCGGCAGGCGGTTTCTTCCGCCTCTTCCTCAGGGATTAAAAGGATTTTCAGGAAAAAATCACGGAGGGCGTTGTGTCGGCGGATCACGTTTCGTGCGTGCGTTTTCCCTTTTGAGGTCAGCGTGATCAGGTCATAAGGCGCGTAATTGATGAAACCTTTCTCCGAAAGGGTGCGCAGTGCTCCGGTGACCGAGGAATTGTTCACTTTGAGGCGAAGGGCGATATCCTTGGCCCTGGCCGCCTGCTTTTTCGTGATAATATGAAAAATGGCTTCCAGATAGTCTTCCATGGAGGCGCTGAGCACGGGCGTGGTCATATGTTTTCCCTGATTTTAATAATTTTTGATACTAAAATAAATTTTTACCTGTCCCCAAAAAATACGGCAGCATAAAGCTTCTGTCAATCTTTTTCGGATATAGCTTGTAAATCCCGCTGACGCTCCGCCCGGCTTTCTCCTTGACAGTCAGTGCCTTATCTCCTACACATGCATGGTTTGAATTCAGGCGAATCCGTAATTTTAAGTAAGAGGGTGTGAAGAAAAATGGAAAAAGCTAAGGACGTTGACGAATATATCGCCCGGCACCGGCAGATCATTGAGGACAATCCGGATTGTGGTGCCAGCATGTATAACCTGGCGGTCGCCCTGATTGCCAAGAAAGAATATAATGAAGCGGAAAAATATCTTTACCGGTCACTGGACAACAGTCCGGGGCTGGCGGAAGCCTATATTCAGCTGGGAGGTCTCTGTCTGCGCCGGGGGGATATGGAGGGCTGCCTTGATTTCAACCGCCAGGCCGTGAGGGCCAAGCCAGGCTTTGCGGAAGGCTGGGGCAATATCGGATTCGTCCATCTCCAGCGGGGGGAATTGGAGGATGCCATTACGGCCCTGCGCAAGGCCACGGCCTTTAATTTTCGATTCGTACAGGCATTTGCCAGCCTGGCTTCCGCTTATCTGATGAACGGAAATATCGACGAATCCATCGAAACGGGACATAAAGTACTGGAACTCGCTCCTGATTTTGCCGTTGCCCATAATAATCTCGCCATTGCCTATATGGAGCAGGATGACTGGGAAAAAGCGATCGCGCATTGTGACAGGGCGATCTCGGGCGGATACGATGTGCCGGAAGAAATTCGCCGGGAGATTGATGCCCACCGGCAAAGCTGACGGGAAAAACGGATCGGTCGAACGGGGGAATCATTTTCTGTTGACAGTCAATGGGAATTAGACTATAAATTCGACTTTGAATTTGAAATATTCTGAGAAATCTTTTCCGGCGGGATGCGGATGGTGGGGGGCTGCCGGAAAAAGGGTGCGGAAAAGCGCTGGCTCTCGGAACATATGGCAAAACGGATTGTTTGAATGGTAATTTTTTAATTACGGAGGAAAATGATAATGAAGCATAAAACCCCGTTGTTGGATCAGCTGGAGTCCGGTCCCTGGCCGAGCTTTGTGTCTGACCTGAAACTTCAGGCCAAAGTAAGGGCGAAAAACGAAGAAAATATTGACTTTCAGGTGCCGGTCGATGTTGTAGAGGATCTCCTGGGTATTCTGGAGCTGTCTTACGTCGACGGCACCACCCACTGGAAGCATGGCGGCATCGTGGGGGTATTTGGTTACGGCGGCGGCGTTATCGGCCGGTACTGCGACCAGCCGGATAATTTTCCGGGCGTCGCTCATTTTCACACCATTCGCGTGAACCAGCCGGGCGCTAAATTCTATACCACCGAATTCCTCAGACAACTCTGTGATTTGTGGGATCTGCGCGGCTCCGGCATTACCAATATGCACGGCGCCACAGGTGATATTGTTTTTCTTGGCTCCACCACCCCGCAGCTTGAGGAAATTTTCTACGAGTTGACCCATAATCTGGGTACCGACCTCGGCGGCTCCGGTTCCAATCTGAGAACCCCGGCCGATTGTATCGGTCCGGCCCGTTGCGAGTATGCCTGTTACGATACCCAGGATCTGTGCTATAGTTTGACCCAGGAATACCAGGACGAACTGCACCGCCCGGCCTTCCCCTACAAGTTCAAATTTAAATTCGACGGTTGTCCCAACGGCTGCGTGGCTTCCATTGCCCGTTCCGATATGTCGTTTATCGGTAATTGGCGGGACGATATCCGCGTGGACCAGGAAGCCGTCGCCGGATACGTCGGCGGAGAACTGGCCCCCAATGCGGGTGCCCATGCCGGGCGTGACTGGGGCGCATTCGATATCCAGAAGGAAGTCATCGACCTGTGCCCGACCGGTTGTATGAAGTATGAAGACGGTAAACTCGAAATCAATAACCGGGAGTGTACCCGCTGCATGCACTGCATCAATGTCATGCCGCGTGCTCTCAGAATCGGTAATGATCGCGGTCTTTCCATTCTCGTCGGCGCCAAGGCTCCGATTCTCGACGGCGCCCAGATGGGTTCCCTTCTGGTTCCGTTCATCAAGGTGGAAGATCCCTATGATGATATCAAGGAAATCGTGGAAAAAGTCTGGGATTGGTGGATGGAAGAAGGCAAGAACCGCGAACGTCTGGGCGAACTTATCAAACGACAGGGTTTTCAGGCGATACTGGAAGCCTGTGAACTCAAACCGGACGCCCGCCATGTACTTGAGCCGCGCTCCAACCCCTATATCTTCTGGAAGGAAGAAGAAGTGGCCGGCGGATGGAATCGCGACATCAATGAATTCAGAAAACATCATCAAAGATAAAGAGGAGTATCAACATGGCATTTATTTCTTCCGGATACGATCCCAACGAACCGATGAAGGATCGCATTACCGATATCGGTCCGAGAAAATACGACGAGTTTTATCCGCCGATCATAGCGAAAAACAAGGGCAAATGGCTGTATCATGAAATACTGGAACCTGGCGTTCTGGTGCATGTGGCCGAATCCGGCGACGAAGTGTACACCGTGCGATGCGGCGGCGCCCGTTTGATGTCCACCACCATGATCAAGGAAATCTGCGATATTGCCGACAAGCACTGTGACGGCTATCTGCGGTTCACCACCCGTAATAATATCGAATTCATGGTGGACGACAAGGCCAAGGTGGATCCGCTGAAGCAGGATCTGGCCGGCCGCAAATTTGAGGGCGGTTCCTATAAGTTCCCCATCGGCGGCACCGGCGCCGGCATCACCAATATTGTCCATACCCAGGGATGGGTCCACTGCCATACGCCGGCCACGGACGCTTCCGGTACCGTGAAGTCCACGATGGACGAAGTGTTCAAGGATTTCCAGAACATGCGTCTTCCGGCTCCGCTCCGGATTTCCATGGCCTGCTGTCTGAATATGTGCGGCGCGGTGCATTGTTCCGATATCGCCATCCTCGGGTACCACCGCAAGCCCCCGATGATGGACCACGAATGGCTGGACAAGCTCTGTGAAATTCCGCTGGCCGTGGCTTCCTGCCCCACGGGCGCCATCAAGCCGACCAAGGCCGAGGTGAACGGGCAGTCGGTGAAATCCGTTGCGGTCAATAGTGAACGCTGCATGTTCTGCGGTAACTGCTATACCATGTGCCCGTCTCTGCCTCTGGCGGACAAAGAAGGGGATGGGATCGTATTGATGGCTGGCGGAAAGGTCTCCAACCGCATCAGCATGCCCAAGTTCTCCAAGGTCGTCGTTGCCTTTCTGCCCAATGACACCCCGCGTTGGCCTTCCATGACCAGCGCCATCAACAAGATGGTGGAAGCCTATGCCGCCGACGCCAATAAATATGAACGTCTGGGCGAATGGGCCGAGCGGATCGGCTGGGAACGGTTTTTTGAAAAATGTGAACTGGAATTCACGCATCATCTGATTGATGATTTTCGTGATCCGGCGTATTACACATGGCGTCAGTCGACTCAGTTCAAATTCTAGTATGCTGAGATTCGCATCGCCGTAATTTCTAACAGGGGAGGGCCATGCCTTCCCCTTGCTGTTCTTATAGAAAGAGGGTGAATATGGAATACGAGGACGCAAAAAAACTGATCGTTGATGAATTGACCAAGAAACAGAAATCCAAAAGTAAGTTTTATTTCAATGACTTGTCTAAAATTCTGAATGAAAAGCCGAGAGCGGCAAAAAAAATCATCAACCAGCTGGTTTCCGACGGAGTTCTGGAATACTGGTCCAGTGGCTCCACCACCATGTACGGACTGCCGGGAACCGGGAAACAGGCGGCGGCCGAAAACGAAGACTAATTGATGGACGATGCCCGCCGTTCCGATGGCGTTTTTCGTCACCGGGACGGGCTGGCGGTTCTGCCCGGAATCCCGTGATGTCGTCAGACTTCCCCTCATTTCCCCGAATTCTGATTGCCGGCCTGCGGGGTGGGTCCGGAAAGACGACTATTTCCCTGGGAGTGATCGCCGCCTGGAAAGCGGCGGGAATTCCCGTTGCCCCCTTTAAAAAAGGCCCCGACTATATTGATGCGGGCTGGCTGGCCATGGCGGCCGGTCGGCCCTGTTTCAATCTGGATACCTATCTTTCCCCCCCGTCCGTGGTACGGCATACCTTTTCTTCCCGGACAAATCCCGGAGATACGGCTGTCATTGAGGGAAATCGCGGCCTGTTTGACAGCATTGAGCTGAACGGTGACGCCTCCAGCGCGGAACTGGCCAAATTATTGGGCGTTCCCGTTATCCTGTGTGCGGACTGCGCCAAGACCACCCGCACCATGGCAGCGATGATTTGCGGCTGCCAGGGTTTCGATCCGGACCTGTTCATTGCCGGGATCATTCTCAATCGCATTGCCGGCGGGCGGCATGAAAATATCCTGCGGCGGAATATCGCGTATTATTGCGGTATCCCGGTCCTTGGCGCGGTGCCGAAGCTGACGGAATTCCATTTTCCTGAACGGCATATGGGGCTGGTACCCACACCCGAGCACGAACTTTTCCGTCAGGCGATACAGGCGGCGCAAAAAGTGGCGCGCGATTTCCTTGACCTGGATGAAATCCATTCCATCGCCAGAGCCAAAGGGAAGATGGATGCGTTTCCGGCGCGGTCTGGTTCCGGTATCGCTGGCCATTCAGCGGAAATATCCACAGCGCCCCTTCCGATAAACCCTGAACGGAAAACCGCGAAGTTTTCGTCTGTGATCGGCGTGATTCAAGACAGTGCGTTTCAGTTTTATTATCCCGAGAACCTGGATGCACTGACCCGGGCCGGCGCCCGGCTTCTTTACTTCAGCGCTATTTCAGAGAGGGCGCTGCCGGAAATTGATGCTCTGTACATTGGGGGCGGCTTTCCGGAAACCCATGCGGCGCGGCTGGCGGAAAATGCATTTCTCCGTGAGGATATCCGCCGGGCGGCGGAAAAAGGACTGCCGATATACGCCGAATGCGGCGGATTGATGTATCTTGGAAAAGGGCTTGATATCGACGGAGTTGTTCACGCTATGTGCGGTATTTTTCCAGTGGTGTTCGGCATGTCGGAAAAACCCCGGGGCCTTGGATATGTGCGGGCAATAATTGAAGGGGAAAATCCATTTTTTAAAAAAGGAATGGAACTGCGCGGGCATGAATTCCGCTATTCTCTTGTGTTGCAATGGGAAGAAGGGGACGAAACACTGGCATACCGGATGACAAGGGGAAAGGGCTTTTCCCATGGATGGGATGGCCTCTGCCGGTATAATGTGCTGGCTGCTTATACGCATATCCTGGCGTCCGGAACACCGGAATGGGCCCCGGCTCTTGTGCGTAGGGCCCGCGAATACCGGAACCGGAAATCCGCCGGCAAGTGAAATTTTAATCAGAAAATGCAGCCAGGGCTTTTCGGAATAGCATGCATCCCCATCTCCCCGATTCTCTCTTTTTCTCTATATAAAAATCAGGTAGTTCCTCTCCTGCTTTTTTTATTTCATCCAAATATATCCCACTGATCAGGATGGCGCCCGATGCCGTGGTCAGCGTTGCCAGCACGGGGGCCATCTCTTGCAGGGTCGGCCAGCGAAGATTGGCAGTAATCAGATCCCAGGCGGGTTGCCTGTCCTCTTCGGTCAGGGCGGACTGGATCTTGAATACGGAATGAAAGCCGTTCAGATCCCGGTTGGCCTCGGCTTCCCTGCGGGCATGGAGATCCGTATCCACACCCATGGCGCCGGAAGCCCCAAGGCGCAGGCAGGCAAGGGCCAGTATGCCGGAACCTGTTCCCATATCAAGGACTTTTCCGTTTTCCGGAAACCGGTCCGGCCGCACCAGATCATCAATCATTTCAAGGCAAAGACGGGTGGTGGGATGAAATCCACCGCCAAAAGCGTCGCCGGGATGCAGGCGGAGAAGCGGCGGCTGATGATCCCCGGGAGGCGGCGCGGGCGTATCCGGGCCGGCGAGGATAATACGGGGACTGATCATGACCGGGTGATGCAGGGAGGGCGCCAGCACCGGGCGGCCAAACCGGTCCCGGTATTCGATATGGCGCTCTTTGACGGCTGCGGTGATCAACCGGCGGGCGTCTTTACGCGGGCAGGAAAATTTTCGCTGCAGTGAGCCGGTCAGATCGGCGACGGATGGCGCATGATCACCGTATCGAACTGAAGACAGGATAAATTCCTTCACATCATGAGGGATGAAGGAATCACCAGAATGACGGGGTAAACGAGGGGGCATGGTTCAGGCGCAATGAGGAAACGAGCGGGAATTCCGTGCATGGAAACCGGCCGGCGATTCAGTTTGTTTCATTGGAAAACAGACGCAGATAATTGGCGTATAAACGGGGATGCACCCGCGAAAGGGGATCAGGACCGCTCCGGGCGTCCAGTCCCGGAACCAGGGCCCGGACAACCGGAATGCCGAGATCCTTTCGGCTCAGGTTGACATAGACGGGATGAAATCCATTTGCCTGGAGCAGTTGCTCCAAAAGTACATAATCTCCATGGGGCGTACCGGTGCCGTAGTCCGGCAGACGGCTCATGGGCACCCGGATCAGGCGGCTCATGGCCGGTCCGGAAGGGCCGCCGCCCGGGAACGGAAACGGCGTTTCCGTCAATGCGGACAAAAGGGCCTGCCGGGCGGACAGGCCGGCTCCGGTTCCGGCGATGATGTCGCCGGACGGCGCGATGACAAAGGCCTTGCAGCAGGGAATTCCCATATCTCCGGTCAAATCCTGGAACTGCACCCGGATGCCGGTTGCGGAATACGCATTCAGAAGCCGGGCCGTCATCTCGTCATCGGGTTCCACGGTAAAACAGGCGTCCGGGGAAAAGGGCATGGTGGAAACGGCGTCCCGTTCCACGATTTCCAGGAGAGCCCGCTTCCGGGCGTCATCAAGGGTGGCGCCGGCGGCAAGACCGGTGGAATCAAGGGCGGAATACAGTTTGGGTTCATCCAGATTGGCAAATAAAAATACGCATTGGGCCGGAACCCAGACCGGCAGAAAGGCCCCGCGTACCAATTGCTCGCCCCTGATCCACCATAGGGGTGCATCGGGCGGCGGCGCCTCCAGGAAGAGATCCGCCAGCGGAAGAACCCCGGTTTTTCCTCCCGCATCCAGTTCCCGGTATGTGGCCCGGATGAGCCGGTGTTCTGCGTCATGATCCGAAAAACAGCCGTTCGTTATCGAGCCGAAGGATGATATCCGTTCCACGATTTCCATGTACAGACCGGCCCGGGCCGATTCCAGTTCCAGGCCCCTGCCGTAACTGGTCTGGGTGCCAAAGAGACGATACCGATGATGGCCGTTGCATACCCGTGTGCTCATGCGCCAGCTTCGCTGGAGCGCGATGGGGCTCAGGGAGGCATGGTGGCGCATTTCCGTTTCCATCCGGATCCCGGCCTGCCCCAGTTGTTCGATGGCATGGCCGGCCACTTCTTCCGCGCACGGGGCCGGCGTCGGCTGGCGGACGCAGGCGGGAAGCCGGGAACGGGCCTGTTCAACGGGAACCGGGGCCTCCACCGGCTCCAGGGCCGACGGGGACCAGAGATGGGGCAGGCCAGATTCCGATGGCGCGGGCAGGGAGCGGTGCGACCCCAGATTGGCGATGAAATACCGCATCCACTTCTGGTGGAGCCGGGCATCCGGAAGCGCCGCGCCGCGCAGGGTGGGCCAGGGACTGTGGGGGGCCGCCGCATCCAGGATGGCCCGGGACGGAAGAGAGCCGTCTTCCGTATCCGTTATCCGCGCCATCCAGGCATCCAGGTATACCGCATGGCGGACGGGATCCGCATCCCGGACATCGCCTGCCGCCTGCTGTAATTTGGAAAGCGGGAGGGACTGGAGCCGGCGCAGCAGAAATCGGCGCATGAAATCGTCATTGGGGTGCTGAAGAATATGGTCCCAGGCGTCGGGCAATTCCGGCTCCGGAAATGGAACGGGGCTGAAATAGCCAACGGCCCCGGATGTCTGGAGCAGGCGGAGTTCCCACGATTGTTCCGCGCCTCCGCCGTCCATGGCCCGGCCGCCGGCTTCAGCCGTCATTCGGCTCCTCCGGTTTTCCGGATGATGCCGCAGATGTGGAGGATGGCTCCCCGGCAGCCCCGGCGGGGCCGGAATGCGTTTTCGGAGGCGGCAGGGGACGGGGTTTTTCTTCCGTATCCGTTTGCCCGGGACAGGGGGATTTCCGCTGAACCACCACCGCACCGATAATGCTGATTTCATATAACAGCATCAGGGGCAGGGCCATGAAGCACTGGGTGACGACATCCGGCGGCGTGATGATGGCCGCCGCGATGAAAAAGATCAGTACGGCGTATTTCCGGTTGGTGCGCAGAAAGGCGGGCGTGACAAGCCCCATCCGGGACATGGCGGTCAGGACAAGGGGAAGTTCAAAAATAAGACCAAAGGCCAGAAGGAGCTTGGAACTGAAGGCCAGGTATTCCTTCATGGACGGCATGGCCTGGATATTTTCACCGGCAAAATCGAGAAAAAACTGAAATCCATACGGGAAGACCAGGAAATAGCCGAAAAGGGCGCCGCCCGCGAAAAAAAAGGTGGACAGAATCACCACCGGCAGCAGAAACAGGCGTTCTTTTTTATAAAGGCCCGGCGCCACAAAAGCCCAGAACTGGTACAGGAGGACCGGGGAGGAAATAAAGATGCCGGCGATAAAGGCCACTTTCAGATAGGTGAAAAAGGCTTCCGGGAGCCCCGTGAAAATTAGGCTGTCTTTTTGCCCCATTACCTGCACCAGCGGCCGGATCAGGATCTCAAACAGGATTTCCCTGAAACCGTAAGCCGCCAGAAAACCGATAAATATGGCGATAAAACACCGGATCAGCCGATCCCGTAATTCTTCCAGATGCGCGATAAAAGGCATCTGGCCGTTATCGTCCAGGCCCGTATGTTCCTGATCCGCCGGCACTATGGCTTTTCTCCTTTGGCGGGCGCACCGGGCGGCGGGATTGCGCCATCCTCTTTGTCATCATTCAGAAGCTCGGCCGGGATATCGGTCCCGATATCATCGTCTCCGGGAAGGGGGGGCGTATCTGTGATTTCCCCGGGATCGCCGGGGGCCGAGGTGTCCGGTGCATTTTCCCCGGGTGCGGCGCTGGCGGAAGATGCGGATCCGTCTGCCAGATCCGCCGCCGTGTTGAGCGCCGAGACAACGGCGCCGGTTTTGAATCCGGCCATTTGCAGGGGTTTCTGGATTTCCGAGCGGACTTCCCGGATTCCATTGCCGATAGCCCGGATATCCTCAGGGTCGATTCCTATCTGGTTCTGCAAATCCGATGTGGCCCGGCGAAATTCAGACATGGTTCGTCCAAGGATCCTGGCCAGCTCCGGCAGCTTCCGGGGGCCGATGACAATGAGGGCGACGGCCAGAATCAGCAGTATTTCCGGCATTCCCATCCCGAACATATGGAGGCGCCTTTCTGTTGATCGGTATCATTTAAAAAAATCATGCGCCTGCCAAAAGGGACATGCCGCCATGATATATGCTTATTTTATAAAATCGTACAGTTATACTGTTTCGCCGTTTCACTGTCAAGCCGGCTGAAAACCGGCCGCGCGCCCGTCCCTGAGGTGGTCCGAGGCCGCCTGAGGCTTTTGTCCATGTATGCAATCCGGACCATCATCTGCACATGTCCCCGGGGCTGTATATGAGCGCCCGTCAGGCCGGAATTCATGAGCAGTGTTTCTTTTTCCGTGACAAATCCGGGAATGATGGTATGAAACGGACGCTTCCCGCCGCTGTATCTTAAATTTCGAAGTCCGCGTCAAGATTGACAATGAAAAACGCTTTCAATATTATGAAGAAATTGGGTAAAAATCCAGACAGCTGTCAGCATGGAATAATAAAACCGAACAACAAAACCCAAAGCGGGCAAGTGGCGCGTTACCGCGCTGAAATCCATAAAGAGGTGATATAAATGCTGAAGATTTTGAGAGAGAAGGCGGGAAGCTGGTTCATCAAGGTGATTTTGGGGGCAATCGTTATCGTATTTATTTTTTGGGGCGTCGGCAGCTTCAAAAACCGCCAGATGAGCGCTGCCATCGTCAACGGGGATCTGATATCCCTGGAGGAATACCACGGCGCGTTCAACCGGATGGTGGATCAGTACCGGTTGCGGTTCGGTGACCGGTGGGACGAAAGCATGATCCATAGACTGAATTTAAAAGAACAGACCCTGAAAAGTCTGATCAATCTGCGTCTTATGGAACAGGAAGCCATTCGGATGAATTTTTTCGTCACCGATAGAGATCTGGTGGATGAAATTCAGCGGATGCCGGAATTCCAGAGGAACGGGGCATTCAATTCAGGGAAGTATCGGCAGGTTCTGGCCGCAAACCGCCTTTCGCCGGAGGATTTCGAACAGATGCAGCGAAAATCCATGCTGGTGGACAGGTTCATTGATTATATTCACAGCTCTGCCGTGGTATCCGGAAAAGAGGTGGAGGAGTGGTATCAATGGAATAATGCCGAGAGGGTTCTGGATTGGGTTAAATTTACCCCTGAAGATTTTCAGGACACGGATCTTACAGAAGAAGAGATACAGAAATATTATGATGAGAATACGGATAAGTACAAAACGGAAAAGCAGGTGAAGGCCCAATACCTTGTTTTTAAAACCGGGAATTTTATGCAGGAGGACGAGGTTACGGAGGAAGACGTCTCTGAATATTATGCTTCTCACACGGCTGAATTTCGGGAAGAAAAAGAGGTGAAGGCGCGGCATATTCTTCTTAAACTTGCAGAGAATGCAGCAGAAGAAGAAATTGCGGCAAAACGGGACCGCCTGATGGAAATTAAGGCCGAGATTGATGCCGGAAAAGATTTTGCCAAATCCGCAAAAGAAGTTTCCGAGGGGCCTTCCAAAACAAGAGGCGGTGATCTGGGATTTTTTAAACGCGGAATAATGGTAAAGCCTTTTGCCGATAAAGCCTTCTCCATGAATGCAGGGGACGTGTCGGAGCCGGTAAGGACAAGATTCGGCTGGCATCTGATCAAGGTGGAAGAGATAAAGGAAGAAAAGATTCATTCTCTTGATGAGTCCGCCGGAAAAATCAGGAAGCAACTGGCCGAAGAAACCGCCCAAAAAAAGGCATTGGAAACAGCGGAGAATTTTCGTGACGGGGTTTACTCCGGCGACGACTTGAAAAAAAGCGCTCTGCCGGATGGAATGGAAGTCAGGGAAGAAGATTTCTTTACGGCGGAAGGCCCGGCGGATATGGATGCAAAGGTAAAATCCCGATTCGCCGCTGCGGCCTTTTCTCTGGGGGTAATGGAAATCAGCGAGATCAAGGAAATCAGCGGAGATTATTACATAATTCAGCCGGTGGAAGTTCAGCCGGAGGAGAGAGCCCCGTACGAAACCGTGAAGGATGATGTAAAAAAAGATGCTCTTCTGGCAAAGGGAATGGAAAAAGCCGGGGAAGCGGCTTCCCGGGTACTGACATCCGCCAGATCGGGAGAATCTTTAGGCGGGTTGCTGGAACCTTATGACAAGGAATTGGCCGAGACGGCGCCGTTTAAGCGGGGGGGGCCCATTCCAGGGATTGGATATGAAAGGGATATCCTGTCTGATGCCTTTATGTTGACGGAGGAGGCGCCCTATCCCGCCAGGCCCGTGGAGGGGCGTGGGGGCATATATGTATACCGGCTGAATAAGGTCGTGCCGGCGGATATGGCGAATTTTGAAAAGGACGCCAGGGGGATACGGGAACGATTGATGCAACAGAAAAAATCCCGTCTGGTGGAAGAATGGGTCGCCCAAAAGAAGGCTGCAAGCACCATCAGGATTCAGGATGGGGTTATATAATCAGGCGCCGGGTTGTGCCCGGCATGCCTTTATTTAAGGAGAAGATATAATGAGCAATATGCGAACGAAAAAATGCCCGTATTGTTCCGTATCGCTCGGTATTGATGACACCGAGTGCTTTTCCTGTAAAAAAACAGTGGGGCCGGTCAATAGATATGGGATTGCCCAAAAGCCGTTTGACTGGATGGCGTATCTGATGCTGATTCTGTCAATCAGTGGACTGATTTTTTTCATCTGGTATTTTTTTCTTCAGCCGACCCCGAACCAGTAGAAGAAAAAGCGTATTTCGACCGGTTTTCCCTTGATTTGGCTGTTGAGGGAATGCAGGGCATGCGGCCGGTCTGAAAAAAATGACCAGGAAAGTGATTGACAACCAGGGGGGCATCCAGTAAAAGGCGTTGTCATTTTGCCGCATCGTGAGAGGGAAGGCGGTCGTTCTTTGAGAGAGCCAGGTTTTTTCATGCCCCCTCATGGCGTCAGATAAGGGCCGGCTGTTTTGAAAACTATCTCTTGAGATCCATTTCCTTATGGCTGGCCTGGAATTGTCGATGGCTGGCCTGGAATTGCCGGCATGTATTTTTTTTATTGACTTTGATTTTTTTTGCTGGTATGGTTATCAGGTTCTTTTGGAGTGCGGATTATTTTAT